>Ga0209357_1000875_pt1 | contig 12209 bp, 10 predicted proteins | sample LauGreFBDMM110SD_2_FD_187573 | JGI IMG/M metagenome (GOLD analysis project Ga0209357, IMG submission 187573) | Freshwater lake microbial communities from Lake Michigan, USA - Fa13.BD.MM110.SD (SPAdes) (version 3) | ecosystem: Environmental > Aquatic > Freshwater > Lake | place: Lake Michigan... | reverse complement strand
GGTTAAAAAAGTAAAATTTGTAAATCAGCAAAGAAGGTTAATGTCTTTGGGTTTGGTTTTGTTGCCTATATCGAGTTTTGCTATGATTGAGAAGCCATTAATTACAATGTGGAAAAGCCCAACTTGTGGATGCTGTAAAGACTGGGCTGATCATGTTGAAAAAAATGGATTTACTGTCAAAACATATTCAGAAGGCAACGATGAAATAAGAAAGAAGTTGGGTATGCCCATTCAATTTGGCTCTTGTCATACAGCCTTCATAGGTGGTTATGCTATTGAAGGGCATGTGCCTGCTAAAGAAATCAAGCGTCTACTAGCCGAGAAACCTAAGGCAATTGGGCTTGCTGTACCTGCTATGCCTGTTGGCTCACCAGGTATGGATGGACCTGAATACAAAGGTAGAAAAGATCCATATGATGTTTTATTAATTGGATTAAATGGCACTCCTTTGGTCTATCAGGCCTATAGGTAGTATCAAATACTATTTACTTTGGTCGCTTCTGTAGTGTCTCATTGGCTTTTTGATGAGAGGGGGTAAGCGTTACTTTAAGTAACGCTTGTTCAGTCAAGTCTTTGGGGCAATAAACAACTAAATTCATTAGATTAATTAACTTCTTTATGCCTTAAGATTTATTAGCCCACTATTTGTTTGAGTCATACCTTCGGCCAATTTCAAAAATTCAGATGTCGGTATCTGTCTTATTAGTTCACCGGTTTCTGTATTCATTACACGGACAACTTGATAGCCTGTATTTGGGTCTACTGAAAAACTTAGGTTTCTCCCGCTCGATTGCATATAGTTTTGTAGATTTTGCGCCGCTTGCTCAATGGTTTTTTTTAAGGGTTGCGCTGCTTGGGAAACTTCAGAGGGCTTTATCACAATACTTGCTACTTTAGAGACGTCAGCCGCCCCGGATGTTCCTGGAGTTATTTCAGAAACTTGCCTAGTAATTTGTTGCGAGTTTTGCCCACCACCAAATAATTGGGTGTCTATATTCCCTTGACCTACGATAGTATTACTCATTACATCTTCCTGCCGCTCTTATAAGAATTTAGAATTAACAGAGTTTTTTGTTGTGCCTCTAATTACTTTCAGATAACACTCTTATCCAATCAATGATATTGAATCATCTTAAGATGATTACGCTTGTTTATCAAGTGCCCCTTAGAATCATATATTGGAGATAACAAAATTTGCTAGATAGACTAGGATCAATTTGAGGTCTGTTAGGTTTCATTCTGGTCTCATCCAAAATTAAAAACATGGTGGATAACCCTATTCTCAATTTTCTTGAATTCAAATTGCACCTCTTGCAGGAGCTTCGCAGTTGAAGCGGGAGGAGCACCGCAGAAAAGGTTTGACCTGGACTCCTCGCAAGGTGTGTTACGCGAGATTGAACTCATACTCACTGCTAATTAATGATATGATAATCTTATGATAAGGCAATTAGCTACAATTTTTCTGATTCTTTGCATGGGATGGCAGTCGCTGGCCTTCGCAGGCTTTGTGGTGCTTGTAGTGCATGAAGAGCAAGAACAGCACGAGCTGCTTCACTTCCAAGGTGTTGCCCATCACCATGACGAACACGCTAAGGACTTTCACAAGGACAACTCCATCGCATCAACCGCACATGTCTTGTGCGATATCGGCCAGTTTTCTTCTGCCTTACCCTCCCTCCAATTTTCTTCTCTTGTGCTACCGGGAACTGATCAACCTTCTGTAGAGCGTCTCATACCTAGGGTCCAGTTCCTGTCCAACGGGCTATACCGACCCCCGAAACCATCAGCCTAACATTCGGCCGCGCCTGCGCTTGAATTTATGCAGGGCGTTTTTTGGTTCAGCCCTCTTCGCTACGTCTGTATTTGGCATGTGTGATTGGGCGTAAATTGTTGATTAATACTATGAAAATAAGGACATGGCGTAGGCCATTGCAGTCTTTGTTCGCTTTGATGTCTTGCGCGCTGCTGTGCATGGCTCTCATGATGCCCACTTCCGGTAGGGCGCAAGAAAGTACGCGAGTTGCATCCACTGCGCAGGCCGTAACGCTAAACCAAGCTCTTGAGGCCGCATGGCAACGATCGCTTGAGGCGTCAGAGTCACGCGGTCGTTTTGCGCGCTCTCAGGCGGATCAGGGAGTCACTCAAAGCTGGTTGGCTGCAGCACCGGCAGTGAGCTTGGGTCAACGCGAGGGACTTGCTGGCGCACCTCCCGCTAGCCGTGAGACGGAGCTTGGGCTAGCGCTCCCCCTTTGGCGGCCCGGACAGCGTGCTGCTGGTGGGCAGGCAGCACAATCTCAGTCAGTTTGGGGTCAGGCCACTGAACAGGCGGAGCGTCTGCGCTTGGCAGGGCGGCTTCGCGAATCGATTGGAGCCTTGCATCTTGCCGAGGTCGAACTGCAGCAAGTGGAACGGCAGGTCCAAGTCTTGAGTCAATTGACGCAGGATGTTGAAAGGCGCGTGCGTGCGGGTGATCTCGCCCCATCCGATGCGCTTGCAACACGGTCTGAGTGGCTTGCAGCCCAGTCGCAAGCAAGCGTAGCGCGTCAAGCCTTGGGTATTCAGCAGACCTATTGGCAATTGCTCACAGGTTCGCCTCCCCTAAAATTGCAGACAATCGTCGCCCCGGCCTTGGCGCAATTGCCAGAAACCCATCCAGAACTCGTTCTCGCCAGTGCAGCGGTGGACTTGGGACAACGTCGGGCAGACCTGGCGCGAGTTCAGCGTTCGGATTCGCCACAACTTACACTTGGTATGCGGCAAGAGTACCCTGGGCAAGGGGCTGGTTCGCAAAGTAGTGTGGTGGTGGCACTTCGGGTGCCCGTGGGAGGACAGGTCTACCAACAACCTCGCATCGCTGCTGCGCTCGGTGAACTGGACATCGCACAAACCCAGGCGCAGCGAACCCGGGAGCGCCTAACAGCCGAAGTAGCATTGGCGCAGAGCCAACTGAGCTTGAGTCAAACGCAATTGCAAGCGGAGCGAGAGCGGGCGCAGTTGCTGGCTGAACGGGCCCGCTTGATTGACAAGTCCTTCCGTGCCGGTGAAACGGCGCTACCCGAAATGCTGCGTGCCCTAGCCGCAGCCGCCAGCGCTGAGATTTCCTTGGCGCGCCAGCAGATCAATCATCAGACGGCGATTGCTCGTCTTCAACAAACTTTGGGAATACTTCCATGATGCGTCCATTCATTTTTCGATTATTCGGGGCAATCTTGATTGCTAGCCTCCTAGCGGTGACGCCAGTACTGACTTCGGCCGGCCCTGGCGCCCATGGCCCCAATGGCGAGCACTTGGATTCGCCAACGACGGGGAACGTTAACACAATCCGGACCGGTCTTCGCGTCGAAGCCAATTCCGATCTCTTCGAGCTAGTCGCAACGCTAACCGGTGGCGAGTTGTCTATTTTGATTGATCGCTTTGCGACCAACGAGCCCGTGCTGCAGGCGCAGGTCGAAGTTGAGTCTGGCGCACTGAAGGCGCTAGCCAAATTTCACACCGATATTGGCGATTACGTAGTCGATGACCCGGCCATGCTCAAAAAGCTCTCTACGCCTGGTGAGCACCCGCTGGTGATCACTGTGCTTGCGGGCAAGGATAGCGACCTCCTTGACGCGGTAATGCGAGTGCCAGAGTCCTTGGCCGGTCATGATCACGGCAGCCATTGGGCGTGGTGGGCCCTTGTGGCTTTGGCGACTTTGGTGTTGCTTGGTATCGCAGCCGCGCGTCTAAGCAACCAGCGCCAGCGTCGGTTTTTCCCAGGAGGTAAAGTATGAAACGTCTGTCTTATTTTAGATTTCAATTGGTGGCTCTGGCGATGGCAAGTTCTCTATTTGCTTGGGCTGGCCCAGGTGCTCACGGCCCGAATGGCGAACATTTGGATCAAGAGTCTTCCTCTACTACCGGCGGGCTCGCCCGCTTGCCTGATGGTAGCGTGAATGTGCCCAAGCTCGCGCAAAGACGCATGGGACTGCGCACCCAGTTAGTTCTCGAGTCCGAGGCTGCCGCGACAATCCAGTTGCCCGGCCGGGTCGTTGCAGACCCTAATGCCAGTGGGCAAGTGCAGGCTACACATGGCGGACGTATTGAGCCTGGACCGCGTGGATTACCAATTGCTGGTCAACCTGTCAAGACAGGCGAGGTGCTGGCTTGGGTGCGCCATCATGCCGAGCCGTTTGCCTTGGCAGCCCAACAGGCCCAGCGCTCTGAGTTAAAGGCTGCGCGTGAGTTGGCTGAGCAGCGTTTGCGCCGTTTGGTGTCCCTCGAAGGCACGGTACCACGCAAGGAAATCGATGCCGCACAAATCGATGTTCAATCACTGACTGAGCGCGAACAGCGCATCGCAGCGAGTTTGGATGCGCGAGAGTCGCTGCGCGCGCCCGTCTCGGGTGTCATTGCACGTGCCGACATAAAGGCTGGCCAGATTGTTGACACACGCGAGGTGTTGATCGAGGTCGTCGATCCTACTCGCCTAATGGTCGAAGCAAGCACACCCGATGTGTTGCTCGCTAGTCGTTTGGGAGGGGCTCATCTGGCAGGGGTCGAGAACGTTAAGCTGCAACTGGTTGGTGCCGCGCGGTCCTTGCGTGACGGCATGCTGCCGCTGAACTTTCGAGTTTCGGTATCTGCTGGCGCCTTACCTCTGGCTGTTGGTCAACCTGTGACGCTGGTCGCGGTACTCCAGGAGAGGCGCAAGGGCATCGTTCTACCGGCGTCTGCTATTGTGCGCAGCCCGTCGAACGAACCCATAGTCTGGATCAAGACGGGCGCCGAGCGCTTTACATCGCAACCTGTTCAGATTCAGCCCCTAGACGCCAGCACGGTGTTGGTTACCCAGGGGCTTGCTGCTGACAACCGTGTGTTGGTCCAAGGCGCGGCACTAGTCGCGCAGATCCGCTGAACGGAGCCAACTTATGTTCAACTGGATCGTTCAATACAGCCTGCGTAACCGGCTATTCGTCCTGGCCTTTGCGGCTTTACTGATGGTCTATGGGGCATTGACCGCTTGGCGCACACCTGTCGACGTCTTTCCTGACCTCAATAAGCCTCTCGTTACGGTGCTTACTGAAGCAGGGGGTATGGCGCCTGAGGAGGTCGAGCAACTGGTCAGTTTTCCCATTGAGACGGCCCTCAACGGCATGTCTGGCGTGACTCGGGTGCGCTCCACATCTGGCATTGGCTTGTCGGTCGTCTACGCCGAGTTCGATTGGGGTACCGACATCTACCGCAACCGCCAATTGGTCGCCGAGCGATTGGCTCAACTGCGCAGTCAACTGCCTGCCAACATCACACCGATGATGGGGCCCGTCTCGTCGATCATGGGCGAGATCATGCTGATTGCATTGCCGCTGCAAAGCGGCGAGGGTGCTGCCACGCCTATGCAAGCCCGAGAATACGCCGATTTTGTCCTGCGGCCTCGCCTGCTCGGCATCACTGGTGTCTCTCAGGTCATCCCCATTGGTGGCGAGGTTCGCCAGTTACGTGTGGAACCAGATCCAGCGCGCCTGGCACAACTGGGCATTTCCCTGAGCCAGGTCGAACAGGCCTTACGCGGATATGCCGGCAACGTCGGGGGTGGCTTTATTGACCTGAACAGCAGGGAATACCTCATTCGTCACATGGGTCGTACCCAACGGCTTGAGGATTTACAAGGCATAGCTGTAGCTTGGAAGGACGGACGTCCCGTGCTGCTGCAGCAGGTGGCTCAAGTTCGCTTCGCCGCCGGTCTCAAGCGCGGCGATGCGGGTTACCAAGGGCAGCCTGCCGTGATCCTCAGCGTGCAAAAGCAACCGGCTGCCGATACAGTCAAGCTCAGTCGGGAAATTGAACAAGCCTTAGGTGATATCCAGGCGGGCCTTCCAAAGGGGATGGCCAAACCACAGGTGCTGTTTCGTCAGGCCGATTTCATTAAGGCTTCCGTTGGCAACGTGACAGAGGCCCTGCGCGACGGCGCGGTGATTGTGGCTATCGTTTTGTTTGCGTTCTTGCTATCCGCACGCACCACGTTGATTTCCTTAGTCGCTATTCCATTGTCGCTGGCGATCACGGCTTTGGTATTTCGCTGGCTTGACCAGTCGATCAACGTCATGACGCTGGGGGGCTTGGCGATTGCAATTGGCGAATTGGTTGACGATGCTGTGGTTGATGTTGAAAACATTTTACGTCGGCTCAAGGAGAACCGAGCTCTGGCCCAGCCACGGCCGGTAATGGCTGTCGTGCAGCAGGCCAGCGTCGAGGTGCGCTCAGGCATTGTGTACGCCACGGTCATCGTTGTTCTGGTGTTCGTACCTTTATTCGCCTTACCGGGTATTGAAGGCCGTCTGTTTGCGCCGCTGGGTATTGCTTACATCGTCTCTATCTTAGCGTCTATGGCGGTGTCCATGACAGTGACCCCAGCCCTTTGTAGTTACCTGCTTCCTAAGATGAAACAATTGGGACATGGGGACAGTCCACTTGTCACGCGCCTGAAAACTTGGGACAAGATGCTGCTCAACTGGTCTTTTCCGCGGGCCCGGGTCCTCATTGGTGCAGCGGTTGTGGCTGTTGTTTTGGCTGCCGCTAGTGTGCCCTTTTTCCCGCGCGCCTTTCTGCCGGCATTCAACGAGGGTTCGCTGGTGTTGTCTATGTTGTTTAACCCGGGTACCTCGCTGGCTGAGGCTAACCGAATGGGGGCGGTGGCTGAACAATTGATCGGCCAGGTACCTGGCGTCAGTCAGGTCGGGAGGCGTACTGGCCGAGCTGAGCTCGACGAGCATGCCGAGGGCGTGCATTCTACCGAGATCGACGTGGACTTGCAACGGGATGGCAAGCCGGTTGATCGCGAGGAAGTAATGGCTCGCATCCGCGCCCAACTCGTCGTGTTGCCAGCTCAAGTAGCTATCGGCCAGCCGATCTCTCACCGGCTGGATCACCTGCTCTCAGGTGTTCGGGCGCAAATTGTGGTCAAGATTTACGCTGACGATACCGATACGCTGCGCGGGCTTGCGGAGCAGATGCGAAGCCAGCTTGGCACCATCCCTGGCTTGGTGGACTTGACCGTTGAGAAGCAAGTTCTGATTCCACAGATTATGGTCCGGCTTGACCCGCAACGGCTGGCGCAAACAGGTTTACCTCCGGGCGAGGCACTACGTATCCTGAAGACCCTAACTGACGGTGTCCACGGTGCGCAAATTGTCGACGGAGCTAAGCGTTACGAACTTGTATTACGATTACCTGACGACAAGCGTAGCCCACAGGACTTAGCACGCACGCTGATTGACACGCCGGCTGGACGCCTTCCAGTGTCGAGCTTCGCTACGGTGACTGAGGCCGATGGCCCCAACCAGATAGGACGAGAGAACGGCCGTCGGCGTATTGCTGTCTATGCCAACAGCGACGGCTCTGACATGGGCCGGATTGTGGCAGATATCCGCCAAGCCATCGCAGCCACTTCGCTGCCCAGCGGCAGCTTCGTCAACCTGGAGGGTCAATTCCAGGCGCAAGAGCAAGCTACCGCTCAGATCTTAGGTTTATCGCTGGTGTCACTGGCGCTCATGTTCCTAGTGTTGTACTCGCGCTATCGCTCGGCGGTGCTGGCGGGCATCATCATGGCCAACATTCCTCTGGCACTGATCGGAAGTGTTGTCGCGATGTGGTTAGCGGGCGTAACGCTATCGGTGGCTACGATGGTTGGCTTCATTACCTTGGCTGGCATTGCCACACGAAACGGTATCCTGAAGATCAGTCATTACATCAATCTGTGCCGTTTTGAGGGTGAGACCTTTAGTCAGGCCATGATCACGCGCGGCTCGATTGAGCGACTGACGCCGGTTCTAATGACGGCGCTGGTTGCCGCCTTTGCATTAACGCCGCTGCTTGTGGCAGCTGATGCACCTGGCAAGGAGATTCTGCATCCCGTAGCGGTAGTAATCTTTGGCGGACTGATCAGCTCTACGCTGTTGGATACGCTTCTTACACCGCTCCTGTTTTGGCGCTTCGGTGCCCAGGCCACGGATCGGCTGTTAACGCAAAGTAATATCGACGAGGAATCAAAACAACCGTCGCAAGAAGCTTTTTGACCAAATTATCAACAGGCCTTGTGATGCCGCCTTTAAGTGCACCACGCCATACAAGGAGATAAGATACATGAAGATGAATCATTTGATTTCAGTTGCTGGTTTAGCCCTGTTCTGCCTGAGCATGAATCCAGCCCTGGCCCATGGCGACGCCAAGCCCCAGCATGGCGGTATCTTGCAAGTGGCCAATGACCTGAGCTTTGAGTTAGTGGCACAGGCCGATGGCGCCACGATTTACCTGATGGACCATGGCAAGCCCATGGCATCTAAAGGCATTACCGGCAAGCTCACTGTTTTGCAGGGTAGTAACAAGATCGAAGCAGATATTAAGGAAGCAGGCGACAACACGTTGCGCGTCTTGGGCGTTAAGCTGGGCAAAGGTGACAAGCTCGTCGCTGCCCTGAGTAACATTGGTGGGAAGAGCATGACCGTACGATTTACGATTAAATAAGGTCTATAATTCTAGATAGATGGTCGATTCATTTTTCTTCTGAGGCTGAGGCTATAAAAGTGGCGTAACAAGCAGTAAAGCTTAAGGTTGAGATCTAATTTGGATTGAGAGGGATTCAATATCTTTGTCCAAGTCGATTCTGTCCTATTTACTTGGTAAATTGTCGACCCACAAGAGACGAAAGCTCATTTCTCTATTAAAGTTTAATTAGATACAACTACCTCTCACATTAGGCAACTGTGCTTATGTTTAATCTACAAAATCTTGCTGATGAATCTAGGCTAATTTCCCAAAAAAACATTGGCCATTATGATCAAAACGCTGTTGCATATGACGAGGGTACACAAGGCCATGATGTCAGTCAAAATATCGATGCTTTATTGCGAGCTATTAAGACTGAGACACCATTTCATCTTCTAGACTTTGGATGCGGCCCAGGTAGAGACCTACAAACCCTCACTAAGCTTGGTCATGTAGCTATTGGCCTTGAAGGCAGCCAGCAAGCTGCACAAATAGCCAGAATGAAAAGTGGTTGCGAAGTCTTAGTCCAGGATTTTTTTAACTTATCCCTACCAGATAACACTTTTGATGGTATTTTTGCTAATGCTTCACTATTTCATATTCCAAATAAGCTATTGCCCAAAGTACTGGGTAATTTATGGGCATGCTTAAAACCCAATGGCATTCTTTTTAGCTCAAATCCTCGCGGTAATAACAAAGAAAGCTGGAACGGAGATCGCTTTGGCTCATATCACAATTTAGAAGGCTGGAGATCTTTTATGACCAATGCACAGTTTGTTGAAATTGAATATTACTATAGGCCAAGTGGACTGCCATTGGAGCAACAGCCTTGGCTAGCAAGTGTTTGGAAAAAGTAAAGGAAGCAATGATTATAAGTTCTTTAACATACCCCTCCCATAGACGCTTGAATTCTGTATGATCGCGTCTCTATTAAAAGAAAAGGAAAAGGGCAAATTGAATTCAAGTCAAATGTGATTAGGGTATTCCACAATATTTTTAATTTTTGAATGCGAGAAGAATTACTTCTAACAAACCCAAATAGATCAATTTGCAAAAGAACGGCTAGGCTTAAAATGAAGAATAACAAAAAAATATCACTAGATGATTTTCATGGAAAAGAATTAGCAGAGCTTAATTCTAAAGTCTATGCTAAAGAGCTGAAGAGACTTCAGATCGAGTTAGTCAAAATGCAGGAGTGGGTATCCGTCACTAACGCCAAAGTTATAGTAATTTTTGAAGGAAGAGATGCTGCGGGCAAAGGTGGGGCAATAAAGCGTATTACCGAGCCACTTAATCCAAGAGTTTGTAGAATAGCTGCGCTTGGAACACCTTCTGAAAAAGAAAAAACACAGTGGTATTTTCAACGATATATTTCCCACCTTCCATCGGGAGGAGAAATTGTTCTTTTTGATCGGTCATGGTACAACCGTGGAGGTGTTGAGAAAGTAATGGGATTTTGTTCTGACAAAGAATATGAAGAATTTTTTTATCAATGCCCAGATTTTGAAAAGCTGTTAGTTCGAAGCGGTATTATTTTGATTAAGTATTGGTTTTCCGTCAGCGATAAAATTCAAGAGTTGCGTTTTCAAGAACGTGCTAAAGATCCAGTAAAGCGCTGGAAATTAAGTCCCATGGATATTAAGTCTAGAGACTTATGGGTAGAGTATTCAAAAGCTAAAGATCATATGTTTTCGTTAACAGACACTGACTATGCTCCATGGTATGTTGTTAATGCAGACATTAAAGAAAGGGCTAGATTAAACTGTATGCGTCATTTACTATCAAAAATACCTTATGAAGAAATTAAAAATCGGCCAATTAAATTGACCCCAAGAAAAAATAAACCTTCAAATTATCAAAGACCACCAATATCTGTTCAAAATTTTGTGCCTGATTTTTATGGTTGATTCAAAAATTAAAATATTAAATTGCCCCATCGAAGGCTAAAAGCTATAAAGAACTAAAAATATAACTTCGCTTAACCGGATGCTTGAAGAGTCAATGATGATCTGGGCTATAGGTTGGAGACTCGAAATTAAAAATATTCTGTAGACGCCATAAAGCCAGTATTAGCTCAGAATAAGAGCAAAAATCATCATCCCAAAGACTAGTTAATCCTCTTGTCGTTTGGGGGATAAGATCTAAAAAAATCGAATTTAGTGACACATTTTTTTTGACTAAAGTATCTATAAAATTTAGACATTTCTCATTGCTACCATGCATGGCTAAAGCCATTAAAAAAAGAACTTCATCTTGAGTGATATTTCTTTGGCCTTGGATCCGGAGTTTTGGATACCGTAATACGCGGGTGGAATTGAGTTTTTTCGAATTAAGTGACATGGATTAGAAGGTTCTTCTAGGTTGTCGGTAAACCTAAGTATCTGAACTAGCTTCTCAGGAGTGGTTTTAATTGTTATTTCTCCATTGCCATAAAGAATGTAAATTGAGTCATTTCATAATCCCCATATCAACATGCTATATCTTTTGAAAAGATGATTCTTAATTAATTTATCTGCGTGCCATGTTCAAGTTGGCAAATGAGCTTTAGACAAAGAATTTAAGCGAAATTATCTGAGTGAGTAGATTTTGGGAGCAAGTAATGCTAGTTTTAGTAATCGCAGTCCCCCGTGACCAACACCTGTTAAAAGTTACTAACCAACTGATAAACTCTAATGAAAGTAAAAAAAGTATAGCTTGGGTACTTTACATTAGGTAATAATTAGATTCGATAGTTGACCGATACCTTCTACCTCGCAAACGATCGTATCATTTGGTTGAAGGTATCTTTTAGCTTTTACCATTCCATCTGTGCCTGCCCATTTTCCTCCTAAATCTTCATCACTAGACCATGCTGTTCCGCTTGGAGTGCCAGTAATAATTACCATACCTGGGCGTAAGGTCATGTTGATTGAAAAAAAATGAACTAATTCAGCGACGCTCCAAATCATCTGAGAGGTGCTACTGATTTGACGAAGTTCATCATTTACCCAAGAACGAATCATGATGTCTTGGGGATTTGGGATTTCATCACTAGTTGTAATACAGGGCCCCATAGGAGCACTCGTATCAAAGAGTTTACCCCTACCTAGCTCATACCAATATGAGCCATCGGGCCGTCTTCTTACTTGACGATCCCGGGCTGTAACGTCATTTACGATCGTATAGCCAAAAACATGTTTATGGGAATCCTTTATTTCAATGTGCCTACCAGGTTTGCCTATCACGACAGCTAATTCAGCTTCCCCATCAAGTTTTTTGGTAAGAATAGGGTCGTACACAATACCTTGATTAGGACCTATGACGCAGTCGCCTGTTTTAACAAAAAATTCAGGTTCTTTTCCACTAATATCAGCATTTGCTTTTTCTTGATTATGGCTTAAGTAATTGCTTCCCGAGCAGAGAATCGTTGAGGGAATCATTGGCGGTAACAAGTGAACTTGATTTAAGGGTATTCGACCATGACCTTCATGGCTTATCTCTAATCCTTTTTTAAATTGATTATGGAGTTGTTCCCAGTTGGAAATCACACTAATCGTATTATTAAGCATGTTTAGATTGTTAGAACTTAAAAAGGGTGATATTTCATTGACGGCTAGAAGGTCAACAATATGCTCGTTGTCGAGAAGGCCTATACGTGTCAAACCGTTGACTGAAAAATTGATAAGTTTCATAGATTAATTAAATATATT
>Ga0209357_1000871_pt1 | contig 12265 bp, 12 predicted proteins | sample LauGreFBDMM110SD_2_FD_187573 | JGI IMG/M metagenome (GOLD analysis project Ga0209357, IMG submission 187573) | Freshwater lake microbial communities from Lake Michigan, USA - Fa13.BD.MM110.SD (SPAdes) (version 3) | ecosystem: Environmental > Aquatic > Freshwater > Lake | place: Lake Michigan... | reverse complement strand
GTGCGCCACTGATCGGGTGTATCGGTTGGCATGAGGTCAAACACTGAACGCGCATAGTCGACGTTGCCGGCCAGCACACGGATTGCCCGTAGATGTTCACCTGCGGCAAACTCGCGCTCAGACATCTCCAGAGAGTTGCGCAGCACACCTGCTGCGAGACGGTCGACATCTGTCGATTGGTTCAGTGAATTGAGTCTTGCCAGCGTCTGTCTGCTGAGTGACTCCATCGCCTCATGGCCAGCCGGGCTGAAGTCGGTCATCAGGTGATCGCTGCCAGCGATGCCGAGCCCCGTGGCGAAACCCGGGTCGAGTTCGGCGAGACGATCGATGTAAGCGTCGGACAGTGCAAAAACTTGTGATTCCATGACTTGCACCCTAAGTGGTGTGATGTGCGAGGCTCAAGCCGTGGAGACATCTACCAATCGCAAGCGAGTATTAGTAACTGGCGCCTCGTGCGGTATCGGTGAAGCTTTTGCCCACTGGTATGGCGATCAGGGCTTTGAGGTGGTGCTGGCTGCCCGCAATCTCAGCGAGCTCACCAGAGTGGCAGCAGCATTGCAGGCCCGTGGTGCAATTACCCAAGTGATCGTGGCGGATTTGTCTGAAAAAACTGGCGTCGAGGACGTGGGTGCCCGCTGCGGTTTGCTAGACGCAGTCGTATTGAATGCTGGGGTCACCCATGCAGCAGCAGTGGGCTCTTCGAAGCGCGATCAACTTGATGCGCTGGCATATTTAATGTCGGCTGGCGTCGTGCGACTGTGCGAAATTGTGGTTCCTTTCATGGTGCAGCGTGGCAGTGGGGATGTGGTCATCGTCTCGAGCATCGCTGCTTTTACGCCAATGCGAAAAGCTGGCCCGTATGCAGCAGCCAAATCACACGTCACTGCTTATGCCCGCAGCCTGGCCTTGGAAGTAAACGACAAGGGCATTCGCGTTACAGCGGTCTGCCCTGGATATGTTCACACTGACCTGCATCGACGAGCAGGTCTAGATCACTTATCGCGCAAGGTGCCCGGCTGGATGTGGCTAGACCCGGATGACGTGGTGCAGGCAACTCAGCGCGCCCTGAATCGAGGCAAGACGGTCATTGTCCCTGGTTTGGTGTATCGCATGGTGCTGCCATTTTTGTCGTCACGCCTCACCCAACGTGTGTGGCGGCGTTTGACACGACGTTCTTAATACCGTGGCAGTGGGGTTATTGATTCCCTTTGTCCCGTAGATGTTCGCCAACGTGACCAATGACGACTCGTCGCTGTTTCACATCAAGATAAAAATAGATTCGCGCCTCGTTGCAACGAATATGAGGGCCTAGTTGCACAGCAGCGTCATTCCAGATGATTGTGTAGTCGCTCCCAAACTTGTTGATTGCGTTGTCGCTTACCGAGGGAGCAAAGTTGAATTTTTCGGTGCAGTAGGTATTGAAAAGATGAGGCTCAATATCACCACGGCGCAGGCGCGCCGCCAGATTGTTGAGTTCGACCAGGTTGCCGAGGATGCGTTGGTTGGTTGCAGGTGAAAACTGCAACTTGCCCAGCCGAGTTTCGACTTCGGGATGAAAATCCAGATTGCTACACATTCCTTTGGCGCGTGAGAGCACGGCAGCAGTGTTGTTCCATTGACTCGGGTCGTCACGAAGAGAGAGAAAGTCGGTAAGTGAGTGAAGGTAGCGGTCGCGGTCTTCGGCAATTTTTGCACTCAGATGCTCGGTCGTGGTCAGGTTTTCATAAAGTTCGTCATAGTCGGACTGCACCTCGGTGACGCGTTGTTCAAGCTCCTGGTTCTTGCGGCGCAATTCGCCGACTTCGGGCGAAGACGTGCTGGCAACCACCTGTTGAATCGGGACCTGCGAGGGGCTTTGGCTGCGGGTGGTTTGGCGCGGCAGCATCGGTAGGGCACCGACTGCTGCTGCAATCAGGTCGTTGACCACCTGCTCGTCGTCTTTGCCGTGATGTTCACTCAGTACGGTGCCGCGAACGGTGCGCGGCCAGGCGACCAGAATCCAGCTGGAACTCACTTTGCGTGTGCCATAGAAGTCGTTGAAGCCAGCCTCGGCTTCGGTCGTAGTGAGGTGGTGCACGTGGGCGATACCAGTCAGCACCCGGGCGGTATCGGCTGTGGTGGTCGCGTTGGCGCCCTTGGTGCTCGTGCACTCGATGATTAATGGCAGGCGCCGCGAGGGGGCTTCGATGAATGCGGCGATTGCCGCCCCTTCATCTTGAGTCGACGCGCGACTCAGGTTGGCCGACACAAGTTGTTGGGCATCACGAACACGCAATTCACGCGCAAGATTGGACACCAGTGATGTGAGCGCTGGTAGTGGTCGCTCAGTTCGGGTACGGGGCAAGATGAGTTGACCAGTTGGCCGCACTTCACGGCGTACATCCACGCAGAGGTCGCCTCGTTGATTGTTGAACATCGAGATAAGGGTGACTTGTCGTGCATCATCTGCCGGATGCTGCTCTGAAATATCGACACGAAAGACTTTGTCATTCACGTTGCTGCGCGCAGTTACCTGGGTGGTGTTCGTGCGCTTGTCGTTCGGCCAGGTTTGCTCGAGCCATGGTTCAACAACTTGGCCGACCGTTTCACGTAAGGCAATCTCGGCTGCTGAATTTTTGGGCTTTTGAACGATGAGCGTTACGCCGTAGACGGTAAGCACGGCTCAACGATTCACGATCGACTTAGCACAAGTTGAAACTCGAGCACACCTGAATCTTCGGTAGAAATTCCAGGAATTGATGGATTTGGAATCGCCCATTCGGCGAATACAACAGCGATTTCTCCAGCGAGAAGAATTTGTGTGTCTTGAACTGTGCTTACTATCGTCACGTTGACAGGCTTGGTAACGCCACGCAAAGTCAGCGAGCCATTTGCCTGGTGCGTGACTGTGCCGGCGAGCGCCGCTGGTTCGATGGTGATCGGCGAGGTGAGCTCGAAGCTGGCGCTTGGATAATTGAGTACATCCATGATGCGGCTTTCGAATTGTGCGTCGCGCCTCGGGTCGTCGCTTCTAACGGTGGTCATGTCGGCGGTGAATTTGGCATCAGTAACCGTGAGGTCGGCAATGGTCACAGTGCCTGTGACTGCGCTCGTTCGCCCGACGGCAGTGACTCGCTGGCCGAACAGCACTTCATTGACTCGGTACCCAACTTGAGATTCAGCGACCACATTCCACGTTCCGGTCGCATCGCTCAGGAGCGAAGCTGGCACGGCACTCGGTGCCGCTGTTGTGTCATCGATTGATGTGGTGGTGGCCTCGCTCACGAAACTGTCGGCTGCTGGCTCACGAACAAAGTTGATGTAGACAAAAGGCCCGCCAACCACGGCTATGGCGGCCACCGCAATCACCGCAATCACGAGTTTCCAGCGTCGTGACATGCCTCGCAGGTTACTGTTGCGCAGTGACTTTGGCGAACCTGTCGGGCTCAATCGCTGCGTTGTTGGGTGTGGTGTTCATCTGGCCACAAGTGATTCGGGTGTATGCCAAGCAGAGTGTCGAAGGGGTCTCAGGGCTGTCTCACTTGATCGGTCTATCCGGAACACTGATGTGGTTCACCTATGCACTAAGCACGCAGAGTCTGCCGATGTTGGTCTCGAATGCAAACATCGAAATTGCGATCATTGCCTTGATGGTGATGCTGGTGCGCAAGAGGGCGCTGCCGTTGTGGTTGCCCGTTACTGTTTTTGCAGTAACTGCCGCGTATTGCGTTGTGTTGAATGCCGTGGCGCCGTCAGCAGTAGGGATCACCGGCGTGCTCATCGGTACGCCAGCAATTTTGCCGCAGGTGTGGCGCGCCATTCGTACCGAATATCTGCTGGGAATTTCGGCGCCGTCATATTTGCTCTTGGCATCGATGAGCCTTGGCTGGTTTACTCATGGCATATTGATTGACGATCCAATCGTTTCCTATCCAAACTTTTTGCTAGCCCCCAGCGCATTATTCATTGCTTGGAAAGCGTGGTCGTCGCAGCGCCGTGCTGCACAAACAAGCGTGTCCTAGCCGAGTGTGATGGTGGCAGTGACAGTCCCGGCGCGTTGATGAGATGCGGTAAGCATCAACTTGGTGCCACTACTGGCGCGTACCAGCCAAGTTTGTAGGTGTCGGTCAGGTGTACCGTCAGACATCATTCCACCGTCCAACAAAAATCTGGCGCGGCCATCTAGTTGGCCGATTCGCACACGAGCCTCGCCCTCGACAAGGTTGACCGCAGTGCCGTCAGCATTGTTGATTTCCACCACGCCAGGCAGCACGATTTTTTTGTTGCGCGCATGCTGGGTAACGGTGGTGGAAAGCCAACCAGTGTTGGCAACACCAAGACGTACCCGCCAAACATCACCACCGACTGCGGTTGCATCGGCCAGTTTGATTTCCAGCCGTGGTGAAGCCATCGCCTGATAGATAGCCACCTCGGCGTGGGGTGCCACTTCTGCTTTCAGTCGTGACGCTGGGGCGTTAGTCCATATATAGAGAGCGTTGGCGCCGCCAAGTTCCACTTTGCCTAGTTGCGGGTGTTCATAGGGGTACCACGCAACGAATGAGCCCGGGGCATGGGTATCGCTCCAGGCGCAAACAGCCAGATCCTGTGCGGGTGTCGGGCCGACATACCACCAGTCAGTTGGCGAGTGTTCGCCAGTGGCATGGAAGATTGCATCCCAGAATTCCGTGGTCCATGAATACACACCAAGGTGGTCGTAGGCCCAGTCGTCACCAGCACCACCCATCACATTTGACTTGTCCCAGGTGAGGTCTTCGTACACCGAGTGCACGGGATACGACGTGAGTGGCGTGGAGTGCTCACCAAATTTTTTGAAGATGAACAAATCATTGGGCGGCAATTTTGCATCAGAAAGATTGCTACTTGGGCGCAACATGTAGCCACCTGCAGTGTGAAACGCGTTGTAGCCACACACATTGGGCCGCGCTTTTACTGCCCGCACGAGCGAGAGCACCTCGGGTTCACTCATTGGGTGATCACCAGAACCCAGCACATCGACGCCCCAACTTGCCGGGAAGTTGCGGTTGAGATCTAGCCCGGCTGGGTCGCGTGGCTGGTCGATGGTGAAGCCGTCATAATTTTCGATGAGCCCTTCAGCGAGCAGTCGATAACGCTGCACACCGGTTGGTGCACCAAGTGGCCCGACGGCGATCATCACGCGCGGTTCATCTGGGTGCTGCATCCAGCCACCGTCATCGTCGGCGATGCGCATGGTGAGAATGCGACCATCACCGTCGATGTCTTGCATGTGCAGACCGGGCCAACGGTGCCCATCACGCCATGGCCACGAGCGCACACTTGATCGATGAAATAGCGGCTGATCAAGAAGCGCATCTTCAACCCCGTCGGGGTTCACACGTGGGGCGATATAAAACGTGCGGGTGCGCAATGCCTCGCGCACTGTTGCATCACCCGCAATGTGCTTTGTCACCAAGTAGTGGATGATGTACAACGCTGCAACGCCACCGGTGACCTCGGTGGCATGGATGTTTGCGTCAATCCAATGCGCTGGCTTGGTGTGGTGTTCCCCGGTTGTTGAATCGGTAATAGTGGCCACGAGCAGCTCGCGACCCAGATGTGATTGCCCGTAGCTCTCAATGGTGAGCAGCGTTGGGTGTGCAGCTGCCAGTGCGCGCAGCCAGGTTGCCATTTCGTCGTAGCGCAGGAAGCGATCGAAGTCGTAGGTCATCTGCCGAGGCTAGACCTCAGTGAATGCCAGCAGCCAAATGGTCAACAAAATACCGTGAACGGTGCATGGTGATTCGCTACTGCGTATGAATACGCCGTAAATTAGAGGAGTGCTCGAATCCAGGCTGTCACTGCGCCAGACACTGCAGTTACTGCGGGCCGCGGAGAAGCCGTCGCTCAGCCGTTTTTGGTTTGGGTCTCCGTGTCGGTTCGTGCGCCAGATGGATGTGCTCATTCACATCGTCGTACCCGAACTCGTCGAACGGCGTCTACCGCGTTTGGCCAACTATCTGCGACGAACCTCACCACGCTGGGGCCGCAGTTGGCGAAGTTGGACACCGGCAGCCCCTCGCTCTGATATCGAAGCACGCGAGGTGAATTAAGGGGAAGGTACGCTCGCCATGAGTAACGCGCATGCCTTATACACCGATATTTCATCATGTGACTGGTGAGTGGCGCGCGCAATGGCGCGGCCGAATTCATGCGGGTGCTGTGCTTGTTGCATTGCCTGCCGGAATCGTGCTGACGCTTTTAGCGTCGGGCCCGTTGGCAACGACGGCAACGGCTATTTATTCAGTATCACTCGTTGCTCTGTTCGGAACTTCGGCGTCGTACCACTTGTTTGCACGCAGTCACCGGGTGCAATACGTAATGCAGCGCATTGATCACTCAATGGTCTATGTGTTGATTGCCGGAACGTATACCCCCGTGTGTTTGCTGGCGCTGCCTCGAGCGCTTGGCGTTCCACTGCTCGTTGTGGTGTGGTCAATAGCAGTGGTGGGCATCGTGTTGAAGGTGATGTGGAAGGCGCGAAGACTTTCTGCGTTGCTCTATTTGGTGATGGGCTGGATCGTGGTCATTGTGTTGCCATGGGTGTATGAGCGGGCAGGGGCCTCGACACTGGTGTTGTATGCCATCGGTGGCATCGTATTTACGGCTGGAGCGGTGATGTTTTATCGTCGGTATCCACGACTTCGACCAGAAGTATTCGGGTTTCATGAGGTGTGGCATGTGATGACCGTTATCGCGGTGGTCTGTCAGTTCGCGGCGACTGCGCTGCTGTTGCGGTAAAAGCGCAACTAGTCTGAACACCTCACGGGTCGCTAGCTCAGTTGGTAGAGCAACGGACTTTTAATCCGCAGGTCCCGGGTTCGAGCCCCGGGCGACCCACGTGTCAATTCAATTAGAACAACTCGACCTTTCGGTTTCGGGCATGACGTGTGGGGCTTGTGCTGTCAAAGTAGAAAAAGCACTCAATCAGATTGCCGGTGTCACTGCCGCGGTGAACTTTGCAACCGAGTCTGCCCGTGTCACCCTGACCGATGCGGTCTCCACCCAGCAGGTGATTGAACGTATCGAAAAAGCTGGTTACGGTGCGCGGTTGCTGCAAGACACCACACCTGAGATGCTCGATAAAGAAACTATTGATCGTGTGGCAATGCTGCGTGCACGACTTGGCGTGTCGTTGTTTGCTGGCCTACCCGTGGTGGCGTTGTCGATGATCGCGGGGTTGCAATTCGAAAACTGGAAGTGGTGGGCTTTGGCACTGTCGCTTCCCGTGGTCGTGTGGTCAGCGGCACCATTCCATAAAGCGGCCGCCATGAATGCGCGTCATCGTGCAACCACGATGGACACGTTGATTTCTCTGGGCATTATCGCGGCGATGAGTTGGTCGGTGTGGGCGTTGGTGTGGGGTGATGCTGCCGACCATGACGGCATGGATATGGCCAGCATGGATATCGACCACATATATATAGAGGTCGCAGTAGCCGTCACCATTTTCTTACTGGCTGGTCGTTACTTCGAGGCTCGGGCCAAACGCCGAGCGGGTGACGCACTTCGTTCACTGCTGGCGTTGGGTGCGCGACATGCGACTGTTCTGCGTGACGGCGAAGAGGTGTTGATTGATGCATCCCAGGTTCAGGTCGGTGATTTGTTCATCGTGCGACCAGGTGAGATCATTGCCGCAGACGGCATAGTTCGCGAAGGCAGCTCGTCACTTGATGTTTCGATGCTCACGGGTGAAAGCGTGCCGGTGGATGCAACGGTCGGGGCCAACGTGACGGGCACGACGGTGAACTTGACCGGTCGGCTCGTGGTGCAGGCCACCCGCATTGGCGCCGATTCGACGTTTGCCCAAATGACACGCCTCGTGCGTGATGCCCAGGCGACCAAAGCGCCAGTGCAGAAACTTGCTGACCGGGTAAGTGGTGTCTTTGTTCCCACCGTGATGGTGATTTCCATAGTGACGTTCGTGGCGTGGTGGGTGGTGGGTGACGACATTTCGCAGGCGTTCACCGCCGCAGTTGCCGTGTTGATCATTGCCTGCCCTTGCGCTTTGGGGCTAGCGACGCCTACCGCATTAATGGTCGGCAGTGGTCGAGCGGCACAGATGGGGATCGTGATCAAGGGTGCCGATGTGCTGCAGGGTACGCGTCGGGTCGACACCGTGGTGTTCGACAAGACAGGCACGGTGACCACTGGGATGATGCAACTGGTGGATGTCGTTTGTGCCGATGGTGCAACCCGGTCTGAGTTGTTGTCATTTGCTGGTGCACTCGAACATGCCAGCGAGCATCCGGTTGCCAAGGCAATTGCGACTGCCGCACGATCAGAGCGCGGCACATTGCAGGCCGTGACCAATTTTGAGAATCTGCCCGGAATGGGCACGATTGGTTTGGTTAATGGCACAAGCGTGATGGCGGGTAACGAGACCCTCATGCGTCGAAAATTGGTGCTGATACCCGCAGCCATGAACGATGCACTTGTTGCCGCCCGCACTGGGGGCAACATTGGCATTTTGGTAGCAATCAATGGCACTGTGCAGGGCGTGTGTGTGGTGGCTGATCGGCCCAAAGCAAATAGTGCCGCTGCCATTGCTGCGCTACGCGATTTGGGCCTTCGCCCAATTCTGCTTACCGGCGACAGTCGTGCGACTGCGTTGGCTGTCGCCAAACAGGTAGGCATTGAAGCCGACGAGCAACACGTGATAGCCGGTGTGTTGCCTGAAGAAAAGGTTCGAGTGGTCGCAGATTTGCAAGCACGTGGTTATGCAGTGGCAATGGTGGGTGACGGGGTGAACGATGCGGCGGCCTTGGCCCAAGCCAATGTGGGCATTGCAATGGGCACGGGTACCGATGTTGCGATTAACGCCAGTGACCTCACGATTGTGAGTGGCGACCTGCGCTTGGTGGCTGACGCCATCTTGTTGTCACGCGCCACGCTACGCACCATTAGTGCCAACGTGTTCTGGGCATTTGCCTACAACACAGCCGCGATACCACTGGCGGCTCTTGGGCTTCTTAACCCGATGTGGGCCGGGTTAGCGATGGCGTTGTCAAGTGTGTTTGTGGTGACAAATAGTTTGCGACTCCGCACCACCAAACTCACGCCGCACACTGCGTTCGTACACGCAACTCGTTAGCTGCATCGCTCAACCACCCACGCGCAGTGCGTCGTGTGACGCCATGGGCAGCAGCAAATTCATCCAGCGTCTGGGTGGTGAGTGCGTCAAACACTGCCCGCGATTTTTCTGACATGTTGTGGTCACGAGCCGACTGCAGAAGAAATGCGAGTTCAACCTCAGAGTGCGAGCAGCCAATTGACGAACCATACGGGTCTTCATGGTTCAGCAGGTCGGCACTGCGCTGGTTGAGGGTGGCATCGTGAATCGCAGCACCCGTTTCGAACTGTTGACGCCGTCGTTCGCCACGTACGAAGGCGAAGTATTCAATGTCGCGCACGATGTTGACTGCAATTTTTGCCGGTCGGCGCTCGATTGGGTATGTGCGAATCACTTCCCATGCGTGGGAGAGCACCATGCCCAGAGCATCGCTGTAGCCGATGCTGCGAATGTGTCCGCGACGACGGGCAATGGCCAACATCGGTGGAATCACCCGCTGCAAGATGATTCGAGCGGCGAGTTCTTCGGTTGCAGCGAGGCGAACGAGTTGGGCCAGCATCTTGTCAGCCGCCAGATCGCATTTGGCGCCGCGGAAGCCGATTGCAACTAGCAACTCATCCAACGAACAAAACGGATCGGTGCGCAGACCCCACGAATCGACAGTGCGCAGAACCCGGGGCGAATTCACCATTCGTGCCCATTCGGCGTCAAGTAGGGCAATTGGATTGCGGTGGACACTGGTGATGGATTGTGAAGTGGTCATAGCACTCCAGCGTCAGGATGCGCCTCACCGGTACTCTCACCGCACGAAAATCGGTAAGACTTTGGCCATGCGCATCAACTTGCCATCAGGTACACCCGCCGAAATCGACACGACCGCTGCGTTACCCACCATGGGGCTGGTGATTGCCCCTGACATTTTTTCACTCCGCCCACTATTTGCTGACATGGTGACTCGGCTCGCACGCGAGTGGAACATGGCAGTGTGCGCAGTGGAGCCCTTCCCCGATCATTCACTTGGCGCAGAAATCGAGCCGCGGATGAAAGCAGTCGCGTCATTGAATGATGCGAATCATCTTCGCGATCTCCACGAAGCCGCCGATGCACTCGGCACCCCGCGAATCGGGTTGATGGGGTTTTGTATGGGCGGGATGTATTGCTTCAAGTCGTCGGTCAGCGAGCGGTTCGCCCGAATCGTCAGTTTTTACGGAATGATTCAGGTTCCAGCGAACTGGCAGTCAAGCACCCACGGTGAACCACTTGACTATCTGAATCGGGGTGACGCCACAAAAGTGCTTGCAATCATCGGCACCAATGACCCATACACACCTGCTGACGATGTATCTGCGCTGCGGGCAACAGGTTGCACTGTGGTGGAGTACGCCGCCGAGCATGGCTTTGCCCACGACTCTTCGCGGCCGTCACATCGCAAAGATGATGCTGCTGATGCATTTGCACGCACACGGGCGTGGTTGGTCGGCGAGTAGCCGTATTACGACGAGCGCGCCGTCATTTTCTCGCGCTCTTTGATGCGGTAGCGACGGTCGGCCTGCTCGAGCCAGCCCAGGCGAATGAAGCTGGCGATCGCCTTGTTCACTCGTTCGCGTGATGCACCCACCATGCCGGCAAGTTCTTCTTGGGTGACCGGCAAGACGAACTCGTCGTTGCCTTCCGACAGCTCGAGCAAGCGTTTGGCAGTGCGACCCGTGACGTCGAGGAACACGCTGTCAGACAACACTTCGTCCATGACGCGTAAACGCGATGCCAACAACTTGGTAACCCCCCACAACATTGAAGGGTTGCCTTGCAATTCGGTTTTTACCGAAGCGTAAGGAATCTGCAGCACACTCGACGGCTCGAGCGCACGCGCCAGGGCACTGCGCGCACCGTCGTCCAACAGGCCGAGTTCACCAAATAGGTCGCCCGACTCCATGAGAGCGAGCATGCTTTCGCGGGCATCTAGTGGTCTGTTGCCGATGGCGATGGCGATACGTCCCGATAATACGACGAACATCGCATCGGGTGTTTCGCCTTCGTTAAACAAAACGTCACCACGTTGGAGTTGGCGTACCGACCCGGCGGCAGCAATCTTTTTCAGTGATTCGGGTGAAGTGGCGGCGAAAAATGCATTCCCAGCGAGGAGCTCTTGGTGAGTCATGTGCTTTACGGTACTACCCTTGGGTGCAATGCCCACGGGAGAATTACGTAGACCTGGCGAGATAATTTGGACCATCGTCGTTGCTGCTGGTGCCGGCACTCGTTTCGGTGGCCCGAAGCAGTTTGAAGCCCTTGGTGACCGCCGCGTGATCGATTGGTCGGTTGCGGTTGCGCGCGAATCGAGCGATGGCGTAATAGTCGTTCTTCCCCCGCAAGATGCCGAACGCGAAGGTGGTGTTGCTGGTGGCGCCACCCGCAGCGAATCGGTGCGTCGTGGGTTGGCTGCAGTGCCCAAGAACGCCACCATTGTGTGTGTGCACGATGCTGCTCGACCGTTTGCCAATGAAGATGATTTCCGTCGAGTGATTGCTGCAGTAGCCGACGGTGCCGACGGTGCGGTGCCAGCGATACCGGTTGCCGACACGATCAAAGTGGTCGATGACACCGGCCAGGTTATGCGCACGCCACCGCGTGGATCACTTCGCGCAGTTCAGACACCACAAGCGTTTCGTGCCGCAGTGCTGCATCGCGCCCACGCCGAGCAAGGTGAGGGCACTGATGACGCAGCATTGGTCGAAGCACTCGGTGGCAAGGTGGTGGTCGTAGACGGCGACGTGTTGAATCGCAAGATCACCACTCGTGACGACCTGGAGTGGGCTCGCATCCAGCAGAGCGGACACTAAAGATGCGTATTGGGCAAGGTTTTGACATTCATCGTTTTGCTGACGACGATCGCCCTCTGGTGTTGGCTGGTGTACGCATTGCCGGCGAGCGTGGGCTGCACGGCCATAGTGATGCCGATGCCATTGCTCATGCGGTGAGTGACGCATTGCTCGGTGCAGCGGGTCTTGGCGACATTGGTGAGCATTTTCCGGATTCCGACCCGCAGTGGAAGGGTGCAGACTCGATGCAGATTTTGCGTCAGGTTGTGGGCAAGGTTCGTGCCGCTGGCTGGCGGGTAGAAAACGTGGATGTGAATGTTATTTGTGAGCGTCCAAAAATTGCGCCACATCGCGAGGA
>Ga0209357_1000866_pt1 | contig 12277 bp, 10 predicted proteins | sample LauGreFBDMM110SD_2_FD_187573 | JGI IMG/M metagenome (GOLD analysis project Ga0209357, IMG submission 187573) | Freshwater lake microbial communities from Lake Michigan, USA - Fa13.BD.MM110.SD (SPAdes) (version 3) | ecosystem: Environmental > Aquatic > Freshwater > Lake | place: Lake Michigan... | reverse complement strand
TTATTGTTATTTTCAATATGCTTGGTTACGACTTCTGAGAAAACATCACGATCCACGGCCAGCGCAGAACCCGCAGGAACCTTAGCGACCTCAGCCGCTTGCATGATAAGCGATCCCAAGTCGCGCATTTCCTGATGCAGAAGGCCAACGGCGTTGTTTTCGGCATCGTCCGAACGGAAGCTGTTGGAACATACCAATTCAGCCAGGCCATCGGTTTGGTGCGCCGGCGTCATTTCCCCTGTTCCACGCATTTCCGACAGCTTTACGCGCACGCCGCGCTGCGCGAGTTGCCACGCCGCTTCACAGCCAGCAAGGCCGCCACCGATAATCTGGACATCAAAATTTTTGCTCATTCGGCGCGGCTATCAAAAATCTTTGTCGCTGCACAGGCAAAAGCGCCAAGATGGGCTATGAGATTTACACTTAACTCTTCTGTCGACGGGACGATATTGCGGCCAACCCTGGTTCCGCCGCCATCTGACGCGCATAAACATAGCAGGGGACACGCGATAGTGTGGAGTGGGCAGCGTTGCACATCGGTGCGTCGCGGCTATCAGCTCAGGCGCGGGCGCATGGGTGTTAACCATCGTTGGTGAGAGGGCTGCGCTGGCGGAACATGCCGCCCACGTTACAGCAATCATGCTGCGGGAAGCTAACCCGGCTTAAGACTTTGTGGTCGACCGCGTATCTGCCTTTGCCATTGGTCCGGGGGCAGGGGCCAAGCAAGCGGTCCTCAAAATGCTTGGATGCCGCGTTCCCACAGTGCTCGATGCCGATGCGTTGACGGCGTTTGAAAAAAACCCAGAGTTACTGTTTAAAGCCGTCGCTTCGACTGACGTCATGACACCACATTTGTGCGAATTTCAGCGTATTTTTCCGGGTATTGAATTGGAGGACCGGCAGAAAGCCGTTAGTTGTGCATTCGCAGTTGTCATTCTGGGTCGCTTGCTTTCGGAGCAGCAACATCGTCGGCAGCAACCGCACCCTCGTCGTCACCTTCATCGCTCTCATCAATCTTCGCCGCGCCAACCACATGTTCATTGTCGCCGACATTGAACAAACGCACGCCAGCGGTTCCGCGGCCGAGAACGCGCAAGCTTTCGAGTGGCATGCGGATGAGCTTTGCCTGATCCGTGACGAGCATCAACTGATCGCCCTTAGTCGCGGGGAAGCTGGCCACGACTGGGCCGTTACGTTCGATATTGTCAATGTTGGTGATGCCCTGGCCTCCACGTCCAGTGCGGCGATAGCCATAAGCCGACGACAATTTACCATAGCCATTGGCGCAGACGGTGAGGATGAACTGCTCACGCTCCGCCATTTCGGTGATGCGTTCAGCGGTCATGGTGGGCTCGCCCTCTTTTTCCGGCTTCCACGGAGCAAAGCGCAGATAATCCTCACGCTCTTCGCCCGAAGTGCCAACGCGTCTCAGGATGGAGAGCGAAATAACCGCGTCGTCCTTGACAAGCTTCATAGCACGAACGCCGGTCGATGCGCGGCTTTGGAATTCGCGGATGTCGTCGGCGGCAAAGCGAATGGCCTTGCCATTGCGGCTTGCAAGCAAGACGTCATCTTCGGCACTTAACAGCTCGACGCCAATCAGTTTATCGTCGGCATCTTCGCCTTCGAACTTCATTGCGATTTTGCCGTTGCTTGGCACATTGGCAAAGGCGTCCATGCTGTTGCGGCGGGCATAGCCCTTTGCAGTTGCAAATACGACGCTGAGGCCGCCCCATTCAGCTTCATCCTCGGGCAGGGTTAAAACGTTGGAAATGACTTCACCTTCGCCAAGTGGCAGCAGGTTGACCATTGGCCGTCCGCGTGTCGACGGGCCACCTTCCGGAAGCTTCCATACTTTGAGGCGATACACCTTGCCGACGTTGGAAAAGAACAGAACCGGCGTATGTGTGCTGGTCACGAACAATTCTGTAACGGCATCCTCTTCCTTGGTCGCCATACCCGCGCGGCCCTTGCCGCCCCGGTTCTGCGCGCGGAACGTCGCCAAAGCGGTGCGTTTGATATAACCGCCATGGGTAACGGTTACGACCATTTCCTCACGCTCCATGAGGTCTTCGTCATCGAGCCCATCCCAGCTTGCGGTGATTTCGCACAAACGCGGCGTGGAGAATTCGGCGTCAATGGTGACGAGTTCGTCCCGCAAGACAGCGTATAGCTTTACACGATCGCCCAAGATGGCGAGAAGTTCGGTAATGGTCTCTGCGAGCCCTGCAAGCTCTTTACCGATCTCGTCGCGACCAAGTGCTGTCAAACGATGGAGGCGTAGCTCCAGAATTGCGCGGACCTGCAACTCGGACAATTGATAGCTGTCGCCGTTAATCTCGGCTTCTACAGCTTCTACCAATTTGATGTAGGATGCGATTTCGGCAATCGGCCATTTGCGTGCAATCAAGGCAGCGCGCGCTTCGGCGGGGCTGGCCGAACCACGAATTATCCGCACAACTTCGTCCAAATTAGTAACCGCGACCACAAGGCCAAGCAACAAATGCGCGCGTTCGCGGGCTTTGTTGAGCTCAAACTTGGTCCGGCGGGTAATGACTTCTTCACGGAAACGAATGAAGGTTTCGATGATATCGCGTAGGTTCAGAACCTCTGGTCGTCCACCACGAATGGCGAGCATATTGGCCGGAAAGCTTGATTGCGCCTGTGTGTGACGCCACAATTGGTTGAGAACAACGTCCGTGGTTGCGTCCCGCTTTAGGTCGATAACAATGCGCACGCCCTTGCGGCTCGATTCATCGCGGATGTCAGAAACACCCTCAATACGCTTGTCTTTTGCGGCTTCGGCGATTTTCTCGACAAGGCCGGACTTGCCGACTTGATACGGAATGCTGGTGAGGACGATTGACCGGCGGTCGCCTTTTCCTTCTTCAATCTCATGCCGCGCGCGCTGCATGATGGAGCCCTTGCCCTCGCGATAGGCCGCACGTGCACCACCGGTACCAAGGATAAGCGGCGCGGTCGGGAAATCAGGGGCAGGGACGATTTCGATCAGTTCGTCGATGGTGATCGCGGGATTGTCGATATAGGCCAAGCAGGCCTTGATCACTTCGCCCAGATTGTGTGGCGGGATGTTGGTCGCCATGCCGACGGCTATACCGCCAGCGCCATTGACCAAAAGGTTCGGGAAACGGGCAGGTAGAACCTGCGGCTCTTCACGGCTGCCGTCATAATTTGGCTGGAAATCGACAGTGTCCTTGTCGAGATCATCCAAAAGCGCGTTTGCGACCTTGTTCAAGCGCGCTTCGGTGTAGCGCATGGAGGCTGGTGGATCGGGGTCCATCGACCCGAAATTCCCCTGACCATCGATCAACGGCACGCGCATGGACCAATCTTGCGTCATACGGGCAAGTGCATCGTAAATCGCGCTATCGCCGTGCGGGTGGTAGTTGCCCATTACGTCGCCGACAATCTTTGCGCATTTGCGGTATGCGCGGCCCGCAACAAAGCCGCCTTCATGGCTGGCGAACAAGATGCGGCGGTGGACTGGTTTTAAACCATCGCGGACGTCGGGTAGGGCCCGCGATACAATGACTGACATCGCATAATCGAGATAGCTCGACTTCATTTCGTCAACAATGTCGACTGGTGAAATGTCGGATGGGTCCATTGTTACTATGTCGTCGCTCACAGCGCGAAAATCCTTATATTTTTTGGGTAGATTTACACTACACGCCTATCGTCCAAATAACTACACGCGACTGCTGCATTGGCTGTGTTTTCACCAGCTTATCCACAGATTCACGCCATGGCAGCCGTCAGGGCGCGATGGGGGTGCCATCATAAGCAAAAATTTGTCCGCTTTGCTCTGGTTTAAGCTGCTGCAGCACGCCGAGCAAGTTTTCGGCTGCGCGGGCGGGGGTGAAGCGTTGATGGGCTGGATTGCCCTTGAATGGGGCGCTGAGGGCGGTCTCGACAGTGCCTGGATGTAGGCCAACGATGACTGACTGCGGGTTTTTGCGCTGCCACTCGATGGCGATGTTACGGATAAGCATGTTGAGCGCCGATTTCGACGCGCGATAGCTGTGCCATCCGCCCAAGCTATTGTCTGAAATACTGCCTACCCGTGCCGACAAGGCGGCAAAACAGATTGGGCCTTGTTTGGTCATTATCGGCAAAAAATGTTTGGCCACAAGCGCAGGCCCGATGGCGTTGACGCGATAGTTTTGCATCATCCAGTCGGGACCCAGTTCACGCAGACTTTTTTCGGGCCCTTTGCCGGCTGAATGTAACAGTCCCGTGGCGACGATCACCAATTGAACAGGTGGGCGGGTGTCCGCCAAGGACGCGGCGGCCGTTGCAATGCTAGCCTCATCAAGGATATTGAAGGGGAGATCGCTCTCTCGGTGCAGACGAATTACGTTCGCGTAGCTCGAACCAAGGTCTAATGCATCCGCCAAAGCCGCGCCGATACCGCCTCTGGCTCCAATTATCACTGCGGTGCGATCAGCCACTTGTTTTTTGTTCCATTTCGTTCAACGGGAATTCATGCAGTGGCGCTATGACAATTGCACAGACGTTGGCAAGGTTCTATAAACCGATCCATTAAGCGGCCACGGCCAAAAATACTATTGCGGAGAGTAATATGAAACTGGTTTCAAAATTTGTCTTAGCCCTTTCCTTGGTCGCAGTATCCGCCGCACCAGCGGCGTTTGCGCAGTCCGATGAAAAGCCTAAAAAGGAAAAAAAGGGTAAGGAAGTAGCGCCTGCTGCGCCGAAGCGGAATTATTCCAAGCCGTTTATCGCGGCATATATGCCAGTGGCGAACATGCTTAACAAAACCAAGGATGCCGTCGCCGCCAAGGCCGCGTTTTCGACGGTTGTTGCAGCGATCGGCAATGACGATGACCGGTATGAAGCAGGCATTCTTGCAATCAACATCGGCGCGCCGTTGAAAGATTTGGCTTTTCAGGAGCAGGGCATTGACCTGCTGATCGGATCGGCAACTACGCCAGTCGATTTGAAGAAGGAATATACCTTCAGAAAGGGCGCAATCGCCTATGATGGCAAAAGGTTCGCTGACGCTGAAAAGTACATGATTGAAGCGTACAACATCGGTTACCGTGCCAATAACATTGAGTATCTGGTCTCGAACGCAATGTCGCAACAGAATAAAGATGCCGATGCAATTGCGTGGATTGGTAAGGCTATTGAGTCGAGCAAGGCAGCTGGAGCCGTAAGCAAGGCCTATGTTGTTCGTGCCGCAAATCTCTCCGCGAAAATGAAGAATTATGCTGCCGCTTCCAATTTCTACAAGGAATTGGTGATGACAGAAAATAACCCTGATTATTGGCATGATGCGCTGGCATTTTTTGACCGGTCGCGTGATTTTAACCCTGAAGAGTCCCTTGATATAATGCGCTTGATGCGCGCCACCAATGGCTTGCGCTTCCAACAGGAATATGCGGCCTATCTTGATAGTTTGAGCTATATTGGTGTCCGTTACCCCGCAGAAGCGGTGTCGGTTCTTGACGAAGGTTTCGATAAGGGCGTTATTTCGCGCAATAACGTGACCTTCAACGAGCGTTACAACGAAGCCAAAGCCCGGCTTGCGGAGGACACACGCACATTGCCTGGCACAATAGCCCCTGCAAAAGCTAGCCCGAAACCGATGCTGTCATCGCTCACTGCAGACTCGTTTTTCTCCCACAAGGATTACAAGACCGCCAAGGATTTGTATGAATCGGCGTTGAGTAAGGGAGCCGTTCTCGACAAGGATGGCGGCGACCAGACCGACCGCACGCGCTTTCGTCTCGCAATGTCTAAAGCAATGTTAGGCGATTATGCCGGCGCGAAGGCTGATTTTGCGATGATCAACAACCCCAACCGCAAGGCAATTGCCGAATATTGGAACATGTATATCGACCAATTGTCCAAGCCTGCCGCTGCACCTGTTGCCGCTGCCCCCGCGACCTGAACTATAAAACAACAACAAAAAAGGGCCTGCGCAATCGGGCCCTTTTTTATGCCTGCGGAATAGGAACGCCGGGCTGGTCTTTAGCGGTGCGGATCGTTAGTGATGTTTTGACGCTGCTGACATTTGGCGCTGACGTCAGTTTTGATGTCAGAAATTCTTGAAATGACTGCAGATCGCGGGCGACAATCTTCAAGATAAAATCAATTTCACCGTTGAGCATATGGCATTCGCGCACATCGGGCAGCGCCCTGACATGCTCTTCAAATGCCTTCAAATCCTCCTCGGCCTGACTTTTGAGGCTGACCATCGCGAACACAGTGATGGTATAGCCCAGAGCACCTGCGTCCACGTCGGCATGGTAAGATTTGATTGTGCCGGATTGTTCAAGCGCGCGCATGCGACGAAGGCATGGCGGCGCCGTCAAACCTACCTTTGTCGCGAGTTCCACATTGGTAATGCGACCATTCGCCTGCAATTCTGCCAAAAGCTTCATATCTATCGCGTCAAGGTTCGTATTGGCCATAATTTTGTAATTTCCGTCTCTATTATGACCCGTGCTTATAATATAATTATAGCGGATTGCAATTGTCCCATAGTGTGATGGACCAAAATTGATGCTTTCGTGTTGCTGACAACAGGCTGCCGCCGCAAAATTACGCGAATATCCCAGCAGGAAGCGCTGAACATTGCGTGAGACGGATAACAAAGGCGTTCGCCGACACATTTGGTAATTTTAACGCGCATGTCTGTTGTAGAACGATGGTCCTCCCGGTTGCTGTTCGCGATTGTCGTTTGCTCCGCTTCCAAGCCACATGAGCGGCTTTGCGTCAGGCTTAAGCAAGACATCCAAGATTTACGAAATATGGGTGTCCGCGCAAGGATTGGGGCCGAAATCAAATCTACCAGCCAAATTACGTCATTTAGGTAACATAAAGGCTTGCCTATTCTGCCAAAGTTCGGCTATCGGCCCGCAGGTAGTTGGCGAGCCGGTTAGGGCCTGTAGCTCAGTTGGTTAGAGCTGGCCGCTCATAACGGCTAGGTCGGGGGTTCGAGTCCCTCCGGGCCCACCACCTTCGCATCGCGAAGATGGCAGGCAGCCAGCGGCGAGGACATTGTTATACCAGTGATCCCATGTCGGGGAGTAGCGCAGCCTGGTAGCGCATCTGGTTTGGGACCAGAGGGTCGCAGGTTCGAATCCTGTCTCCCCGACCATTTCTTGAAAATTTCTGGGCAGATTGTCAACGAAGCTGCAAAATGTGCTGCCCTAGCTTGAATGCGCGAAATCGCACATTTCTCTCTCGTTCGGATTGTTATGCAAAAATGCGCATGATAGAAAAGCGAAGACCTTTGGCGAAAAGGGGCTTTCCCGATCTATTGGACGGCTGCCAAACGGCAGATCGCAGACTGGCGCAGGGGCCTTGGCGCGCTCTTATCCGATCAGGCCGCCTTAGCAGCAGCACTGTCTGACCAGACACTCCTGCCTGAGTTCCGCCGGGTATGCCCATTGGCTGATGTCTCGACCGCTTTAGATTTAGTCAGTCTCTAGCCAACGAAGGCGCGCTCAAGCACATAAGTGCCAGGGTGTGAATGGGCGCCTTCGACAAAACCAAGGGCTTCAAGCTGCGCGCCTGTTTCCTTGATCATTGCCATGCTACCGCACAGCATGACGCGGTCTGTGGCGGGATCTAGTGGATAGTCCCCGCACGCAATACGGTCCGTAATACGACGATTTTCGTTGGTCCAAGTGGGGCATTTCGTCACGGACTGATCATAGGTCAGTTGCAGCTTGGCTTCATCTGCAACTAAGGGGTCGCTCGCCAATTTGCTTTCAAGCAGATCGCGGTAAGCCAAATCTTCGACTTGCCGGACCGTATGCTGAACGGTGATATGTTCAAAGCGTTCGTAAACACTCGGGTCGCGGATGATCGAAATCCAGGGAGCAAGGCCTGTTCCGGTCCCAATCATATGTAAGCGTTTGCCGGGGATCAGCGCATCCATAGTCAACGTGCCCGTTGGCTTTTCTCCCAACAATATCTCATCACCGGGTTTGATTTTGTATAGGTGGCTCGTGAGCGGACCGTCGGGAATAATGATGCTCAAAAACTCAAGCGATTCTTCCCAAAAAGGCGATACGATTGAATATGCACGCAAAAGTGGCTTGCCGTTGACCATCAGGCCAAGCATCACAAATTGACCGCTGACAAAGCGGAAAGATGTTGGCCGCTCCACGGAAAACGAAAATAGCCCCGTGTTCCAGTGATGTGTGGTCAAAACTTTAACCGTATTAAACGCCATGATATCCGTTCCATAATTGGGCGCCAATTGGACGCAGGAAGGCCCTTTGCATAATAAACATTTCTTTCCCACGAAAAAGTCAGCCTTCATCCGGTATGCCATGACAACTGCGTCGACTTATTGAGGCAAATATTCTAACGATATCTCATGGACTCACTTGATATCGCTTTTGCCGAAGCCCGCCGTTACCGTGCCTCATTGGACACACGGCCTGTTGCCTCACGGGGTACGCCGGATGACATGCGGTCAATATTGCCGTCACATTTTCCGGAACAGGGAATGCCAGCAAATGACGTTGTGCGCGCCATCGCGGCAGCGGCAGAACCGGGGTTAACCGCCAATGCCAGTGGCAGGTTCTTTGCATGGGTAAAGGGAGGCGCTTTACCCGCCGCATTGGCGACCGACATCATGTGTTCGGCGTGGGACCAAAATGCGGTGTTGGCGTCAACAAGCCCAGCGGGCGCCGTGCTTGAGGAGGTCGCCGGCCAATATCTTTTGGAGGCGCTGGGGCTGCCTTCAGACGCCAGCTATGCCTTTGTGACGGGCTGCCAGATGGCCCACACTACCGCGCTGGCCGCGGCGCGCCATGGCGTGCTTGCGCGGCAGGGATGGGATGTTGAAGCCAAGGGGCTTCAGCGTAGCCCGGCCATTCGCATATTGGCCAACGCCCACCATCATTCGTCGGTAACGCGCTCCTTGCGCCTTCTTGGCTTAGGCAGTGCATGCATTGAACCATTGGGTGGTAAGACCCCCGGCAAGGTCGATGCCGACGTGCTGCAAGCTGCATTGGCGCAGGCCCCTGATGCGCCGACTATTGTGATCCTGAATGCAGGCGACCTCAACATTGGTGCATGCGATGATTTTGAGGTTCTTTGTCCCATTGCACAAGCCAGTGGCGCCTGGGTGCATGTCGATGGTGCCTTTGGCTTGTGGGCGAATGCAAGCACGCGTCTTGCACCTCTGGTGAAGGGCATAGCTCTAGCTAATAGCTGGGCGACCGACGGGCATAAGTGGCTGAATACCCCCTATGACTGCGGGATGGCGATCACTCGGGACCCGCAGGCGCACAGTGCCGCCATGCGGATGACTGCAGCTTATTTGAGCAGCGGTGGTCCAGTGCGTGACCCAATGGATTTTACGCCGGAATGGTCGCGGCGTGCACGATCATTGCCGACGCTTGCGGCATTGATGGAGCTCGGCCGTGATGGGCTCGCGGCAATGGTGGACCGTTGCTGCGACCATGCAGTCGCGATCTATGATGGCATAGCGGCCTTGGACGGCGCAACCGGCATCGCGCGTCCGACCATGAACCAAGGGCTCATCCGGTTTGATGCTAATAACGGTAACAATATCAGCGATGCTGTGATCGCCGCAGTTAACGCCAGCGGCGAAGCGTTTTTAAGTGGTGGCACGTGGAACGCAGAACGGGTTATGCGGATTAGCGTCTGTGGATGGAACACCAGCGCTAATGACGTTGTGCGCACTGTGGCTGCCGCGGGTAAGGCGCTGTCGCAGTTAAAACAGCACGCAGACTAAACAGCCTTAACCATGTTGCGATGATGGCGACCCTGACAAAAAACGGCGGCTAAGGTGAGCGCGGGAACATAAACGCGCCTTGCCTGTTATCATATCGGACACACCGCCTGCAAATCCTCCCGTTTTTAGTTCGGTGTGTCCAACCTTCCAAATCTCAGGGGCATATTCTGTGGCGCAATACACGCCGCGCAGTTGATATGCGTAAAGATCTAAGCGGCCAGAGCTTCGGCCGTTTCAGAGCGGGTAATGCCGTTCACAAACTGGTCAGTGCATGCATCCCAGCAAAACGACGCGCCATAGTGTGCGGCGTCCGCTCGATCCAGCTTCAGTGCATCTTGTATGGCTTGCGACAAATCTGCGTTCAGTGAGCCAATAGGCCGTTTTAACTCCCTGTTGGGGCCGAGGCCCTCTGCGCCAATTATATCCAGCGGCCCTTGCACCGGATAGCCTGCTACCGGTGTCCCACAGGCCAATGCCTCCAATATGACGAGGCCAAACGTGTCGGTCTTGCTTGGAAAAACAAAGACGTCAGCGGATGCGTAGATGCTCGCAAGTTCTGCGCCTTGGCGCGTTCCTAGGAAAAGGGCGTCAGGATACTTTGCTTCCAGCGCCGCGCGGGCAGGGCCATCGCCGACGACCACTTTTGTTCCCGGTACACCTGCGTCCAAAAATGCCTCCAGATTCTTCTCAACGGCAACCCGGCCAACCGACAATAATATCGGTTTTGCAATATCTTGCAGGGCCGGATGCTTGGTTTGCCGGGCATGAAAGATGTCGTGGTCAATGCCGCGTGACCACAATTGCGTCGGGTGTATGCCGCGACTTTCAAGTTCATCACGCAAACTTTGTGTCGCAGTAAGAACTGCGCGGGACCCCTTGTGAAATCTGCGCATGATCGGCCAGATGAGGTCAGGCGAGAGATTTGTGCGCGCTGCGACATATTCTGGAAACCGCGTATGGAAAGCGGTTGTGAAGGGCACTTTATGCTTAAGGCACCATGCCCGCGCGCTCCAACCGATTGGACCTTCAGTGGAAATATGAACAAGGTCTGGTTTGAATGCGCCCAGCACCTTGCGTAAGCGGAAACGCGGGGCGAGAGCCAAGCGTATTTCGGGGTAACCCGGACAAGCAATGGTGGTAAACCGATCAGGCGATATAACTTCAATCTTATGCCCGCGAGCCTTTAAGCGGCGTGTAGTCTCGTTCAGGGTACGCACAACACCGTTGACTTGCGGGGCCCAAGCGTCGGTTGCGATGGCCAGCCTCATGCTGCAACCGTCGCATTTTTTGCCGCATTATCACGCACACGCGCTGCCCAGTCGATGATGGACATAGTCCCATCTCTCGCTTCGGTTAGCGCGGTGCAGCTTTCGACCCAATCACCGTCATTATAATACGTAATCTTGTCGAACTGCCGTATTTCTGCGCAATGAATATGGCCGCAGACTACGCCCTGCACGCCACGCTGCAGAGCTTCGCGCGCGACAACTTCTTCATATTTACCAACATATTGCACAGCATTTTTAACACGCTTTTTCAAATAAGAAGATAGCGACCAATAAGGGAGGTTAAACCTGCGACGCACCACATTGAGAACAATATTGGCTTTAAGCAGCAATGTGTAAGCCTGATCCCCTAAGAACGCGAGCCAGCGAGCGTAAAGAACAATGCCGTCAAAGGCATCACCATGGGTGACAAGCAACGATTTGCCATCGGCAGTGGTGTGTATGGCTTCTAGCTGCACTTCGATGCCGCCAAAGCTAAGCCCCGCATAATCGCGGAACATCTCATCATGATTGCCGGGAATGTAAATAACCCGCGTACCGCGATGCGCCATTTTCAAGAGCCGCCGGATGACTTCATTATGTTGGTCTGGCCAATACCAGCCCTTACGCAGGCGCCAGCCATCGACGATGTCACCTACGAGATACAGTGTTTCACATTCGATCGAGTGCAAAAAATCACTGAGCAGTCCGGCCTGACAACCGGCTGTGCCAAGGTGCACGTCGGATATCCAGACTGTGCGGAACTTCATCTTCGGCTGATAGCTTCGCGGCTCAGGTTTATCGAACCAAGTAGGAAGCTTTGGTACTATTTTGTCCCGCTCAATAAGCTGACTTGTATCAACATCTGAGCCACTAAATGATGTATCTTTCATCTGCTTTTACCCCCACCAGATGTGTTGGGCATAGCTGATTCGTTGGTCAGGCACGTGGCAGATAGATGACAGTTTTCTTTCCATCGATTACGCCTTTGTTCTTTTATTTCAGAGCAGCTACTTCTGCATGAGGCAGGGTCAGACCCATGGCCCGTGGCAGCGTCGGCGCGATAGCAAGTTTGTAGCACGCGCTTTTGGTGCAGTAAGTGACGGTGTTATGCGGTTATCATGTGATTTTGATAGCAGTTATAAGTACAAAATATTTTGACTGTTACTGCCAACAATCACTCCGTCTGATAAAAGTTACAGTTATGTGACAATTATATTGCATATATGTCATATAACTGTAACAT
>Ga0209357_1000865_pt1 | contig 12278 bp, 12 predicted proteins | sample LauGreFBDMM110SD_2_FD_187573 | JGI IMG/M metagenome (GOLD analysis project Ga0209357, IMG submission 187573) | Freshwater lake microbial communities from Lake Michigan, USA - Fa13.BD.MM110.SD (SPAdes) (version 3) | ecosystem: Environmental > Aquatic > Freshwater > Lake | place: Lake Michigan... | reverse complement strand
ACAAAGATGATGCTGCACCGCTCACTACCAATGGTGCGGCGCCAGCTGGTGCGACAACCACGCCTGTGAGGCCAAGCGCCCTTGTGACGAGGTTGGGATATGCCGATGGTGCAAAACCGGTCATGGACGGCTGTGGCGATGTCGCGCACGGCCCAGACGCTGCGGAGTTCACACCGATGAGCACTAGTGCATTGCCGACACGAGTAACGACTGGACCACCCGAGTCGCCGGAGCAAATTCCCGTGGTTGACGTTTGTGTGGCGGCAAATGCGCCAGGCCACGGCGTCGACAAACTCAGCGGTTGGTCGATTGCGTTGGGGGTAAACGATGAAGAGCCGGTCGATGAGGTGCGACCGTACCCAAGCAGTGTGACCACACGACCGACACGTGCCCACTCCGCCACTTCATTCGTCGTGGCAAGGCGGGAAATGCTGGCGCCTGGCATTTCGGTGCTGAGCACGAGAAAAGCAATGTCGTCACCTGCAGAGTACTCACTCCGTTTTGTCCAACCGTCAACGGTGATGATCGCACTTTGGGTGATGGTCTGTGGCGACTGCTGGGTGTCAACGCCGGGGAAATATACCGAGATTGACCCAGTCGTCACAGTCCCATCGGTTGTCACTACGCAGTGTGCTGCGGTAATGACAATGCGACTCGTCCACAACGCACCGCTACACACGCTGTTGCCGTTGACGAGTCGGACAACGGCAGTGTTGCCGAGTGCAGACACACCGCCGACTACGGCGTTGGCACGCGTTGTCGGAAAACAGAGAAGTATGACACTGAGTGCGACTGCGAGGGTCACTTGTGCAAGTCGCCGTGACATCACCGTCGCATGCCGCACACGTTCAGACTACGATGCGTGCGCGTTGCGTCGTTAGGCTCAGCACATGCCTTTCACCAAACCCGCACCCGACCTAGCCAAAATTATTGTTGCATGGGAAAAGTGGGAAAAAGGCGAAGAGCAACCTGGTCGCACCCTGGCCTCATTGAAAACTGCGGGGCTCGATGCCGTTTTGAGATACCTCGTGGACACAGGCTGGAAGCCGGTTGCGTAGAGCGGGTGGGCAACAACACTTGCCCCGCCCGGTGGAGTGGCGGGCATTGCAGCATGCGCCATGGGATCGCCTCGACACGCGAGCACTGAGCGACATTGGTGCCGTGTGCAGTGCACTCACACGTTTTCATCCCGACCCAATTCTGCAGGTGCCCTCAGCAGGTGCGTATCCATCGGCTGTTTTGGTGCCAATCTTCGTGGCCAATGATGCGCCGCACGTGCTACTTACGCGCCGCTCAGCAACACTGAGCACCCACCAAGGGCAAATCGCATTTCCAGGTGGCCGACTCGAACCTGGCGAAACGTCGCTGCGAGCTGCGCTACGCGAGACCCACGAAGAGATCGGTATCGATGCTGGTGGTGCAGCGTTGCTCGGCGAATTGACCGCCCACCGCACCATCTCGAGCACCAGCCACATCGTGCCGCACGTGGTGTTGCTTTCCAAAGCGCCACACGAGTTTGTAATGAACGTTGAAGTCGACCGCGTGTTCAGCGTCGCATTGACAGAACTCATTCGCCCCGACACGTTTGCCCAGGAGCATTGGGTGTTTCCCGATCGTGAAGTGGTAGTGCCGATGTTTTATCTGGATGACGAAACCGTGTGGGGTGCAACTGCGCGCATGTTGCAAGACTTGATTCTGCTCGTTTTGCAGAAGTAGCACTTCACGGCCCGGCTGCTAATCGCACCGCGTGAAAAAACACCACCGCCCACGCATCACATCGCAGTCGTTCGCTATGCCGGCGCTTCACGCACGAAGCTTGCAGGTCGCGCTGAAACTGATCGTCGACTGCTGCGCGCATTGTCGCATTCCACTCGCGACCAATGCCAAGTTGAGCGAGCGTTGCATAGTTTGCATAGGCAAGATCGTGGCGTTCACACGCGAGTCGAAAGTTGAACGATCTTCCGCTGCTGCCCACGAGCGGCGCAGAGCAACCATCCGTCGCGGCAATCAACCAGCGATGCACTCGTTTGGTGCGGGCGCGCTCGCTGCGCAGTTTGGTGAGTGGCGTGTTGAACACCAAGTGGTCAACAACGCTGGGGTCGATAGGTGACGACGAGGCAATCAACGATGTTGTTGGCACACTCGCCAGCACCGTGACTGCGACGGTGAATGCAGCCAACTGGCGCATGGGCACCTCGCAATGGCGGGGGTATTGCCGCCACCGTGCTGTGTGGGCAAAGTGTCGAGTTAGGCGTTATTTCCAGCGACGCATGGTGGCCACCATTTCAATGGCCACATCAGCGGCTTCGTAACCCTTGTTGGTGTCATCGGGTCGTGAGCGTTCGGCGGCCTGTTCGACGTTCTCCACGGTGAGCACACCAAAGCCGATGGGGATGAGTGTTTCGAGCTGCACCTGCATGATGCCTTCGGCACATGGGCCAGCAACATATTCAAAGTGTGCTGTGTCGCCACGAATAACTGCGCCGAGTGTGACCAGCGCATCGTATTTGCGTGACAGAGCCATTAAACGGGCCATGACCGGAATTTCGTAGGCGCCAGGCACCCAGAACACCTCGATGTTTGTTTCTTGCACCCCGTACTTGGCCAGGTTGCGGCGGGCTCCGTCGAGCAGCGCGTTCACCACGAACTCATTGAAGCGCGAGCAGATGATGCCAACTTTCAGATTTTTCACTTTGCGTGGGTTCATTATTTGGTGCCTTTCTCGTCGGCGGCAAACAGGTGACCAAGTCGGTCACGCTTGGTGGAAAGATACGCGCGATTCTCGTCGGTCATGGTGACGACGATCGGTACACGTTCCACCACGCGCAAGCCGTAACCCGCGATGCCGCCGTATTTGGCCGGGTTGTTGGTCATCAACCGCAATTCTTGTGCACCAAGGTCGGCGAGGATTTGTGCACCGATGCCGTATTCGCGACTGTCAACCGGCAAGCCGAGTTGAGTATTGGCATCCACCGTGTCGACACCTTGATCTTGCAGCGAATAGGCACGGATTTTGTGGCCAATACCGATGCCGCGACCTTCATGGCCGCGCAAGTAGACGAGCACTCCATGGTCGTTGTCGGCGATCAGTTGCAGTGCCGCCGATAACTGGTCGCCGCAATCGCAGCGCAAGCTGCCGAATACATCGCCAGTGAGACATTCACTGTGCACTCGAGTGAGCACAGGTGCACCACTGGCAATATCGCCGCGCACAAAAGCCAGGTGTTCGATGCCATCGATTGTTGATCGATACGCAACGCATTCAAATTCACCCCACTGCGTGGGAACACGTGCCGAGCCGATGCGCTCGACAAGACGTTCTTTATGCCGACGCCACTCCACCAAGGCGGCGATAGAGGAGAGCAAGAGGTTGTGCTCGCGGCAAAATTCGATGAGCTGTGGTAATCGGGCCATGGTGCCGTCGTCATTTTGAATTTCACAAATCACACCTGCTGGCTCGCAACCAGCAAGTCGTGCCAGATCAACTGCTGCTTCGGTGTGGCCGGCGCGCTTCAACACACCACCTTCGCGGGCTCGCAACGGAAACACGTGCCCGGGTCGAGCAAATGCTTGGTAGCCAACGCTGCGATCGGCGAGCGCACGAATGGTGAGTGCGCGATCAGCAGCAGAAATGCCGGTGCTTGTGCCTTCTAGCAAATCGACCGACACTGTGAAGGCGGTGCGGTGGCTTTCGGTGTTGTGGTCGACCATCAATTGCAGACGCAGGTCGTCGCAACGCTCACCAGTGAGTGGGGCCACCACCACACCCGAGGTGTGGCGAATGATGAACGCCAGCTTTTCTGGCGTCACGTGTTCTGCGGCCATGATGAGGTCGCCTTCGTTTTCGCGGTCTTCGTCGTCGACGAGCACCACCATGTCGCCGCGAGCAATGGCAGCAATAACGTCGTCAATTGGGGTGAACACGTTGTTTGTTGATGGGGTCATGCGGGGCTCCTCTGGGGTTCAATCACGACTTCTACGTCGTCACCGAGTTGTTGGGTAGAAATCGTGAGTCCACGCCACACATCGGCGAGCGTGGCAGCCGTGTCGCCGGCAAATGCGGGCACTGCGTCGCCACCACCCATGATTGCGGGCGCAATGTGAAACACGTAGCGGTCAATGAGCCCGGCTTGGTGAAAGCTGGCAGCCACCTTGGCGCCACCTTCGACCATAAGTTGCAGCACATGCTCGCCGCCCAGCGTGTCAAGCAACTCGGTGAGCGAACCAGACCACTCGGTGCACGGATGCACACGTGCATCAAGAGGTGCACGTCCTAGCACGATGCGTCGCGGCGAAGTGCCAGGTGCATCGCGAACGGTGAGTTGCGGATCATCGGCACGCACCGTGCCGGCGCCAACCACGATGGCATCGCTTGCAGCGCGCAACTCGTGCACACGGCGTCGCGCTGGTTCGCCGGTGATAAAGCCACCTGAGCCAGTTTTGGCCGCGATATAGCCGTCGATGGTCATCGCCAACTTGAGCATCACCAATGGGCGACCAGTGCGGCGGTGGTGCAGGTATGAAGCAAGTTGTTCACGCACTAAATCTTCTTCCACGCCGACTTGCACTGCGATGCCTGCATCTCGCAGTCGGGCGATGCCAGTACCGGCAACTCGCTGGTCGGGGTCTTGTACGCCAATCACTACGCGGGCAACACCCGCGGTGATGATTGCTTCGGTGCAGGGTGGGGTGCGACCAAAGTGGTTGCATGGCTCGAGCGTGACGTACATCGTCGCACCGCGTGCTGCTTCGCCAGCAGCACGTAATGCTTGCACTTCGGCATGTGCCTGACCAACTGGCTGGGTGAAACCACTGAAGCGTCGACCGTCTACGGCTACAAGTACAGCACCCACCCACGGGTTGGGCCGGCAAATGTGTTGCGCTGAGGCGGCAACGAGCACCGCTTCGCGCATCGATTGTTGGTCGATGTCGTTCATCTCTTCCTGCTTCCATCCGGACTCTGACCGTCGGCCTCGGAGTTTCACCGAATCAGTCCCGCATCGTGAGATGCGAGAGTCGCGGGCTTTCACCGCCGATAGGGAATTTCACCCAACCCTGCAAGACATTTCAGTTGTGTGCCGCACCTCCCGGTGTTGCATTCGTCAGGCTACCGACGTCGCGACGGGCCTCACTTACGGTAAGTAGTACTACGGCACCAATCACCAGCACCGCACCAACCACGCTGCGGGCGGTGAGGCGCTCGTTAAGAAACATCAAGCCGACGGCGATGGTGACCACCGGCTCGAAAGCTGATGCCACCGATGTGGGGCCCGGCCCGACCCGTTTCATTGCTGCAAAAAACATCGCCATCGCAAAAATGGTGCCAACGATGGCAATCACTACAACGTTCACCCAGCCGGGTGTCGAACTTGGAAACTTTACCTGCATGCCGAATGGTCGCACGAGCCACAGTGTGAGCCAGCCGAACATCGCACCAATCAAAATGATGGAGAGCCCGGTGATGCCGTCGTACTTCGGCATGACGCGCGATGACAAGACCACATAAAACGTGTAGGTCAACGCGCCGGCCAAAGTGAGTGCAACACCGACGGTTTCTCCACCGCTTACCTCACCTGCCGTGAGACCGGCGCCAGCAACGGTGGCGACGAGGCAGATACCGATCACCTTGCTCGGCTTGTGACGAAGTAGCCACCACGACAACAGCACGGCCATGACCGGAAAGCAATAAAAAATGATTGACACCAAACCTGAGTCCATTCGTTCAATGGCGCCGAAATAGAAGAATGATTGAAAAGTGAAACCGATGTAACCAAAGAGAAAGATTTCAACAAGGTCACGACCACGCGGCCACGGCACACCGCGCACCATGATGAATCGATATGCCAGAAGCAGTGGTGCAGCGATGAGAAAGCGCGCCACCATGAGGCCGCGGCTGTTGGCCCCGTCTTCGAATGCCCGCACAGAAAACAGCGGGTTGATGCCGTAAAGCGTGCACGACAGCACCGCCAGGGCAATACCAATAACACGTTGGTTGCTACGCACTGGTGCCGCGTTCGTTGTCGGCTTCGTTCTCACGTTGTTTGTCGCGCCGCACAACATTGCGAAACACCACAGTGAAGATCACTGCAATGCCGATGATCATGAAACTGAACACCGCAAACTGCAAGCCGCCGCCACGCTCACCGGCCTGGGTTGGTGCAAAACCACATCCTGGCTTGGGGAGCAGACCGATGCAGTCACTCACATCGCCGTCGAGGGGGTAGACGAACACCGAAGTGGATGTGGTTGAGGCATCGCTATTCGTGGAGTTGTCTTGGCGCATCGCTTGTACATTCTGTCAGGCACACTCAGCCCAGAGTGGCGCAGAACTACGGTGGTGGCAGTGATGTCTGACCTACGCCCGACTGTTTTGGTGGTCGACTTTGGTGCTCAGTACGCCCAACTCATTGCTCGTCGAGTGCGTGAAGCACAGGTGTATTCCGAGATTGTCTCGCATCGCATTACTGCAGATGAAGTGCAGCGCCGCAAGCCCGCCGCCATCATTTTGTCGGGCGGGCCAAAGAGCGTGCACGTCGAGGGTGCACCGATTTTAGACTCGCGCATTTACGAGTTGGGCATTCCGATTTTGGGCATTTGTTACGGCTGTCAGCTCATCGCCCAACAACTGGGTGGTGTCGTTGCGCGTGGCGACAAGGGTGAATATGGTCGGGCCACACTCAAGCGACAAGGCGAATCGAGCCTGCTCGGTGACACTGGGGAATCGTTTGACGTGTGGATGAGCCACTTTGATGCGGTGTCAACGGCGCCATCAGGTTTTCGTGTTACCGGGGCTACAGCGGATGCACCGATGGCAGTGCTAGAGAACGACTCAAAGAAAATTTGGGCGGTGCAGTTTCACCCCGAGGTAGTGCACACCGAGCACGGACAGCAGCTCTTGCGACACTTCTTGCATGATCTGGCAGGCATCACACCAAATTGGACGATGTCGTCAATTGCCGACTCTCAAATTGCGGCAGTGCGGGCCCAGGTGGGTGACGAGCGAGCAATTTGTGGTTTGTCGGGTGGCGTCGATTCGGCAGTCGCCGCTGCGCTGGTGCACCGCGCGATTGGCGCAAATCTGACCTGTGTATATGTAGACACTGGGCTCATGCGCAAGAACGAAAGTGACCAAGTAGTGGAGACGTTCAAGCGCAATCTGGGCATTGAGTTGGTGCATGTCAATGCCGCAGATGAGTTCTTCGACAAACTGCAAGGGGTCACCGACCCTGAACACAAGCGCAAGGTGATTGGTGAAACGTTCGTGCGTATCTTCGAGCGGTATACGGGCGGTATCAAAGACGCCAAGTTTCTTGTGCAAGGCACTTTGTATCCCGACGTAATTGAAAGTGGTGGGCGCGAGGGTTCGGCCGTCATTAAAAGCCATCACAACGTGGGCGGGTTGCCCGATGACATGACGCTGCAATTGTGCGAGCCACTGCGGGAGTTGTTCAAAGACGAAGTGCGATCACTTGGCACCGCACTTGGCTTGCCCGACGAAATTGTCTGGCGCCAGCCTTTTCCGGGGCCCGGTTTAGGCGTGCGCATCATCGGAGAAGTGACGCGCGAGAAAGTGAGCATTTTGCAAGAAGCCGATGCGATCGTGCGTGAAGAAATTCAGCGAGCCGGGCTCGAGCGAGAAATTTGGCAAGCCTTTGCTGTGCTTGCTGACATTCGTTCGGTGGGAGTGATGGGCGATGAACGCACCTATGCCCGACCGATCATCATTCGTGCCGTAACGAGCGATGACGCCATGACCGCTGACTGGGCGCGGGTGCCTTATGACGTGTTGGCCACCATGTCGTCACGCATCGTGAACGAAGTCGACGGTGTGAACCGTGTCGCATATGACATCACCTCCAAGCCGCCCGGGACAATCGAGTGGGAGTGAGCGCAGCGAGCGGACGCTCGTAGCAAAGCGCACTCTGTAACACAACTGTAAAGATTGCTAGACTGCCTCCATCGTGATTCGGCCCGCCGTTCGGCGCACCCCCCTCGCACGAACCCGCCTTGCCTGGTTCGTTGTGGCTTTGCTGGGGTTGCTGGCACCCTTGGCGCTACCTAGTTCGGTGGCTGCCGACACCGTCGATGACCAACGTCGTCGGGTGTCGCAGATCGTTGACGAATTAGAACGCTTGGCCGGCCAAGCCGACGACTTGGGTGAAAAGTACTCCGATGTCCTGGCCGAAAAAGACGCTCTTGAAGTGAAAATTGCCGAAACCGAAGTGCGGATTTTTGAGCTGCAAAAGCAACTTGCAGTGATGCAAGCCAACCTTGTCGGTGCAGCCCGCAGGTCGTTTGTGACCGGTGGTTCGGCGGGCAGTTTGTCGAGCATTTTAGGTAGCAGCGGCTCGCTGTCGGACGCAATGAAGCGCGCCTACCTTGGCTCGGCTGCAGCAAACATTGGTGCTTCGAACACCGACGCGATGCAGGGCCTCATTGATGACATCACGGCCGAAAAGTCAACGCTCGAACGCCAAAAAAAGCAGTTGGCCACAACGGCGACGTTCTTGGTGGGGCGTTTGGCTGCCAGTGACACATTGCTCGGCCAATATGAGTCGCTGCGGTCACAAGCACTGCGCGACTTGGGCAATCTGCTCACCGAGGAAGAACGCCGTCGTTCACAGGATGCCGAAACTGCGGCCCGCAAAGACGCCGACAAATACAAGTCGAATTACAAGGTGGTCGCTTCGTCTCCCCAGGCGGGGGCGGCAATCAAGGCTGCGTTGTCACAGCTCGGTGTTCGTTATCGCTGGGGTGCATCAAGCCCGGGCGTTGCCTTTGACTGCTCGGGTCTCACCCAATGGGCCTGGGGCAAAGCAGGTGTGTCAATTCCACGTGTTTCACGCTCCCAATTTGCTGCTCTTAGACGAGTGCCCATCTCGCAAGCCCAACCCGGCGACTTGTTGTTCTCGCAGTCGACGTTCTTCCATGTGGGCATCTATATCGGCAATGGCCAGATGGTGCAGGCACCACGCACGGGTGACGTGGTGAAGATCAGCTCAGTGACCTGGACGCGTGTGCTGGGCGTCGGGCGACCCGATTAGTTTTTGGTAAGTCATGAATACAGCAATTGCCGGCGGATGGCAGCACGACTCATTTTCGGCTGCAGGTTTCACCCATGACACGTATCGCAAGGGCAGTGGCCCGGGTGTGGTGGTGGTGCACGAGATTCCGGGCATCACCCCGGCGGTCATGAAGTTTGCCGATGAAGTAGTGGAGGCCGGGTTCACCGTGGTGATGCCGCTCTTGGTCGGCGAAGTTGGTCGGGCCCCCGACAAAAAATACATCTTGTCATCAATGAGCAAGGTCTGCGTGTCGCGCGAGTTCACGACGCTTGCGTTGGGTAAAACCTCGCCGATCATCGCGTGGTTGCGCGCACTCGCCAAGCAGTTGCATCGCGAAGTGGGAGGGCCTGGTGTAGGCGCAGTTGGCATGTGTTTTAGTGGTGGCTTTGCACTCGGGATGATGCTGGATGACGTAATGATTGCCCCCGTGTTGTCGCAACCATCACTGCCGTTTGCCTTCGGCAAAGCGCGGAGCGCAGATCTGAACCTGTCGCCCGACGACCAACTTGCTATTGCGCAGCGCGCGACCCAGGGCTGCGAGGTGCTGGGTCTACGTTTCACGGGCGACCGGCTCGTCGGCACCCGTTTTGACTCGCTGCGAGCACTTTTGGGCGAACAGTTCATCGCTGTTGAGTTTGCTTCGTCGGCGAAAAGCGACCATTCAGTGCTCACCGAGCAGCGTCAAGCCGAAGGTGTGCGCCGTGTGGTTGACTTCTTGCGAGACAAGCTGCAGACATGACCCACACCGAAGACCGCAACGCCCACTTTGAGGCACTCGTGGATCCGGTCGCCGACTGGGCCACCGACTTCGACCACCTGCACCCTTCCTACAACGCCAATGCCCCCGAAATCTGGCAAGAGTTGCGCGACGGTTGCCCCGTAGCTCACTCGGCGCGTTACGGCGGTACGTGGTTGCCCGTGCGTCACGAAGACGTGAGTGCAATCGCCTACGACACCGAACATTTCAGTTCTGAAGACGTGGTAGTCAAACGAATCAAGCCAACCGGCGAGAGTCGCCCATACGGTGGTGCGCCCCCGATTACCTCTGATCCTCCCTTTCATCATCATGCTCGCCGTGTGCTGTTACCGGCCTTTGCCCCGCAGAAGATTGCTGCGATGGAAGCTGAGACGCGCGCTTTTTGCCACGCCCTCATCGACAAGCTCGGTGATGTCGATGTTTTTGATGCAGCTGATCAATACGCCAAACACATTCCGCCGGCGGTCATCGCACACATGCTCGACCTGCCACTCGACGACGGCGAAATCTTCCGTGATTTCATCCACACCGCACTCGAAGGCATCGCTGAAGACCAAGAAGTGCGCCAGGCCGGTTGGCAAAAGTTGGACGCTTATCTCGACCTCCGAATCGCAGAGCGCAGCGCCAACTTGGGTGACGACCTGCTGAGCTTTTTGTTGACCACCGAAATGGGCGGTCGACGTCTGCAACCCGAGCACGTGCGTGGCACTGTTGCGCTATTGCTCATTGCCGGCATCGACACCACCTGGAGTGCGATTGGTTCGTCGTTGTGGCATTTTGCCAAGACCCCGACCGACTTGGCACGATTAGTACAAGATTCAGAATTGCTGTCTACTGCAGTTGAAGAAATGCTGCGGGCCTATGCACCTGTCACCATGGCGCGCACGGTGGCCAAGGACGTCGAGATTGGCGGCTGCCCGATGAAAGAGGGCGACTGGGTGTTGTTGCCGTTTCCTGCTGCCAACCGTGACCCTGCCGTCTTTGAGCGAGCCGACGAGGTGCTCATCGACCGCGAAGTCAATCGTCACGCAGCGTTTGGTCTTGGTATCCACCGTTGCGTCGGGTCAAACCTTGCGCGCATGGAGGTGCGGATCGCTCTTGAGGTGTTCGTTGAGCGATTCCCCGAGTTTGAGTTGGCAGACCCCGCGGCCATTACGTGGAGCGTCGGTCAGGTGCGCGGTCCACGTTCGCTGCCGATTCGTGTTCGCTCGCGGGCTACGTCACCAACTAGCGCGCTGGCAAAGTGACCGACGATCAACGCGTCACACTTGACCTGACGCAACTCAATACCGACCAACGCGACGCCGTTGAATACAACGGCGGCCCGTTGCTCATCATCGCTGGCGCTGGTTCGGGTAAGACACGAGTACTAACGCATCGGGTGGCGCACCTCATCGCTTCTGGCGTGCATCCAATGAATATCTTGGCGATTACGTTCACCAACAAGGCCTCGCAAGAGATGCGCGCCCGAGTAAAAACGCTGGTGGGCGATGTGGCCGACAAAATGTGGGTGAGCACGTTTCATGCCGCGTGTGTGCGCATCCTGCGAGCAACCGCCGATCGTTTGGGATACCCAAAGAGCTTCACTATCTATGACTCAGCAGATTCGCAGCGGTTGGTGGCCCAGATTATTCGTGACTTGAACCTTGACCCCAAGCGGTTTCCTGCCCGAGGTGCCCAGGCCCGAATCAGTTTGTGGAAAAACGAGTTGGTCACGCCTGCGGCTGCAGCAGACAGTGCGTTCGGGCCATTTGACACGAAGTACGCCGAGATTTTTGCCGAGTATCAACACCGCACGATGCGCGCTGGCGCCATGGATTTCGATGATCTGCTCATCAACGTGGTGCGGTTGTTTCGCGATCACCCCGAAGTGTTGGCTGCGTACCAGGAGCGCTTCAAACACGTTTTGGTGGATGAGTTTCAAGACACCAACTTGGCCCAGAACGAAATCGTGTTGTTGCTTGGGCGCGAGCACCACAACGTGTGTGTCGTTGGGGATACCGACCAGAGCATCTACGCATTTCGTGGTGCTGACTATCGCAATATTTTGCAATTCGAGCGGGCATTCCCAGATGTGTACACGGTGGTACTAGCGCAAAACTATCGCAGCACACAGGTGATCTTGGATGCTGCCAATGCAGTAATCGCCAACAACGTTGAGCGCAAACCCAAAGAGTTATGGACCGAGGTTGGCGAGGGTGACAAGATCGTGCGCTATTACGCCGAAGACGAAGACGAAGAAGCCCGCTTCGTGGTATCTGAATTAAAGCGATTGCACCGTCACGAGGCGGTTAACTGGCGCGAGATTGCAATTTTTTATCGCACCAATGCACAGAGCCGTGTGATTGAAGAATTCCTGATTGACGGCGATATTCCATATCGCGTAATTGGTGGCACTAAGTTCTATGACCGCAAAGAAGTAAAAGACGCAGTGGCGTATTTGCGCTGTGTGGTGA
>Ga0209357_1000862_pt1 | contig 12295 bp, 9 predicted proteins | sample LauGreFBDMM110SD_2_FD_187573 | JGI IMG/M metagenome (GOLD analysis project Ga0209357, IMG submission 187573) | Freshwater lake microbial communities from Lake Michigan, USA - Fa13.BD.MM110.SD (SPAdes) (version 3) | ecosystem: Environmental > Aquatic > Freshwater > Lake | place: Lake Michigan, USA... | reverse complement strand
TCCTTCTTTTCCTTCATATTATAAAGCCGGTACTCCAGCACGAGAATAAGTTGGTACTGGAGGGTGGTGAGGAACTGTTGGGTGGATTGACGAATCGGCACGCGCTCGATCTTCTTGACTGTAACCTCGAGAATAGCGTCGCTCTCGTCCTTACGCCCATGCCTGAAGGTGCCATCTCGATCGATTTCTTGAAGGATGGCATTACTGACAATCCCAGGAATACCAGTTTCATCGGTTTCGTTTTGCACGGTCGGCAAATAGATGACCTTAATATCAGTCATGCCAGGAGCTTTAGGAGTGCTGCCCATCTGGTAGTTGGCACAAGAGCAGAGAGCTAGGCCAAGCAGGGCAGGGAAGAGATGTTTCATTGAGTAGGTAGACTACGGGGTTGAGGTTGGGCATTCGATCTTAAACTTATTTTGCTTTTATCGGCCGGGCTGGCCTGCTGTTTGGCTTCGGAGATCAGGTCTTCAAGGATCCGTTTCCGTTGTCGGGCTTCTTGGCCTTGGGTGGAATCGGGAGATTGGGTAAGGACCTCATTATAGTAAACCAGAGCTGCGGGATAGTTTCCCGTTTTATCGTAAAAGCGGGCCACGGAAAGAGAGCCCCCACTGAGACGCTGGGAGAGCATCGCGATATTTTCTGTGGCTTGCTCTGTTTTATCGCTGCGTTTGTAGCGAGCTAAATAATCCTGAAAAGCCTCGATGCCTTTTTGGGCGGCGGTTTGGTCGTACTCGGGCTGACGGGCGGCTTTCATCCACACGAAACCGATCTGATACTGAGCATCGTCGATCAGATCGTTCTTAGGATACTTATCCAAAATATCCTCGTAAAATCGGACGGCGTCAGGCCACTTTTTTTGTTTCTCTCTGGCTAGACCACAAGAAAAGGTGGCAAGGGGAGCGTAGGTTCCGAAGGGGGCGGATTTAATGATCGTCTGGTATATTTCGACCACTTTGTTCATGTCGGCGGGCATAGGGATTTTCCACATCATTTGGTGCTGTCCTGCTAGGTAGACGTTGCCGATGGCGAACATTCTTTCGATGGCAAGGTCCCAGTACTGGTTGGCAGCTGATTCTTCGATCAACTTTTTGTAGGCTTTATAGGCATCCCAGTACTTGGCCAAGTGTTCATACATTTCACCGACTTTGTAGAGCGCTTCGGTTTTACGGAGATCGTCAGGATTCTCTTTGGCAAAAGCTTGGTAAATCTTTAAAGCCTGTTCGAAATACTTAATCGAGTTGGCATTAGCCTCACCGCCGCGTTTATCGGTCTCGTCCCGGAGTTGACGGGCTTCCTGTTGTTTCTCCTTGCCCAGCTTGCGGGCGGCTTGGGCCACTTCCTTATCTCCTAGCTCGTCGGCTCGATCAGCGGCGGCCATCTGTTCGTCGGCGTCTCGTTCGAGCTGTTCGACCTGTTCATAGGCTTTGCCGATGGTCTCGGCGTTTTTGGCGGTTTGCAGTATATCGGCCGAGGTGCCGCGATTGCCGATGATGTCCGATTCAAAGGTAAAACCTTCCCCTGGGGTATGGTTGGTGAAGTTGAGGGGAATAGTGGTGCTCCCCTCGGCCAGCCAATCTCCTTTACTATCGATGTAGCCCCATGAAGGACCTTGGGAATCTCCATTGAGGAGGCGCGAGCCGATGCGAACATGGGCTTTGGCTCCACGAAAACCATTTTCGACCGCTTCGATAGTGGCGGTGGTATCTTGGCGTCCATCGGTTCCAACACGGGAGGGAGCCCCTTTTTCCACCATGGCGGAGGAGATATGGGCTTCGGCAATTTTTACTGTCCCTTGCGGATCGATGAAGAACCATTTCCCGCCTGTGAACTCGTTGCCATCCAAAGTTCCGCCTTCGTTGACTGCGGCCAGCCCTTCGGAAAAGAGGAGGACTTCTTGATATTTCGGGATGACGACAAAAACTCCTGCACGATCGATATAACCCCATTTGCCATCGGCCATCGCGCCACAACGATCCTCGGAAAAGCAGTAGACCTGTTCGTATTTGGGGGGGATGACCATCTCGCCGCTTTTATTGACAAAGCCCCACTTTCCTTCCCAGCGAACGGCGGCGAGTCCCTGGCGAAAAATTCCCGCGCTTTCGTATTTAGGCTCAATGATGTATTTACCGGTTCGAGTTATAAAACCCCACTTGCCATCCTGTTTGACAGCAGCGGCTTGATCGCTGAAAAGAAAGGCTTCTTCGTAGCGCGGTTCGATGACGAACTTACCTTCGCCATTAATAAAGCCCCACTTGCCATCTTTTTTGACGGCGGCGAGAAAATCGGAGAACTGCAGGGCTTCTTCGTAGTTTGGCTCGATAACAAACTTACCCGCCCCGTTGACGTAGCCGTAGCGGCCCCAGAAAGCTTTTTTAGGCCTGAGATCTACCCCCGTGTCCGATTGGGTGAAGCCAAATTCAGCGAAAAAAAGAAAAAGAAAAGCCATCCAGATAGTTGGGAGCCAACGAATTGCTTTTCGCTTAAAAGTCACAAGTTTGTCATTTTATCGGTAGGGTTCCTGCCGTCAAGAAAGGTGCAGATTGAGGGTGAGCTTGGTTTGGAGTTGGGATACGATCCGCGGATGTGTTCCAAATGGGCAGTGCGGCTAGGAGTGGTGGTAATTTGGTCTTTGTTGGGATTGGGCGTGGCGGAGGAGAAGGTGCCGGTTGCGCCAGAGCAAGAGTTTACGGTGATGGCCTACAACGTGGAAAATCTAGCCGACGTGGATCGGGTAGCGCCGTACGACGACTATTTGGAATCGCCCGACGATCCGAATAGCTACAGTCCAAGTAAACTTGCTCGTAAACTTAAGACGGTGGCAACGGTTTTAAAAAGCGTTTCGAATGGGAAGGGACCCGATGTGGTGATTTTGAATGAGTTGGAGATGGACCACACCCCTGATTCAAAAGTGGGGGACTGGAAAGAGTTTTTGGAAAAGTACGCAGGAACGACTTATGAGAAGATGCTCTCGGAGAATGTAACGGATGAGTTGCGCGGTCTTCCGACGGAGGCTTGGTTGCTTAAGGCGCTCGAGGATGAGGGTTTGAAGGGGTATACCATTTTGGTGGGCAAGTTGCCCGCGGGGGCTACCCAGCATCAGGACGCGATTACGAATGGTCTCCTCACGCGTTTTCCTGTGGTGTTTACGCAGACGATCGACACTCCATCTGCACGTGGGATATTGGAAGCCAAACTGCAGGTGGGCGAGGCGACTTTTACGGTGATGGGAAACCATTGGAAAAGCGGGGCGGGAAATCCAGCGATGGAGAATACCCGCTTAGGGAATGCTAAGACGGTGCGGGATCGACTGGATCAGATATTACAGGAGGACCCTAAGGCGGATGTGATTATCGGAGGAGATTTCAATACACAGTACAACCAGGGTCAAAGGTACTCCTTCATGACAAAGACTGCTTTGCAGGATGTGTTGGGATCACAGGGGGATCGAAAAGCGTTAGGAGGAACGGGTAAGCCTGATCTCTACAATCTCTGGTTTGATGTACCCCCAGAGAAAAGATATTCGGACGAGTTTGCGGGGGAGTGGGGCACTTTAATGCAACTGCTAGTGACGCGGGGAATGGGGGATGGCACGGGGGTAGAGTATGTTGAGGGAAGTTTCCATCAGGTCATGGTTCCTGGGGTAAATTGTCGGGAACCGCTCGGATTACCTTGGCGTTGGACAAATTACGGACCGGGGTGGGGTGCGAGTGATCATTTTCCAGTGATGGCCACCTTTCGGGTGGGTGGAGCCCCGCTAAAGGGAGGTGCATCTGCAACCCAGAGTTCTGTGCCCCAAGCCCAAGCGCTGAAAGTTGGCTATGACAAGATCGATCGTTCCAAACTGCGCAACGCTTCGGTCCTGAAGGATGCAACTGCGGAGGAGATGGCTAAAGCGATGGGGGAGATATTCTTAGTACAGGGAACTATTTCTAAGGTGCGACCTCTAGAGATTGAGGTGGATGGCAAACCCTACGCGTTGCACTCGTTTGATAAGAATTTAAAAACTTCGATCCGTCTTTTTCCCAAGGGGAGTCAGGTCACAATGCTGGGGGAGCTAGGACTTTTTAAGGGCAAGCTGCAGTTTATCGTGCAAGACCCGAGTTGGATTAAGTAGCAAACGAACGGTCGGTCGATGAGAGGATGGGCAGCTCTAGGCCCGACGGGATTCTTGGGTGAGTCGGTTGACGTGTTGTTCTAGTTCTGGAGTCAACTGAGCCCAATCGAAGCGCCAAGCCCAATTTCCCTGTTCGCGACCAGGTACATTCATTCGGGCTTCTGATCCGAGGCCAAGAATATCCTGCAGGGGGTAGATGGCGGTTTGGGCGGGAGAGCGCAGGGCAAGGTTGATCATATCCCACTGGATTTGCGATCCGTCGGAGCGGAGATAGGTACGGACGTTGTGCTGTTCTCGCGCAATTTGATCGAGAGAGCGTGTAGAATCTTGGCCCGCCTCGCTCCGATACCAACCTACGGTGGTGTCATTGTCATGGGTTCCCGTATAAACGACGCAGTTGGCAGGGTAGCTCTCGGGGCGGAAGGCGGCGGCTTTGGCGTCGTCGCCAAAAGCAAACTGAAGGATTCGCATTCCTGGATAGCCAAGGGCGTCCCGCAGGGCATCGACGTCAGGTGTAATCACTCCGAGATCTTCCGCAATGATGGGAAGGGTACCGAGGGCTTTCTCTGCTGCATGAAAAAGTTTCTGACCTGGTCCGGGAGACCAGTGTCCATGGACAGCGGTGGCTTCTTCCGCGGGAATTTCCCAGTTGGCGGCAAAGCCGCGGAAGTGGTCGATTCGCACGATATCGTAGAGTTTAAACGTGCTGCGGAGTCGTTCGATCCACCAAGAGAAGCCACTCTTCTCATGAACATCCCAACGATAAAGAGGATTGCCCCATCGTTGGCCTGTAGTGCTGAAGTAGTCGGGGGGAACACCTGCGATTGCAGTGGGATGGCCGTCTTCTTTCAGGAAGAAAAGCTCCGGATGGCACCAGACATCGGCACTGTCGTGAGCGACAAAAATAGGGATATCGCCGATGATGGAAATGCCCCGTTGTTTGGCGGCACGGCGAAGGGAGGTCCATTGATGATGGAAAAGAAATTGGAGGATCTTGGTATGGCGGATTTCGGTGGCGTGGGTTTTTCGAGCTTCGGCCAAAGCGACTGGATCGCGATGGACGAGGGGAGAGGGCCAATTCACCCAAGGGCCATGTCCGTGTGCTTTTTTTAAAGCAGAAAAAAGGGAAAAGTCCTCTAGCCAAGCGGCTTGATCTTCTTCGAACTGGATTAGGCTGGCTTTGAGGCTGGGGGAAGCTCTTCGGGCGAAGGATTGGGCGGTTTTCTTGAGGACGGCGGCACGAGCAAGAAGAACAGGTCCGTACTCGATCTGTGATTTCGAAAAGAGAGGGAAATCTTCGATATCTTCTGGGCGGAGGAGGCCCTCCTCTCGTAAGGCGTCGAAGGAGATGAGCATGGTATTCCCAGCAAAGGTGGAGAGGGCTTGGTAAGGGGAATCGGCGTAGCCGGTGGGCCCGAGTGGGAGGACTTGCCACAGCTTTTGGGACATGGCGCTGAGGTGGGCAAGCCAGCGATGGGCTTCGGGACCGATTTCTCCCATGCCGTAGTGGCCAGGCAAAGAGGTGGGGTGGAGCAGGACTCCTGCAGAGCGTGGAAACGACATAAGCAGGGCAAATTATCGAAGAAAAACCCAGCCAACGAAAGCCAAAATGGGGATGAGGATCGGCAAGGTGAAGCGTAGGATATAGCCAAAAAAGGATGGCATATGAATTTTCGAGGATTCGGCAATCGATTTTATCATGAGATTAGGGCCGTTCCCGATGTAGGTGGCGGCCCCGAAAAAGACGGCACCTAATGAGATGGCGGCGAGAGTAGCAGGATCTTGCAGGGCAAAGCGGGCGACCTCGGTTTGGTCAAAAAGGTGAAGGACGGGTTCATGCAGGTTTAAGGCCAAAGTAAGGAAAGTGAGGTAGGTAGGGGCATTATCGAGGAAGGCGGAGAGGGAACCTGTCATCCAGTAGTACTGGAGATTGGAAGGGTGGCCAAGATTGTGGGCCGAGGCGGTCAGTAGGTGGATGAGTGGAATCAAGGTGGCAAAAATTCCGAGAAACAGCCAAGCGACTTCTTTCAGGGGCTCGAAGGTGAACTCATTCCCTTGTCGGATGGATGGGGAGGTGAAGTGGTAGGAGGCCCAAGCGCTGGCCACCATGATGCTATCGGAAATAAACCAAGGGGCACCCCATCCACGAATAAGTACCGCGATGATGATGGCTGCAAGGAAAAGAGAGTTTTTCCATCCTTCGATTTGAAAGGATTCGTGTTCTGTCTCTTTTTCTTGAATCTTTTTTGGAGCACGATTGAAGTTGGCGCGGTCGAGTAGATAGAAAACTGTCAGGATTAGGCCGATGACGGCCAACCATTCCGGCCAGAGGTGTTGTAGGGGCCAGAAAAAAGGAATCCCGCGGAGGTAGCCAAGAAAAAGGGGAGGATCGCCGATGGGGGTGAGGCAACCGCCGACATTGGCGACGATAAAGATAAAGAAAACGATATGATAGCCAGTGATCCGATAGCGATTCATCCGAATCCAAGGCCGAATGAGAAGCATGGCAGCTCCGGTAGTTCCGAGAAGGTTGGCCAGAAGTCCCCCAATCAGAAGAAAAAGCACATTACGAAAAGGGGTGGATTCGCCAGCAACGCCGATACGGATTCCCCCAGAAACTACGAAAAGGGACCCGATGAGAGCGATGAAGCTAATGTATTCTTCGAGAGCCGAGATAACGGGGGCGCTGTTTCGCCTAATCAGGAGGTAGTAAGCGATAACGATGGTGGCCAAGGAGATACTGATGAGGGGGTACCTGCGGTGCCAGAGGGGGGCGATGAGCAGGGGGCCCATGGCGATGGCGAGGATGAGGATGGCAAAGGGGGCAAGGAGCCAAAAGGGGGGCGGGGCACCCATGTCCATGAGAGCAAGGATCATCCTTCTTGGATGCAGAGAGTTAATAGCAGGGTCAAGCTTGGCTGATGGTTGCGAGAGAGCCTTGCTCTAGTCCAAACGTTCTCTAGGATTTTCGCATGTCGAAGAGCACTAGTGAATTGGCTTACAATTCGAAGGTGGAGGGGAATGTGGTCCTGACCACGCTGGATGCGGCGGTGAATTGGATGCGCAAAAACTCCCTTTGGCCGATGCCGATGGGTCTGGCCTGCTGTGCAATCGAGCTAATGGCGGCGGCTTCGGCTCGTTTTGATATTGCGCGGTTTGGCGCGGAGGTGATGCGTTTTTCTCCTCGTCAATCGGATCTGATGATTGTGGCGGGGACGGTGACCTACAAGATGGCTTTGGCCACGAAACGGATCTGGGACCAGATGGCTGAGCCGAAGTGGTGTATTGCGATGGGCGCATGTGCAAGTACAGGCGGGATGTACCGAAGTTACGCGGTTCTGCAGGGGATCGATCAGTTGATTCCAGTGGATGTCTATATTTCTGGGTGTCCTCCGCGGCCTGAAGCAGTTCTGGAGGGTTTGATGAAGCTACAAGAAAAGATCGCCCAAAGCCGCGGGGTTGTGCTGGGGCAGAAACAGCTCTCGTGAGTGATTCGGTCATGGAGGGGATTACGATGCTTCCTGAGTTTCGAGGCGAGGCTTCTGGAATAGTGGCTCTGGATAAAATTCCTGAACTGATGGCTACCTTAAAGAGTGAGGGATTTACTTACTTGGTGGATATCACAGGAATCGACAATCAGGGAGAGGATCCCCGATTTGAAGTGGTCTACGAACTTTGTGACCTATCGAAGAAGAAACACCTTCGGATTAAGACTACGGTTGTGGAAGGTGAACCAGTTCCGAGCGTCTCAGGGATTTGGCGGACGGCCGACTGGCATGAGCGGGAGATCTGGGACATGCTTGGCATTCGCTTCTCGGGCCACCCGGATTTGCGTCGCATCCTTATGTGGGAAGGGTATCCGCACCATCCTTTGCGCAAAGATTTCCCCTTGGCTGGTTTGCCCACGGAGATGCCTGACATCGCCTTTACCGCCAAAGCGCCACTGGAAGGTGGACCCTTCGTGACGAGTTCGGCCATTCTGACCCAAGATCGTGAGCCTAGGGCTCACCCTGCGGAAGAGAGGAACCTGTGAATTCGACCGTCCTGCCTATTTCTTTTGGAGACGCGGTGGCACGAACAGCGGAGGCCTCGACAAATCTTTCCGCAGATGATGTGGGTGAGAAGCTGGTGCTAAACATCGGACCCTCCCACCCAAGTACCCACGGAGTGTTGCGCTTAGTGCTGGAGTTAGATGGTGAAGTGATTACGAAGACGGACACAGAAATCGGCTATCTCCATCGTGGCGACGAAAAAATTGCCGAGAATATGACCTGGAATCAGTTCGTCCCGTATACTGATCGCTTGGATTACATGGCTCCGCTGGCCAATAACGTGGCCTACGCCTGCGCAGTGGAAAAGCTGATGGGCTTTGAGTTACCGCCTCGGGCCAAGGTCACTCGAGTCATCTGTTGCGAGCTAGCGCGGATCTCGGCTCACTTGCTCGGGCTGGGTGCCTTTGCCATGGATGTGGGTGCGATGACGATGTTTCTCTATACGTTCACCGAGCGGGAGAAAATATATAACTTAATTGAATTCCTCACGGGGGCACGATTCACCACAAGTTTCACGCGGGTGGGGGGTCAGATACGAGATATCCCCCCTGGATTCCTCGAGGGAGTCTCTGAGTTTTGCGCCCAATTTCCAGCTCAACTAGATGATTTCGGGTCAATGTTGAATCGCAATCGAATCTTTGTCGATCGAACCAAGGATATTGGAATTATTCCTGCGGACGTGGCTCTCGACTATGGGTTGACCGGCCCGAATCTCCGCGGATCGGGTAACGACTATGATGTGCGCAAAGTTTTCCCATACCTTGATTATCAGTCCTACGATTTTGAAGTGCCCGTAGGTCAGGCAGGTGATTGTTATGATCGGTTTGCGGTGAGGATGGAGGAGATGAGGCAGAGCGTGAGCATCTTGCGGCAAGCGGTGGCCAAGATGCCTGGTGGAGCTTGGCAGGTTGATGACCCAAAGAACGTGCTTCCAGCCAAGGACAAGGTGTTAACGAAGATGGAGGAGTTAATTCACCAATTTATTGTGGTGACCCAAGGACCTGATGCCCCTGTGGGTGAAGTTTATTTCGGAGCAGAAAACCCCAAAGGTGAGCTGGGTTTTTATATTCATAGTCACGGCGGTGGGGTGCCCCATCGGCTCAAAATCCGCGCTCCTTCTTTTTGCAATTTAAGCATCCTCAGTCAGCTGCTCCCTGGGCATACGGTGAGTGATGTTCCTGCGATTCTGGGGAGCTTTGATTTTGTCATGGGGGAGTGTGACCGATGAGCACGGCCTTAGAGGTGGGTACAGAGAATTGCGCTGGTCCTGAAGCAGGCGAGATTACTCCTGCGCTTGAGAAACAGGCGACGGAGCTGATTGCGCGTTACCCGGTTTCTGCACGCAGTGCGGTTATGCCTTTACTCCATCTTTGGCAGGAAACTTTTGGATATATTGGCCCACGCGGGGTGGAGTGGATCGCAAAAAAACTTTCTCTACAAGAGATTCAAGTTCTTGAGTTAGTTACTTTCTATCCTTGGTTTAGGCAAAGGCCTTATGGGAAATTTCATTTCCGGGTTTGCCGGACTTTGCCTTGCGCCTTGGGGGGTGCGGGGAAAACTTTTGCGGCCTTGCAGAAGCTCATGGGACTGAAACCCGGAACTCACGAGGGTGTCATGGTGAGCGCAGACGGTAGATTCTCTTTGGAATACTCAGAATGTCTGGCTTCCTGCGGCACGGCGCCGGTGGTTCTCTGTAATGATAATTTCCATGAAAAGGTAGATGAGAAAAAAGCCACCGAGCTGGTGGGAGGATGTTCCTGATGGCGCGTCGTGAGCATCGGTTAGTTTTTAAGAATATCGATGTCCGGGGCTACACCCGCGACATCGCCTGCTACCAAAAGCATGGAGGGTATGAGATTCTAAAAAAGGGATTGGCCATGGGGGGGCCAGCGATTCGAGATGAGGTGAAAAAGAGCCATCTGCGAGGACGGGGCGGGGCAGGTTTTCCGACGGGAACGAAGTGGAGTTTTATCGATCCAGCCAAAGCAACCAAGCCGATCTATCTTATTTGCAATGCGGATGAGTCAGAGCCGGGCACATTTAAGGATCGTCAAATTATTCATAAAGATCCACATCAGCTTTTGGAAGGAATGATCCTGAGCTGTTTTGCCAATGGAGTGAAGCTGGCCTATCTCTATATCCGCTGTGAGTTTACCGAGGGCTGGAAGATTATGGAAAAGGCCTTGGAGGAAGCGAGGGCGGCAGGTTTTCTTGGAAAAAATATATTAAAGACTGGTTATGATTTAGAAATTTACGTCCACCGTGGGGCGGGAGCTTACATTTGTGGAGAAGAGACCGGATTAATTGAGTCGCTAGAAGGGAAACGGGCCTATCCCAGAATTAAGCCGCCTTATTTCCCTGCGGTCCTTGGGCTCTATATGTGTCCGACGATCGTGAATAACGTGGAGACCCTCTGTAACGTGAAACATATCGTGGAAATGGGTGGGGAAGCCTACGCCAAAATTGGACGTCCGAATAACACGGGAACTCGTTTACTTTGTGTCAGTGGTGATGTGGTCAGACCAGGATATTACGAATTTCCAGTGGGGGCATTAACCTTAGGGCAATTAATCAACGATGTTTGTGGGGGAATTCGTAATGGCAATCGACTGAAGGCGGTTATTCCTGGTGGCTCATCGGCCAAGGTTTTGAAAGCGGGAGAAGTTTATAAGATTAAAGAAAAAGGTTTGGACGGAAAGATGCTGGATAAAGAGGTTGGTTTAGAGGATTTGCGTCTGGATTTTGATACCCTAGCGGCTGCTGGAAGCATGGCGGGATCGGGCGGTGTCATTGTGATGGATCACACCCGAGATATGGTGGAATGCTTGGCCAATATCTCCGCCTTTTATGCTCACGAATCCTGCGGTCAGTGCACTCCATGTCGGGAAGGAGTTTTGTGGCTTAAGAAAATCCTTGGGCGGATTGCCGAGGGGCATGGGAGAGAGGACGACCCTGCGCTTCTAAAAGAGGTAGCCGATCGGATCGCGGGCAGGACCATTTGTGCTTTTGGTGAAGCGGCCGCATGGCCCGTGCAGAGTTTTATTTCGAAGTTTAAAGCGGAGTTTTCCGCGCGAATTGCTCGAAACGGATCAGCTTCTAGGCACGATACGATTTCATTACTCCATTGAGTAAAATATGAGCTGTTGCCAAACCCATTCGATGAATCCCTGGAATCATGACGTGGCCAAGGATGAGCTGGATTTGGTCGACGTGCAGGTTGACGGGGTTTGGTTGAAGATGCCGCGCGGTCTGAATGTGGTCGAGGTGGCCCATCGATCCAAAAAGTTTATTCCGCACTACTGCTACCATCCGAAGTTGTCCGTAGTGGGTAATTGCCGGATGTGTCTCTTTGAAATGGGTACCCCGAAGATGAACGCGGATCGTTCGCCCGTCATGGGTTTAGACGGAAAGCCGGAGATCGCTTGGATGCCGAGACCACAGATCGGTTGTGCGACTGGGATTACCCAGGGTATGGGGATTCGGACTGATTCTCCCTTAGTCAAAGATTGTCGGAATGGGGTGATGGAGTTTCTTTTGATCAATCATCCGCTGGATTGTCCAATCTGCGATCAGGCTGGGGAGTGTAAGTTGCAGGAGTACTCGGTGGAGTACGGTACGGGGGCGAGCCGGTTCGTGGAGGACAAGGTGAAGAAGCCCAAGAATGTGGATTTGGGCGAGCGCATCGTGCTGGATGATGAGCGCTGTATTCTTTGTTCCCGATGTGTGCGTTTTTCTAGTGAAGTAATGAAAGATGATGTTCTGGGATTTGTGAATCGAGGAAGCCACAGCACCCTAACCGCCTACCCAGGAAAGCGTTTCGATAACGCCTATTCACTGAACACCGTCGATCTTTGTCCGGTGGGCGCGCTGACCAGTAAGGATTTTCGGTTTCAGATGAGGGTGTGGTTCCTAAAAGAAACAAAAAGTATTTGCACGAGTTGTGGAACAGGTTGCAGTACGACTATCGGATCGAGGGAAGGTAAGGTTCATCGATTGACCCCTCGTGAAAATGAGGCGGTGAACTCTGCCTGGATGTGTGACTACGGAAGGCTAAACATCCATTATCTCGAATCGAAAGACAGGCTCCACCGGCCTCTGCTCAAGGCGGTCGGGGAGCAGTTCCCTG
>Ga0209357_1000861_pt1 | contig 12303 bp, 14 predicted proteins | sample LauGreFBDMM110SD_2_FD_187573 | JGI IMG/M metagenome (GOLD analysis project Ga0209357, IMG submission 187573) | Freshwater lake microbial communities from Lake Michigan, USA - Fa13.BD.MM110.SD (SPAdes) (version 3) | ecosystem: Environmental > Aquatic > Freshwater > Lake | place: Lake Michigan... | reverse complement strand
GTGGCCGGAATAGCGCTCGGCAAAGGTTTGCTTGAAAAGATCATGATGCCTGCGGTTCTAGTTACGATGCAGATGGCTTGGGGCGCAGGCTTTATTACCTCGCCAAAATCATTAGTTCCTCGGGATTAGCCTTGAAACGTCCTAACTTCGGCGCTCTTGTGCCTATTCTGATTTCAACTTTAGTACTGGCTAATCTGCCTCCAGCTTCGGCCGAAGTACCTGCCGCAATTTCATTTTCGGGCAAAGGTTATGGACACGGTGTTGGAATGAGTCAGATTGGCGCTCGTGGCTTAGCTCTTGCGGGGGATACCGCAACGGCAATTATTAATTATTACTATCCCGGCAGCGAGGTAATGCCGCTTACTGATGATCAAATTCTGCGGGTAAATATTGGCCATCAATTAACTTCGGCCTCTTTGAAAAGTGATACGGCTGGCATGTCATTGCAATTGCTATCTGGTGATGGCACTGAGCCACAATTTCTTTCAGTCTTGGCAGCAAAAGATTCAGTTAAGTTATCGATCTCAGAAAAGCAGGTTGCGATAACTACAACTCAAGTCGGTATCACCACGATTTTAACTCCAGTTGACCTATTAACTATTCGCTGGAGTGGTACTAGATATTTAGCTGGACCTGATTCAATTTTATCTTTAACTCATACGAAGAAAACAACTCGATATCGTTATGGTCAAATTCAGGTAAAGATAATTAAAGATGCCAAACTGGGCAATCGATTGGCAATTATCAATCAAGTTAGATTGCACGATGAATATCTCTGGGGGATTAGCGAAGTTCCTTCTTCTTGGCCAGCCGCAGCGCTTGAAGCACAAGCGATCGCTTCTCGCAGTTATGCCATGAGTAAAGTTGGCAAAGTTTTAAAGAGTTGTGATTGCGAACTTTATTCATCAATTAGTGATCAGAATTTTGCCGGGTATTCCAAAGAAGTCGAACCTAGATGGGGGCAAATTTGGAAAGCCGCTGTTTCTCGAACTTCAGTTACCGAAAGTACTGGTTTAACCGTTACCCGCAATTCATTACCAATTCGAACTTATTTTGGCTCATCCTCAGGTGGGGTAACTGAAACTTCAAAAAATGCCTGGGGGACCGATGTTGGCTACACCTTCTCGGTTCCAGATCCATGGTCACTAGATCCTAAGTTAAATCCGAATTTCTATAAGTGGAAGCGAGATATCGCGCAATCAGTGCTGGCTACTGCTTTTGGGTTACCAGATGTTGTGTCGGTTAAAGTTTTGTCACTAAATGAAACTGGTTCCGTAAAACTCATTGAAGGAAAATCAAGTGCCGGAAAGAAAGTTAAATTAAGCGGTGAGATGTTTCGCAGTAGATCCAAACTGCCATCGACTTGGTTTGCCCCTAGTAATGAAGAAATAGTTGGAGCGAAGAGCTAGTTAGCGTGCAGAACTGAGTTAAGTCCACCCCAAGTGCCAGTGCGCATAACTGCCTCAAGTGCGCCACTCTGCGAATTACGACGAAATAGCAAATTGTTAGCACCAGAAAGTGTGGCTGCTTTAACTACTTCACCATCAGGTAGCAAAACTTTGGCAGCAGATGTTACGTAAGTGCCAGATTCAATTACACAGTTATCGCCAAGTGAAATGCCACAACCAGAATTAGCACCTAGTAAGCAGTTCTCGCCAATTGAGATAACTTCTTTGCCGCCACCACTTAGGGTGCCCATAATCGAAGCGCTGCCACCAATATCACTACCGTTACCAACAACCACACCGGCAGAAATTCGTCCCTCTACCATCGAAGTTCCGAGTGTGCCGGCGTTGAAATTTACAAAACCTTCGTGCATAACTGTTGTGCCGCTAGCTAAGTAAGCGCCAAGTCTTACTCGATCGGCATCAGCGATTCGCACCCCACTTGGAACTACATAATCAACCATGCGCGGAAACTTATCTACGCCATAAATAGCAATGTGTTGTCCAGTTGCGGCGCGAATGTTAGCGCGAGTGATTTCAAAATTATCAACTGGACAAGGACCAACTGAAGTCCAGACCACATTATTTAGAATCCCAAAAATTCCATCGAGTGATTGTCCGTGTGGCTCAACTAGACGATGCGAAAGTAAATGTAAGCGCAAGTAAGCATCACTAACTGATGCAGGTGGTATAGCTAAATCAATTTCAATGCTAACTACTTCGCTGCGAACACCGCGTGCATTGTCAGATGTTGCAAGTGAAGCTAACTCAGCAGGCGCAGTTGCAGGTAACTTGCCTAAAACAGGTGCTGGGAACCAAGTATCAAGAACGGTGCCATCTTTTTCACCACCATTGATTAAAGTGGCAATTCCATATCCGGCTGCTCGTTGCGACATAAGACAAGCCTAGCCCCTATCCTTACTGACATGCGTATTGCCGTCTTTTGCTCATCATCACCGACTATTGATGCGAAGTATCAAGAGGTTGCAAGCCAACTTGGAAATGCCATCGGCAATCAAGGCTGGGGCTTGGTATCTGGCGGCGGTCATATTTCTACTATGGGTGCGATTGGTCGTGCAGTACGCGAAGTAGGCGGACACACGATCGGTGTGATCCCACAATCTTTAGTTGATATTGAATTCGCTGACTGCGATAGCGATGAACTGCATGTGGTTGAGTCAATGCGCGAGCGTAAAGCAAAAATCGAAGAATTAGCAGATGCTTTTATTACCTTACCTGGCGGCCCCGGCACGCTAGAAGAATTCTTCGAAATCTGGGTAGGCCGTTTTCTTAAGTTTCACGATAAGCCAGTTTTAATTCTTGATCCGCACGGCGCATTCGCACCTCTAGTCACTCTGCTTGATCATCTCGAAGCCGAAGGCTTTGTAAAGCCAGGTCAACGTGAATTAGTAACTTGGTGCACCAGTGTTGAACAAGCCATTGAAGCGTTAGCCATCAGTGATATTTAATTGGGGTAAATAGATTGTCAGCTAATCAAATAAATATTCGCATCAAAATCAAAGCTCCGATCGATAACGTTTGGGCAGCAATTGCTGACTGGGAGAGTCAAGGCGATTGGATGTTGCAAACTCGAGTTTGGGTTACCTCAGATATTCGAAGTGGTGTCGGAACTTCAATTAGTGCGCTAACTGGCCCACTAGTTAAATCAGGGTTCAAATTTGGCTTACTGGATAAAATGGTGGTCACAAATTGGTTGCCACCGCGATTATGCGAAGTCGATCATGTGGGCAAGATAATTAAAGGCACCGGCAAATTCGAACTAACCGATGTCTCCGGCGAGCAAGAAGTTGCAACAATTTTCGATTGGTCAGAAACCATCAAAGCGCCAAAGGCGATTTTTCTTTTGATCTATTTGCCCACCTATTTAGGCGTGCGAATCTCACTTCTACGCTTTCGGAGATCTCTAACCAATCGCTAGTAGCCTGTACTCCTATGAGCGCCTCGAAACCAGCCAAAACCTTGGCCGAAGTGCTCAAGGAGTTACCCGAAGAAGAACGCATCATCTTGACGATGCATCTCTTGCGCGGGCTAGCTGCCCCAGAAATTGCCAACTTAATTGGGGTGCCTGAACGGGCAGTTCTATCGCTGATTTCGAGCGGAAAGTCCAGATTGAGCGCCCTGCTCGGCCTTTAATTGCCATTCTTGATTTCTGTTTCACCCCCTAAATGCGAGATACTTCTCCCTCACACCCGCGTAAGATCTTTAAAGGAGTTCCAATGGCTGCCATGAAACCTCGTACTGGTGATGGCCCAATGGAAGTTACGAAGGAAGCCCGCTCCCTGGTTATGCGAATTCCACTAGAAGGCGGCGGACGATTAGTCGTTGAAATGAATGCCGAAGAAGCCACAAATTTAAGTGCCGCGTTACACGCAGCGGTTGGGCTGATTAAGAAGTAGTAATCAGATAACCTCACGCTTATGTCTCTACCAGCACATTTTCCAGAGCTAAAGGTGATCCCAGCGGATCTTAAGTCCGCTCTCTCCAGTGAAATTATCGCCCTTGGTTTTGTCGCGGTCGAAAACTCAGACCCAGAGGCCGAAAAAGAGTTCAAGTTAGTTGGCTCAACACTTTTACTAAAGAGCATTGCCGACACATTTGAAATTGATCTCCTTGATGAACTTAAATTTTTTACACCAACCGGAAAGGCTGGTGAATCATTCGAACTTCCAATTAGCGCACCAGATGCTAAAGCTGAACGTCTATTACTAGTTGGCTTAGGCGATCAATCTCTAGCCGCTTTACGAACTGCAGGTGCCACAGTTGGCCGAAAAGTAAAAGGTAAAGCCCAAAGCATTTCAACTTTCTGCGCAACATCTGATGCAAATGCAATAGCACATGCGATCTCGGCAACTATGGGCGCCTATATCTGGAATTTAAAAAGCGGACCTAAACCGCTAAAGCCAACTATTTCTCTTTCTATCTCAACTTTGGCGCTACAGCGTGCCCTCGCTATTGCCGCAGCTGTCTGGCGCGCTCGCGATCTAGTGCACACGCCAGCAAATATAAAGACGCCAGCCTGGATGGCCGCAAATGCAAAGGCAGTGGCTAAAGAGCGAAATATTTCAATAAAAGTATTAGCCGGAAAAGAACTAGCGCTATTTGGTGGCTTAGCTGCAGTTGGTAATTCTTCGCGCAAATCACCACCTCGCTTTATCGAAATTACTTATGCACCAAAAGGATCTAGCAATTGGCCACATGTTGTATTAGTTGGCAAAGGAATTACTTTCGATACTGGTGGTTATTCAATGAAGCGCCCATACGACACGATGATGGCGATGAAAACCGATATGGCTGGTGCCGCGGCAGTTCTTTCAGTCGTTGGTGCGCTTCCTGAATTAGCACCACGTGTTCGTGTTACAGCGCTATTAATGTGTGCTGAAAATGCGGTATCTGGCACTGCTCAACGCCCGAGTGATGTCATAACTCATTTTGGCGGCACAACTACTGAAGTTTTAAATACCGATGCCGAAGGTCGCTTAGTTCTTGCCGATGGCTTGGCTTATGCAAATTTAAAGTTAAAGCCAGATTATATAATCGATGTGGCAACACTAACAGGCTCAGCAACTCTAGGTCTAGGCCGACAGTATGCAGCGATGTATTCGCGCGATGACAAGTTGGCGGCAAAGTTTTATGAACTAGGAAATGAATCTGGTGATCGAGTTTGGCGCATGCCACTTGTCAATGAATACATCGATGCGCTTGAGAGTGATATCGCAGATGTTAATAACGATGCCGCCAAAGGTGACTACAAAGCTGGGTCAGTAACTGCGGCACTATTCCTAGAAAAGTTTGTGGGCGATCGCAAATGGGTGCACTTTGACATTGCAGGTACTGGCCGTAGCGAAGCTGATGCTGGTGAAAATCCTAAAGGTGGTACTGGTTTCGGAGTTCGCTTGCTCACTACTTGGATTTCATCTTTATGATTTCGAGCCTCTTTAACTATTCCGAAAACTTTAATCCCGAAGATGTTGTACTAGAACATGCTCGAGCGCGCGGAGTTGAAGTTGGCGCTAATGACATTAGCGTCGGCACTGGCGTCTTTCTCCAGCAATTAGCCCATCTACTTTTTGCACAATCGGTAGTTGAAGTAGGTACCGGATCTGGCGTTGGCAGCCTCTATTTATTGCGCGGCATGATCGACAGCGGCACGCTAACTTCAATTGATGACGAAATAGAGCATGCTCGTATTGCCAAGATGGCTTTTTATGAGGCCGAAATCGAAGCAGCTCGCTTTCGCCTGATTACCAATCCGGTAATGGAAGTTCTAAGCAAGTTAACTGATCGCGCGTATGACTTGGTGATATTGCGCCATGACCCAATTGATTTGACTTACACAATTGATGAAGCTCATCGAATTCTGCGTAGCGGGGGAGTCTTAGTTATCGACTCATTCTTTGGTGGTGGCAAAGTGCCAGATCCAGCACAGCGTGACCCAAAGACTATTGCGCTTCGTGAGGCTGGGAAAAGAATCAAAACCAACCGTGACCATTGGCAGAGTTCGCTATTGCCAGTTGGAGATGGTTTGTTGATCGCTACAAAGTTATAGGAAGATAGCCCCATGTCCAAGCCAGCGCGCATATTTCGTCGCAAGCCAAATCAGTTGGCCTTCCTAGATGACTTAGAAGAAAACGCCAGCAAAAAACGCACCCTGCCAACTGCATCAATAGTTGTGCTTGCATTGGTTGCCGGGTTGCTTGGTGGCATTCTTGGTGGAGATGCAACTAAAGGTTTAATTACAAGTGGCGTTAATTTAGTTTCGTCTACATCAACTATTGAACGCTCGCCAGATTCAGTTGCTGGTATTGCAGCGAGAGTCTTGCCTTCAGTTGTCTCAATTGAAACCATGTCAACAGATGGTGGTGGTTCCGGGTCTGGTTTTGTGATTGATCCGAATGGATATTTGTTAACTAATAATCACGTTGTAGCAGATGCGATGACCATCAAAGTAATTCTAAATAATGGCCGTGAATATGTCGCAAAGATTCTGGGCCGTGATGAATCATATGATTTAGCGGTTCTAAAGATTTCGGCAACCGGATTAAAGGCGCTGCAATTTGGCGATAGCGCTAAAGTTCAAGTTGGTGATTCGGTAATTGCCTTCGGTTCACCGCTTGGATTATCTGGCACGGTAACCCAAGGAATCATTAGCGCAAAAGATCGACCAGTAACTGCCGGTGACGACAATAGTTCAACTTCTTTTATTAGTGCGCTACAGACTGATGCTGCAATTAATCCTGGCAACTCAGGAGGACCGTTAGTTGATGCAACAGGTGCCGTAATTGGGGTTAATTCGGCGATCGCAACTCTAGGCAGCAGTTTAGGTTCGCAGTCCGGGTCAATCGGACTTGGTTTTGCAATTCCGATTAATCAAGCCCGCAAAACTGCAGATCAATTAATTAAAGATGGCAAAGCCACTTATCCGGTTATTGGCGTTGCAGTTGATATGAATTTCACCAGCGGTGGAGCGCTAATTGCGAAGACCTCGTCAGCAATCATGGCTGGTGGGCCGGCCGCTAAAGCAGGTTTGCGCGCAGGTGACTTAATTACCGCCATTGATGGTATGAAAATAAATACCCCCGAAGAATTAATCGTAGAAATTCGCACACATGACGTCGGTGATGAGGTCACCATCAGCTATATCCGGGGTAAAGAGAGCCGTACTGCGAAGTTAATTCTGATCGCCGGCAAATAATGCAACCGATAGGCTAGCGAAATGTTCTTCGATCTCGGCGCTGGTGAATTACTTGGCTTAGCCGTTTTAGGCATGATTTTAGTTGGGCCAGAACGTTTGCCACGATTAGCCAGCGATGCGGCAAAGTTAGTTAAGAAGTTGCGCAATATCTCAAATTCGGCAACTGCTGAATTGCGCGAGAACCTGGGGCCAGGTTTCGAAGATTTACAACCGAGTGATTTAAACCCAAAGACTTTTATTAAGAAACAAATCAATGATGTATTGGCACAAGATGATGCACCGCAGAAGAGTAAGCCAACCTACGAGAGCAAAATAGATCCGGACTTAATATGAGCGTAGTAGATCAAGTTACCGAAGCTTTAGCAAAAGTTCAGGATCCAGAGCTACATCGTTCTATTACTGAGCTAGGCATGGTTGACCGAGTTGATTTTAAAGATGGTCGCCTTGAACTTCATGTTTTGCTAACAATCTCAGGTTGTCCAATGAAAGATCGCTTGCGCACTGATGTAACTTCTGCGGTGAGCTCAATTGCAGGTATCTCTGAAGTAGATTTAACTTTTGGCGTCATGTCAGATACGCAGCGCAATAATGTGAAATCAATATTACGAAATGGCCGTGAAAAATTCATTCCATTTGCCCAACCTGATTCACTGACCCGAGTTATCGGTGTTGCATCAGGCAAAGGTGGGGTTGGTAAATCTTCAGTCACTGCCAATTTAGCGATCGCAGCCGCTAACCAAGGTTTGAAAGTTGGAATTCTAGATGCTGATGTCTATGGCCATTCAATTCCGCGGTTAATGGGCTTAATCGGACAACGGCCAACGGCCATAGATCAAATGTTTATTCCGCTTGAGTCTTACGGTGTTAAGACGGTATCCATGGAGATGTTCAAGCCCGAACGCTCTGATGCGGTTGCTTATCGCGGACCGCTATTACACAAAGTTCTCGAGCAACTCTTATCCGATGCCTATTGGGGCGATCTTGATCTACTCCTTTTGGATTTACCACCGGGAACTGGCGACTTAGCGATATCACTTGGTCAATTGATCCCATCATCAGAAATTTTAGTTGTTACTACTCCGCAAATTGCAGCTGCCGAAGTAGCAGAACGTGCTGGTCGCATAGCTCACCAAATGAAGCAACAAGTAATCGGCGTAATCGAAAATATGTCAGCATTCCCGTGTCCAACATGCAGTGAAACCATTTCACTATTTGGCGAAGGTGGAGGTGCAGAGACTGCTAAACGATTATCGCTATTAGTTGGCAAAGATGTGCCAATTTTGGGTCAGATTCCATTTAGTCCAGCGCTACGCGAAGGTGGCGATACCGGAATTCCAGTTGTTGTCTCTAACCCTGAAAGCTCGGCTGCAAAAGTATTTGATGAAATTATTGCGCGAATTATCGTGCGCCCAAAATCTTTAGTCGGCGTTCGGCTTGGGCTTAGTACTTAACTTCTTTTCAAGCTCTTCAACCAGATCAGATAATTCACTACGCATAAAGTCGCGAGTAGCAACATCGCCTAGTGCGCTGCGCAAACTAGCAAGTTCGCGAGTTAGGTATTCAGTATCTGCAATGCTGCGCTCGTTCTGAGCGCGATCTTCATTACTTTGAATTCGATCACGATCTGCTTGACGATTCTGCGCCAACAAAATTAGTGGCGCAGCGTAGGATGCTTGTAGCGAGAGAATTAAAGTCAAGAAAATAAATGGGAAATCATCCCAACGTAGATTATTAGGAGCTGTGGTATTCCAAATTACCCAGAAGGCAACAAATACAGTCATGTAGACCAGGAAGCGTGCGGTTCCGAGGAAGCGCGCAAAACTTTCGGATAAGCGACCAAAAGTTTCTGGATCATAATTTGGACGAAGAGTGCGGCCCTTGATGCGTGGGGTATCTAAACCATTGTTACGTGCCATGGTTAGCCCTCCAATTCAGTATTTACTTTAATAGAACTTCGCGAAAGATCACGATGATCATGACGCCAGTTCTCTGGCAATAAGTGATCGAGCACGTCATCAACTGTGACAGCCCCTAATAATCTTTCATTAGCATCTATAACTGGAAGTGAAAGTAAGTTATAGCTGGCTAAGTATGACGAAACTTCATTCAAACTCGCATCTGGATTAAGCCCTTGCGTATGGGTATCTACGATCGAGCCCAGCAGAGTCGCTGGTGGCTCACGCAGTAAACGTTGGTAATGAACGATTCCCATGAAGCGACCGGTCGGAGTTTCCAGTGGTTGGCGGCAGACAAAAATTTGCGAGGCTAGCGCTGGTGAAATTTCACTTTTACGAACTGCAGCCAGCGCTTCGGCAACTGTGGCATCGGCTGACATAACCAATGGCTCAGTTGTCATCATGCCACCGGCTGAATAATCTTCATAGTTCATTAACCGCAGAACATCTTCAGCATCTTCGGGTTCCATTAATTCAATTAGGGCATCAGCACGTTCTTGACCCATCTCGCGCAACAAGTCAGCTGCATCGTCAGGGTCCATTTCTCCAAGTACATCGGCTGCGCGCTCACCTTCGAGTTCAGTTAGCAGTGCAACTCGGTGAATTTCATCCATTTCTTCCAGCACATCTGCCAGTCGCTCATCATCTAAGCCACGAGCTACTTCGACACGACGCTTTGGTGGTAAATCTTGTAACACGGTTGCTAAGTCGGCCGGGCGCAGAGTGCTCAAGGTATAAAGTAAATTTGTTACGCCTTGATTTGGTTCTACACTAGCAAAACCAGTTACTTCTTCCCACGCCACAGTTGATGTTGGACCCTTGCGACGCAATCCACGCGACTTGCGCATGATGTGAACTTTATTAATTAACCAGTCACCATTGCGATTTTGTTCCATCGCCATATCTTCAACGACTACATTCTCATCAGATTCAACTAAGGTAATTAAACGATCGAGCATGTCACCTAAAACTAAAACTTCGCCAGTGCGAACTTCGAAGCGACGCATGTTTACTAAGCCAGTAATGATTACAGTGCCACTTTCAATCGAAGTAACTCGAGTAATTGGTACGAAAACTCGGCGACGCATTGGCACTTCAACAACTAAACCAAGAATTCGGGGTTGGGCGTTATTTGTGCGAAGGGTCGCCACAGCATCTCGCACCTTGCCGACTGGATCTCCGTTAGGGTCAAATACTGCAGTTCCGGCTAATCGGGCGAGGAAGATTCGATTTAATGTGTTCCCGCTCATGGGCTAAGGGTAACTGCTTTATCACGGGCCATGCGCGCTACCTTTAGCCAATGAGTCGAGATAGCGTCACAACAATGCCCGCCCGCGGTGATCAAATTCGCATGGGTATTGGCATATTTGGCATCGGGACATCAGGGCCATTGATCGCAATGAGTGCAATGCCAATTTGGGTGTTGATTTTCTGGCGAAATCTGGGTGGTTCAATTCTTACCGCCCCATTTGCAATCAGACATCATCGCGATCGCAATGGCATCAAGTGGGCAGCTTTTGCTGGCTTCATACTTGCTTTGCACTTCGGCGGCTTTTTTCTTGCAATGCGTTACACCAGCGTTGCCTCAGGCACTGCAATTGTTGCGCTTCAGCCGATATTCGCAGCCATCTTTGTAAAACTATCTGGCCAACACATCCCTTCCAAAGTTTGGTTGGGCATGGGTGTCGCCTTTCTGGGTGTTCTGCTTATTTCTGGCGTGGATTTACAAATTTCCTTTCGCGCATTTATGGGAGATATAGCAGCGTTAGTTTCAGCTGCACTTGCTGCTGGCTACATGATGGCTGGTTCGCGTGCACAACGAACCCTTGAAACAACTACCTACACAACGGTTTGCTATTTTGTTTGCGCAATTACAGCGCTGCCAATAGCACTCCTTAGCGGAAATCAAATGTTTAATTATTCTGCGCGTGAATGGTGGATTTTAATTGGATTAATCGCTGGTGCCCAGATTTTGGGTCACACCATGTTTAACTCTGCACTGAAGCGAGTGTCACCCGCAATAGTTTCGCTGATCGTCTTTTTTGAAGTTCCAGTAAGTTCATTGTTAGCCGTGTGGTGGATGGGACAGAAACCACCAATTGGAATTATTCCAGGCATCCTTTTAATTTTAATTGGTTGTGCCTTGGTTGTAATTAGAGGTCGCGAATCAAATGATTGATTTACATACTCATACCACTGTCAGTGATGGCACTGACACACCAGCCCAACTAGTAAATAAGGCGCTGGCACAAGGTTTAGATACTTTGGCAATCACCGATCATGACGCAATTGCTGGTTGGTCGAGTGCAGTTCAAACGCTACGTGGCGATCTGAAATTAGTTCTAGGCGCTGAAATTTCCTGCTTAACTAAAGCAGGAATAAGCGTTCATATGCTTGGTTTACTTTTTGATGGTACTAATTCAGCGTTGCTAGAAACTCTAGAAAATACTCGTGATGACCGCTTGCCACGAATGCGCAGAATGATCAAACTAATGCAGGCCGATGGTATCGATATTTCAATTAGTGATGTTGAAGCTGCGATGCCGCCAGGAGCCACGATGGGACGACCACATTTAGCAGATGCGCTAGTTGCTAAGAAGATAATTAAGACTCGTGATGAAGCTTTCGTCGAGATGCTTAACAATGAATCTAAATATTATGTTACTCACTTTGCGCCAACCCCAGAGGATGCAATTAAATTGATTCGAGCTGCAGGTGGAGTAGCGGTAATCGCCCATCCGTTTGCATCATTGCGTGGGCAAATATTGCAAAGTTCAGATTTTATTGATCTTAAAGCAGCCGGCTTAAATGGCATTGAGGTAAACCACCGTGACCAGAGCAATGAAGAACGTTTGAGTTTATTGAGTATCGCAAGTGATTTAGATCTAGTTATGACTGGTTCAAGCGATTACCACGGTACTGGCAAATTAAACTCGTTAGGCGAAAACGTGACTGATCCAGCAGAATGGGAGCGCTTAGAAGCCATGGCTGATGTTCGAAGGGTGGTAACTGCATGAATATTGCCGAAGTTAGTGCAATTACTTTTGCGATCCAAAGTTTTGTAACCCTTTTTGTAATTTTTGATCCACCAGGAGCAGCGCCAATTTTTCTAGGTTTAGTTGCTGATCGAACACCTAAAGAGCGACGTAAATTAGCTGTGCAGGCAGCCAGCGTATCCCTGTTGGTAATT
>Ga0209357_1000856_pt1 | contig 12318 bp, 13 predicted proteins | sample LauGreFBDMM110SD_2_FD_187573 | JGI IMG/M metagenome (GOLD analysis project Ga0209357, IMG submission 187573) | Freshwater lake microbial communities from Lake Michigan, USA - Fa13.BD.MM110.SD (SPAdes) (version 3) | ecosystem: Environmental > Aquatic > Freshwater > Lake | place: Lake Michigan... | reverse complement strand
GCAACTGTTGTGTATGCGTGGCCAATATGCGGTGCATCGTTGACATAGTAAATCGGCGTCGTTAGATAGAAAGACTTATTAACTGCGCTCATTGGGACATCTTATTGGAATCGACGACCGCGGCATAAACGATTTTCTTCGGGATCTTAAATTCTTCGGCCACGGTAGCAATTGCGCCTTTACGATCCATGCCGGCTCCTTCAAATTCACGTACTCGAGCGACCATATCTGCCGAAGTTGCTGCAGCATCGCCAACTGGTGCGCCGGCAATCACCAATGTGATTTCACCTAAAACTTCATTACTAACAGACCAATTGTGCAGCTCTGAAAGTGTGCCCCGGATAGTTTCTTCATAGCGCTTTGTCATCTCGCGACAGATCGCACCTTGACGTTCGCTACCGATTGCAGTTACCGCATCTGCCAATGATTCGGCTAACCGATGAGGTGCTTCAAATAAAACAATGGTGCGCTCTTCAAAGCGCAGTGATTCATAAAATTTCTGCCGCGCTCCACTTGCTCGTGGCGCAAAACCATCGAAAGTAAATCGATCAGTTGGTAAACCAGCTAAAGCGATTGCCATCGTGACCGCACTTGGTCCGGGCAGAACACTTACTTCGATATTCGCCGCAATCGCATCGCGCATCAATCGAAAACCCGGATCACTGATTGTCGGCATACCCGCATCAGAAACCACAACTACCTTTGAGCCACTCTTGAGCAGCTCTAAAACTTCTTGAGTTCGAGCGTCTTCATTACCTTCAAAGAAAGATAGGACTCGAGCGGTAAAGGTCACGCCTAAATCAGCAGCTAAGCGATGAAAGCGGCGAGAATCTTCAGCAGCAATCACATCGGCGCTGGTGAGCGCAGCAATTAAGCGCGCGCTCGCATCGCCTGGGTTACCAAGTGGGGTTGCTGCCAAAATTAAGCTCACGCGCATACGCTACCGCCATGAAGCAGTTCGCCAGATCAGCACTAGCGCCCTATGCAATCTATTTGATCGCGCTGATCGCTTTTGGCATGCGCATATTCCATTTAGGTCAGCCGAAAGGCTTTATTTTCGATGAGCTCTATTATGTAAATGGGGCGCAAGATTATTTGAAATATGGCGTTGAAGTCGATGGCCTTAAGCCCGAATTTATTGTTCATCCCCCAGTTGGTAAATGGGCAATTGCCCTTGGAATAAAGCTCTTTGGCGATCAGGAATTCGGTTGGCGAATCGCATCTGCCTTCTTTGGCTCACTTTTAATTCTTATCGTTGGTTTGATTGCTAAAAAATTATTCAAATCAGATAGCTGGGCCGCACTTGCCAGTGGATTAATCGCGCTAGATGGCTTAGCCCTGGTTCATTCCAGAACCGCTCTCCTTGATTTATTTTTAACTTTCTTCGTGGCTCTTGCTCTTTGGGCATGGCTTAAAAATTGGCATTGGTTAGCTGGGCTCGCATTTGGTTTGGCGGCAGCGACTAAATGGAGCGGTCTTTATTTCCTAGTTCTATTTGCCCTGATAACTTTCTATCGAATTAGCAATAATTATTCTGGTCGCCAATTGATTAAACCAATCTTTAAGTTCCCAGTTCAATACGGTTTGCTGCCAGTGGCGACTTACTTTGCAAGTTGGATCGGTTGGTTCCGAAGTGATCTTGGTTGGGATCGCAATTGGTCACCCAGTGCGCTTAAATCGCTCTGGCACTATCACGCCGAAATATTAGGTTTTCATACCGGCTTGGTTGAAAAACATTCATACCAAGCAAATCCTTGGAGTTGGTTAGTACAAGGCCGACCAACATCTTTCTTTTATGGCACACCTAAAGGTTGTGGATCGGATAGTTGTTCTCAAGAAGTTCTGGCGTTGGGCACGCCACTTCTTTGGTGGTTCGGCACAATTGCGATCTTCTTTGTCTTTGGAATCTTGATTAGTAATTTTTTAAATAGAAGATATGAATTCACACCTATCTTTATCTGGGCTGGCTTAGCAGCTGGATATCTACCTTGGTTCTTATTTCAAAAGCGAACCGTTTTCTCTTTCTACGCAATTGTTTTCGAGCCATTCCTAATATTCGCCTTGGTTTATTGCACTAAATACCTAATGGAATCAAGGGTTAGGAAGGAAATTTCACAAGCGCTAATTACAGTTGCAATTGTTTTAATAGCGCTGAACTTTATTTACTTCTACCCGATTTTTACTGGTGAAGTAATTACTTACGATGCTTGGTATGCCCGAATGTGGCTACCCTCTTGGATCTAAGATTGGGATTTGATTACTCGTTAGCTGCCTTGCTATCACGCAAGCGGTCAACTGCTTCATCGGCAAGTATTTGATCAAAGATTTCATCTTTCGATGGCGCTACGGCATTGAGTGCTGCAATTGCCAAATTCTCTTGCTCTTCACTCCAACGACCAGGCTCAGTCAAATCAATGATGCGCGTCTGTGACACAGCTTTAGGAGCACTCAAATAAGTTGGAGCTGGGATTGAATCTGGTTGCCAAGTACGACGTTCTTCAGCTGAGCCCTTTGGCAAAATAACCACACCAGTTAACTCGCGCTCAGAAAGCGGAATCCAATGATCAGTTGCTGCTTTTGGAGTTACTACATCAACTAGGTTGGTAGTTGATACGCCATTGGTCTCACGTTGAAGTTGCTTGACTCGACGAAGTTGTAGTCTCTCTGAGATTTTCTCGCGGCGTACCTGCACAATGTAAAGCGCGATTCCAGAAATTGGAACCAATGTGTAAACGAATTGCAATTTATTCATGACCCCACCCACTGAAGTAGCTACTAAGGAAAAAGTTAATAAAGTAAAAATAATTCGCCGGCGTAATATCTTTTGAGCGTTTTTTGCGACGAAATCTAAATCAGTATGCATAATTCCAGTTTCAGGTAATCCACCTGGAGATTTACTTGCCACCACTTTTAAAGCACTCTTGTATCGCTCAACTGATTTTCCGGAAAACTCTTGGCGGTCGTGAATCCAACGCGGCAGAAAGTAGGAAAGCCACATTCCGGCGATCGCGAGATAGATAAGTCCAGAAGTCATGATGGTTAAAGATAGAGGGGGTTCACGCTCAAATCGGGTATTTGGGGGCCTTTAAAGCTTGCTACTTAATTGCTGGATTCTCTTTTACAAAGCAGATGTGGTTGCGCCATGCTCCATCAATATGTAAATATCGTGGGCGATCGCCCTCGAGAATAAAGCCAGCTTTCTCGGCTACTCGACGAGAGGCCTCATTCTCAGGGCGTAAATTAATCTCAATGCGATGCAGTCCTAACTCATCAAACCCGTATGCAGTAACCATTTCCACGGCCTGTGTAGTAAATCCACGATTGGCAAAGCGGCGATCAATCCAATACCCAATGTGTGCACCGCGTAGAGCTCCATAAATAATGCCGCCCATAGTTATCTGGCCAATCAGATTTGGGCCTTGCCATATGGCCAGTGAAATCGTGCGGCCGCTGCGCCCATCGCGGTTATAAATGCGCACCATCTCGAGAAAAGAGGGCCGCTTTGAAATTAGGTCCCCGCCATCAATATGTTCTGGCACTTGTGGCAAGGTCGCTTCCCAAGGAGTAAGCCACTCGCGATTTTCAGCACGCACTGCAAACCATTTTGCTCGGTCGCGAAATCGCAACGGGCGAAGGATTAGTTCATTACTTTTTAAAACGACCGGCCAGCTCTGATCAGACATGCGATCGCTCACAACTACTTAAATGTATCGACGCTCGAGCACAACGACGGTGACTTCTTGCCCAATTGCTTTCTCAATATCACTTTCCGAGAGTGCAATGAAAGCATTGGCATCAGAGAGCGTTGATTGCTCATCTTGCGATGGAAGTGGTGTCACTGAAGCGCCATCTTCGGAAAGAATTGCGCGAATATATGAACGTAGCCCGGCCATAGATGCAACTGGCTTTTCTAGCTTTGCCTTAACGGCTGGGCGATGAATTGTGGCTGCGCCTAACAATGTGCGAATCATTGGGCGAATAAATAGTTCGAAAGAGATATATGCCGAAATCGGATCACCGGGAAGCGTTACGACAGGTGTTCTATCAGGGCCGATGGTGCCAAAATTATGACGACCACTCGCTTCAATCGCCAAATCAACGGTGGTGATCTCGCCTAATTTAGTTAAAGTGCGAGTAATTAGATCAAAGGAATCATCTTGGCGTTCGCCACTAATAATTATTAGATCTGCCCGTACTAATTGATCTTCGATAACCCGTTGCAGTTGTTCTTCATCATCTGGAATTGAGTGAACCCGGTAACCAATTGCGCCAGTTTCGCGAACTGCGGTAGTTAACAACCAAGAATTAGTTTCATACTCTTCATCACCGGTAAGTGGTTTGCCGGGTTCGACTAGATCGGGGCCAGCTGAAAGAACTACTACGCGCGGATGTGGTCTCGTAGGTAGATGATCTAAACCAATTGAGGCAGCTAAGCCAATTTGGGTAGCCCGAATTCGCGCCCCTGCCCGCAATACCAATCGCTCGCCAGCATGAACATCGCTAGCCAAGGTTGCTCCATGAGCATCAAGCAGTGGCATATCAAATGACTCAAGTGGCTTACAAATGGAAATTAGCGAGGTGAGGAACTCATCTACCTTTGTGCGCTCTGACATAATCCCACCATACTTTGTAACTCGATACTTCCTAGGGATTTAACTATGAATGAAGATGTGAAGTCTGACAAAGAACGATTGCGCAAGCGATATCGGGTCGAACGTCACGATGGTTTCATCCCGGTTGAATTTACCCATTTGGCACAGAGTCCCGAGATCGCAGCTGCCCAAGTAATTGCTAGCTATTTTTCCTATGGTGATGAGCCAGTTACTAAATTGCTAAATCAGACCTTAATTGAAGCTGGGAAAACTCTCTTGCTTCCGTGCATCAATGGATCCGAGATGATCTGGGTGCAGTGGAATGGCGATGAATCACAACTCAACCAAAAAACTAAAATTTCTGAACCAATTGGGCAACCCTTTACTGATTTAGCAGCGATCGATGTGGTCTTGGTTCCTGCACTGCGAATGGATTCAGATGGTTATCGATTGGGTCAGGGCGGTGGATTTTATGATCGCTTCTTACCGAAAGTTAAAGCTTGGAAAATTGGTTTGCTCCACGACGGCGAATTATCTAGTCAGAAATTACCGCGTGAACCACATGACATTTCATTAGATGCCGCAGCTACACCAGATTTAGTAGTGCGTTTTAAGATTTAGGAAGATTGCGCGCAATCACAATTCGTTGCACTTGATTAGTGCCTTCGTAAATCTGAGTTAGCTTGGCATCGCGCATCATACGCTCTACAGGGTAATCCGATACGTAACCATAACCGCCCAAGATCTGAACTGCATCAGTAGTTACTTTCATAGCCACATCGCTGGCAAAACACTTGCTTGATGCGGAATAAAACTTTAGATCGCCATCATTGCGCTCTGATCTAACGGCTGCGGCATAAGTTAATAAGCGAGCAGCTTCAATGCTCATCGCCATATCTGCCAACATAAATTGCACTGCCTGGAAATCAAAGATTGGTTTGTTAAATTGCTTACGCTCGTGAGCGTACTTCGTTGCCACATCAAGGGCGCCTTGCGCTAAACCAAGTGCTTGCGCCGCAATAGTAATTCGAGTGTGATCAAGAGTGTCCATTGCTAGCGCGAAACCTTTACCTACTTCGCTAATGCGACGATCATCAGAGAGTTCTACATTGTCGAAGTAAACTTCGCGAGTTGGTGAACCTCTAAAACCCATCTTCTTTTCGGGTGCTCCAAAAGAAACGCCAGGGTCTGATTTTTCAACTACAAACGCCGTGATTCCTTTAGCGCCAAGGGCTGCATCTGAGGTTCCTAAAACGGTATAGAAATCTGAGAAACCAGCGTTTGAGATCCATTTCTTGCTGCCGTTAAGGATCCACTTGTCACCGCTTTGAACTGCTTTGGTGCGCATTGATGCCGCATCTGAGCCAGCTTCTGATTCAGATAAGCAATATGAGAAACCTTTACCTTTTGCTAACTGAGTAAGCCAGCGTTCTTTCTGCTCTTTATTTCCACCAAGCATTAGTGGTAGTGAACCCAACTTGTTTACCGCCGGAATAAGTGAGGAAGATCCACAAACTCGTGCGACTTCTTCAATAATGATTACAACTCCGAGAGCATCGGCACCTTCGCCACCAAATTCGGTTGGTACGTGTGAAGCCGCTAAACCAGCTTTTTGTAGCGCATCGAGCGCTTCTTGTGGAAAACGATGATCTTCATCGACAGCTTGTGCGTGTGGAGCAATTTCATTTTCAGCTAATGAGCGAACACTTGCGCGCAGATCTTTATACTCACTTGGTAGATCAAAGAGCGCGTCCATTGTTACTCCATCACTTATTTGCCGGACCGACGTTCGCGATCAGCAAGTTCTTGTAGGAACTTATTATATTGAGCCAACTCATCTGGCTGCCCCATGGCTGCCATTCGTTCCGCTGAGCGATCAATTCGGCGCGTTTCACGCGCATCGTCACGAGTCCACATAATGAAAGTCACAATTAGTGCGATCAAAATTGGAATTTCACCCATTGCCCAGCCAATTGCGCCGCCCTTATTTTGATCAGTCAATAGATCGCCCACCCACGGTGTTTGCAGCGATGCGAAATAGCCTGAATCGATCAAAGTTGAAGATGACATCAAAGCGATGGAGAAAAATGCGTGGATGCTCATCGCGGCCAATAAAGTCACAATGCGCACCAGAAATGGTGGGCGCTTTGGATTTGGGTCAATTCCAATAATTACATGGAAGAAGAGAAAGCCAGCTAATAAGAAATGAAGGTTCATGAATAAGTGACCGGCATGAGTACTCATCAATTTGCCAAATAGCGAAGTGAAATAGAGCAAAAAGAGTGAGCCGTCGAAAATAATTAGCGCACCAACTGGATTAACAATTATCGATGAATACCGTGAATGCAGTACTGAAAGCAAAGTCCCACGCACGCCACGCTCTTCTGAATTTCTACCTTGTGGCAAAGTGCGAAGTGCCAGAGTAATCGGTGCGCCTAACACAATTGCAATGGGTGCAATCATGCCAAGTGTCATGTGAGCAACCATGTGCCAAGAGAAACTGAAATGTGCATATAAACCTAAGCCGCCGCTAGTTGCAAAATCTACGGCGCTGATTCCAATTGCGAATGAAATTGTTCGACCAACTGGCCACTTATCGCCACGCTTGGTCAATACCATTACACCCTTTATATAGAGCGCAACTGCGATGACTAATAATCCAATCATTAACGCATCTGGTTCGTAACCAAGAAGTATGCGCGAAAGCGTTGGCGGTTGCGGTGTTTTGATACCAACAATTGATAGAGCGCTGTCAGTAACTGTGCCAGCTTCACGCACTGGTGGCTGACTAGATGCCAACAGCGAACCAATTGCTAGAGTGAGAGTCATTATGACAACTTCAGCCAAAATTAATTGCACGAATTTAAAACCTTTGAGTTCAGACAATTTCTTTAACTTTTTGCGATGCAAGTAACCGATCATGATTAAGGCAGCCGTGAGACCAACTTTGGCAATAACTAAGTAGGTATAACTACTACCCCACGCTTCCTTAAAGTTAAGGCGGATATAGGCATTCACGCTGCCGCTAACTACCACTGCGATTGCCGCCCAAAGTGCCATCACACTAAAGCGCGGGACAGCAGCAGCTCTGCTTTCAGGGGCTAAAAATGCTAGGGCAAATACGCCACCAACCCAGAGAGCTAAGGCAATTACATGTATTGCAAGCGAACCAACGGCCATTAAGTGTGAGCCACCTGATGCGGAATGACTTTGAAAAACTGGAATTACAATTGCCAGCAAGGTGACAAGTAATAAAAATGTGCCGGTACCGATTGAGTTAAACCGAGGAATGATTATTGAAATTAAGATGGAAAGTAAGAGCTGGGTAAATAGATATTGGCCAAGTGGAATTTGTAATAGGAATGAGCGCAAAATATTTGGCTGCAAAACTTCTGAAACACTGGAATTCAGAATATTTGCTAATGTTAAAACAATAAAAGAAAAATTAGATAACATCCAAATTAAACTTGCGATTGCAGCGAGCTTTTTCAATTCAAAATTTGTTTGAGCAACTTTTCCATTTATATCAAGAGTTAAGAAAGTCATTGCTAGAAGTGCGCCGACTAAGAAAAAACTTGAAGTTATTGAAGTAAATTTAAAGACGGTCAATAAGCTACTAATTACCGATTGGCTCATCTTTCGCTAAAGATTTTCCGCGCATACATTCCTAATCCAACTAAAACAAAAATAGATAGAACTAATAACATGATTACTAAGAAATCTGTTCCTTTGCTACTGCCCGCACTTGGCTGCGCACTTGCAGTGGCATCTATCGCAATCGGAGATGGTGATTGTGATGAAACTGAATCTGGCGCAGTAAAGTTGAAACGATAATTTCCAGTTAGCGGAATATCATTTTCGGCAAGCAATGTGTAACTAACGGTGTAGTAGCCACCAACAGTTAGCGGAATTAATCCGACAAGTGCTTCGGTATCTGCTATTGCTAATGTGCCATCATCGACTCGATTGCCTGAAGGATCGGTAACTTCAACACTATTTCCATCGGCCATGAGTGGCACTGTTGTAATAATTGTTACAGCGCTAGGTGATACCAAGACGGTCGAACCACTTGCCGGGTCGGTTGTGACTAGTTCATTCGCATTTGCAACTGGAATTGCCATCAGAATTACTGTTGCGAGAAGACCACAAAATTGCTTCAACTTCATGATTTACCCTTTCTGGCCCGCTCCGATTAGCCTCAATCGTCCCACTTCTTTAGACTTCCCTCTACTACGCCCAGCCAACGGGCTTAAATTTCAGAATTTTAGAGCCAGAAAGGAATCGAATGCCCACATATCAATATGCCTGCACCGCATGTGACCATGAATTCGAAGCCTTTCAATCATTTACCGAAGACTCGTTGACGCAATGCCCAGAGTGCAAAGGTGAAATCAAAAAAGTTTATTCCGCTGTTGGGGTAGTTTTTAAAGGCTCAGGTTTCTATAAGACTGATTCAGCTAAAAGTTCTACTGCATCTGTGCCAGCTGTCACACCTGTTCCAACACCGCCGGCCGCTAAGCCTGAATAATTAAGAAATTAATTAGTCGTCGTGATGCGGCGGCTTATCGCCAGCGATTTCGGCATCACGTTTAGCATCTTCAATAGATTGTTCGTGATCAACTTCATCTGAAGTTACCTTGGGAAATAGCTCACTCATAATTGGTAAGTCTAGCCCTTTCGGTAGAGTTCGCACATGTTTGAGAAACTTGGTCACATTATTGTTCGCCGCCGTAAGGCAATGGTTATTTTGTTTATTATCAGTGTGCTTACAGCTGGCACCGTAGGCACCATGATTTTCAGCCGCCTTGATTCTGGCGGTTACTCAAACCCCAATAGCGACTCTTACCAGGTTTATAACTATCTAAATAAAAACCTAAAGATCTCAGATCCAAATGTCGTTGTAGTTGTCGATTCCGGAAATCTTCCAATTACTGATCCAGCCATTGCGGCTAAAGTTCAAGTACTTGAAGCTGAAATGGCAAAAGTGCCAAGAGTGACAAAGGTGGTTTCTTACTGGAATACCGGCGGCGAAAAAACGCTGGCTGCAACTGATGGCAAAGCTGCATATATTTTGGTTTATGGGCAAGACGATGCATTTACACCCGAGAGCCAAGAAATGGGCGATTACTTCCAAAAGAATTTTGATGGCAAGCGTGATGGCTTAACTATTTACTCAGGCGGCGTCGGAGTTGTAGGAAATGCAATAAATAAAAAGATTGCAGATGATCTGAAAATAGCTGAGGCAATTTCGATTCCACTTACCTTTATTTTGTTAGTTTTTGTTTTTGGAGCTATGGCAGCCTCTGCCATGCCATTACTTGTTGGCGTATCTGCCATTCTGGGTGCTTTCTTTCTCCTTTACTTAATCTCACTTGTAACAAGCGTGAGTGTTTACGCCCTCAACTTAACTACTGGCATGGGGCTAGGCCTGGGTATCGATTACGCGTTATTAATTGTTAATCGTTTCCGCGAAGAGCTACATCGAGGTAAGAGCGTTGAAGATTCGATAGTTAACACAATGGCTAGCGCCGGAAAAACGGTTTTCTATTCTGGATTAACCGTTCTAGTTACTCTCTTTTCGCTTACCTTCTTCCCACTGCCCTTCCTTAAATCATTTGGTTATGCCGGTGTATCGGTTGTAGCAATTGCTGTTGCTGGCGCATTATTCGGCCTGCCACCAATTCTGGCCATGCTCGGAAAGAAAGTTGATAAAGGTGTTGTTCGTAAATCAGCGATTACGCATAAGGATGAAGGTCGCTGGGCCCAAACTGCTCGTGTAGTTATGAAGCGCCCAGTTGCAGTAGTTCTGCTTTCGCTAATAATTCTGGGAATCCTTGCTGCGCCAATTAAAGATATTGCCTTCTCGCAAGGCGACTCCAGAATTTTGCCAGCAAGTAATCCAGCAGCAGTGGCTACCGCAATGCAAGAGTCACGTTTTGAAAGCAATATTGCAACCATTGACATAATTGTTCTAGATGGCGCCAGTAAAGAGAATGGGATTTTAAGTTACATTGAAAAGGTTAAAAGAGTTTCCGGCATTGTTAGCGTGACTGCACCAAGGCCTATCGGAAACGATATTCAAATCACAGCATATGAATCAATGCTGCCACGTTCGCCAGAGGCGCAGAAGTTAATTCATGATCTGCGTGATTTGCCCGCACCAGATGGAACACTAATTGGTGGCGTTGCTGCTGATTACACAGATACTCAAGATGGAATTTCAGAAACACTTCCGCTGGCACTTGGTTGGATTGCGATTAGCGTTTTGATTCTGCTCTTTGTATTTACCGGATCAATTATTTTGCCAATTAAAGCTGTGCTACTAAACGTAATGTCGTTGGCAGCAACCATGGGTGCGCTAACTTGGATTTTCGTAGGCGGCCACCTGCAATGGCTAGTTGGTTCATTCACGGTGACTGGCTCGTTAGATACTTCAATTGTGATTCTAATTGTTGTTGTTGTTTTTGGATTATCAATGGACTACGAACTCTTCTTACTTTCACGCATTCGCGAAGAGCATTTGCTCGGTAAATCGAATATTGAATCTGTCGCAACTGGCTTACAGCGCTCGGCACGAATCATTACAGCCGCAGCAGTTATTCTGGCCGTGGTATTCGGGACATTCGTAACTAGTGGCGTGACTTCGATAAAGATGATGGGCTTTGGTGTTGCATTTGCAGTGGTTCTTGATGCCACTTTAATTCGTGCCTTACTCGTACCAGCTCTGATGCGCTTATTGGGCGAACGTAACTGGTGGGCGCCGAAGGCAATGCAGCGATTTACGCTTAAGCACTAATAACCCTTACCCTTTCACCATGGATTTAATTGCTTCTCTGCAATGTGCTGACCAACCAGGCATCGTTCATGCGATGACATCGGCGGTTCTAGCCTGTGGTGGAAATATTATCGAGAATCAGCAATTCACTGATCCGGCGACTAACTCCTTTGTGATGCGCACTCGTTTTGAAACTTCACAAGGTCAAGCTTCAGCTGAAAAATCACTCAGTGAAGGTTTGGCAAAATACAATCCAGCTCTTCACATTCGGCCAACTTCAGAGCGGCCACGTGCATTAGTTATGGTTTCCAAAGAGAGTCATTGTTTAAGAGATTTACTTTATTTAAATGAACTCGGCGAACTTAAAGTTGAAATTCCATTAGTGATTTCAAATCACGAAGATCTTCGTCAACTAGTTGAATCACATGGCGTTAAATTCATGTATTTACCCGGCGATAAGAGCGCACAAGAAGCTGAAATTACTAAGCAAATTGAATTGCTTAAAATTGATTTCGTTGTTTTGGCTCGTTACATGCAAATTCTTTCAGCTGATTTCTGTGACCGCATGCCTGGAAAAATAATTAACATCCACCACTCCTTCTTGCCTGGTTTCAAAGGTGCAAAGCCGTATCACCAGGCACATGAACGTGGTGTGAAAATTATTGGCGCAAGTGCTCACTTTGTAACCAGTGATTTAGATGAAGGCCCAATCATTGAACAAGATGTTGCACACGTTACTCATATTGCTACGCCTGAAGAGCTAATTGCAATCGGTCGCGATATTGAGCGCCGTGTTCTTGCAAAAGCGGTAAAGCTTTACTCGGAAGATAAAATCTTCGTTGTTGGTAAGCGCACTGTCGTATTTGCCTAAAATCTAAAACTCTTAAATCTAGAAATGCGTGTCCCCGGCGGGAGTTGAACCTGCGACCTACCGCTTAGGAGGCGGTTGCT
>Ga0209357_1000853_pt1 | contig 12336 bp, 6 predicted proteins | sample LauGreFBDMM110SD_2_FD_187573 | JGI IMG/M metagenome (GOLD analysis project Ga0209357, IMG submission 187573) | Freshwater lake microbial communities from Lake Michigan, USA - Fa13.BD.MM110.SD (SPAdes) (version 3) | ecosystem: Environmental > Aquatic > Freshwater > Lake | place: Lake Michigan, USA... | reverse complement strand
TTCTTTTAATATCATCTTCTAAAAGAACATTGTTTTCTCCCTGAACAACTTCACCAGTATATTGCTTTTTTTGAATACCATTATCAAATGAAGTTGAGTCAATAGCATTAGTTAGGTAGCAACCAATGTCAGAAAACAGGGTGTAGGAATTATAATTCCATTCTGCTGTAACTTGATGTGTTGATTTAAGGGAGGAACTTGATGCTATCTCATTTTTAATTTTTGTATTTAATTCGGTGTTTCCAGTACTAAGCATTACACTTCCACCAAGCTAAGATCAATATTCCAAAGATCTAAATCAAAACCTCTTTCAAGCACATTGTATGAGAAGTTTTCAAAGAATACATTTACCTTTTCAACATTGTTTCTAGTACCTGTTGATTGCATAGATGAAGCATGATCATATATCAATAGCATCCAAAAATCTCCAGTATGATCTTCATACCATTTTAGCATTTCTTGACCACCTGCAAAGTTTGAAGAAGCAGAATATTCAGTTACTTGTGTTTTTCTAGAAGGCAGTTTTTCCCAAGATGTTGAAAAATTCTTTTTATCTGCAACGTGATAGGATCTCATAGTTCCATTAATCATTCTTTGCTTATATTCAATGCGCTCAAAGGATACTGCAAGCTCTGATCTGTTATTATCAGAGATGTACAGATAATTTGTTCCAAGGTCCCATTTGCTTAGGTTTTGAGCGGTTGCACCTGAAGTTGTTCCTCCAGTTACAGCACTATCTGGCTTAATTTTAAAAGTAGTTGATGTTACATCTGTAATTGTTTGTGGGTTTGCAAAATTGTATACAGCAGATGCTGCTCCTGATATAGTTACTGCTTGATTTACAGAAAATCCATGAGCAGTAGATGTTGTGTATTGAATTTTTTGATACTCTGATGTTGTCCCTATTTCATCTGTTTTCACAATAGATGAAATAGATACTGGCGTAGAGCTGTTTAATGGCTCATCTTCTGACCAAATAATTAAAGAAGGTCTTAAATATTTTTGTGCAAGCGTATCAAAAGCCATTATTAACCGATTCTCCTAGAATTACTATTAATTCTACCACCGATAGCCTTATTAATATGATGCATTACCATATCCATACCTGCACCATTAAAGTTCATAACTGGACTAGAGTTTACACTTGAAGAGCTTGAATTTATCTGTCCACCACGAGCCATTTGAGCAATAGGCGATGGAGACATTCCACCACCTGCAGAAGGAACATTATATGTTGGAATTGACGGTGCAGAATTTCCAATGAATCCACCTGCAGCCATTCCTGGTGCAGATGAATACGAAGGCATTGAGCCAACAAAACCACCAGTAGCCATACCTGGAGCAGATGACATCCCTGGCATTGAGCCAACCATTCCACCATAAGCAAAATTACCACTATTAATTTGATCTAGTTTTGCTTTTCCAATTCTTTTTACAACATCTGCTCTAAATATATATTCTCCGTTTGATGCCATAATTGGAATTGAATCAGATGTTCCTGTTCCAGGACCTGATAACATTCCACCCATCGCTTTCTTTTTTGCAGTTTGATATCCAAATAAGACATTAGGAAGAGTACTTGTTGGAACGGATGAACCCCATTTTCCTGCTTTTCCATCCCAAAACCATGCAATTTTGGGGTTGTCTGGATCTTTTTGGTATGTCGTACCAGGAACAACTACTCCAGTCATGCTTGTTGCAGGTTTAAATCTTACATTTGGATCATTTACCATAGAAGGTGTTACTCCAGCACCACTATTAGCTCCAGTAATAGCCCCTCTACCAGTTCCAGTATTTACTCCTGGTAAATCAGTTGCTCCACCTCCTGTTGGTGGTGTAACTGGAGGAGCAGTGTTCATAGCATCAATAATTTCTTGGAATGTTTTTAATCCCTCTAGCGTTGTTGTGTCAATATCAAAACTTTCAAATACCTTTGTGGCAATCTCATTTGCTTTTTCAAACACACTAATTGCAGTTACTGCATCTTCTTGGAAAGCTGATACCTTATCTTTTAATTCTGTTTGTGCTTTATCTAATGCAGCAAGATCTTCTTTACTCATTTCTGACCTAGCATCTAAAGTATTAAAGTATGAGTTTACCTGTTCTGCTCCAATACCTGCCCTTATTGCAAGAGCCGTAGCATCTTCTTGTGCTTTTTGATATCCAGGATCACTAGGTCCTAGTGCCTTTGCTTTATCAACAGCTTCCATAGCTTTATTTATTAGACCTATTGATGTGGCTCTTTTTTTGTTTAAAAACTCAATCTCTAGTTTAATATTTGCAAGCTCTTGTTCGTGTCTTTCACTTTCAGATGCTTTTCTTGCATCAATATTGGCTAGTTCATTGTCAAGTTTCTTTTGTGCAAGATCTGAAGTATCATTAATTGTTTCAAGAGCTCTGTCACGACCAAACTGATCTCCTTGTGTTGCTGCTTGCATTTGAGCACCAATTAACCCAAAGATATCACCTTCAGATGCAGCCTTTAGACCAGTTAAAGCAGTTTGTCTTTGATTAGCATAAAAATCTTCTGCCTTACTTTCTCTTTCTAGCTGCTTTAAATAATAGTCAGTATTTTCTTGTAGTGCTTTTTTCTTGTCATTAATTCTTTGTGATTCTCTGTCTAGATTTTTAAGAGCTTGTTCATGACGCTTAGTTTCTGCCTCAGTTTCTTTTTCTTTTGCAGCTATTGCAATATCAAATACTTTTCCTATTTCTGTTTTCATTTCTTCAAGTTGAACTTTTGTTTGATTCAGTTGTATGTCTACTTCTAAATCAATTTTTGCCAATGTTTGAAGTTTTGCAAAATCAGATTTAAACTTATCTATTGTTGCTGCACTAATGTCCTTGCTTAATAATGTATTTACTATATCAACATTTCCACTTTGTACAGCCATTTGAATTGCTGTTGCTGCTTCATTTCCAAACTTTGATGCAATATCTGTGAGACCACCGCCAGCCAAGAAACTATAAGCAAGATCTCCCTTAGAACCACCTGCATCAAGAAATGCTTGACTTATGGCTTCATTTGCAGCATTTTTTAAATCATCTGATCCATTTTTTAAATCACCAATAAGCAATGCTGTTGCAGCATTTGCTGCTGCTGGATCATTTGCTGCTATTTGATAAGCAAGTTTAAACGCTCCACCAATAGCCTCACCTAATTGTTTTTCTGTTAAGTTTAAGTCTAAGTTTCCAAGCATTCCAGCACTTAAAGTTTTTGCGGTATCTGTTGTAATTTGTTGAACATTTCTATCCCCAATACTTGTATCTGAAGCATTGGCTTGACTTTCTGTATCATAAATTGTGCCAGTTTCTTTATTTATATATTTACCAAGTAAAGAGGAGTCTACTGTTCCAACAGATGCTATAATTGCTCTTGTTGAAGAAACAACCTGATTGGCAATATCCTTACTTGTTTTAAGAGACTCTAAGTTAAGTTGATTAAACGCAGTCATTGCACCAGATTGTCTAGCAATTTCTTGAGTATATTCTCTTGCATCTTTTGGGCTAAATCCTTGTTGCTGTAAACTAACATATGTTAAAGCAAGTTTATTTCTTTTTTCTTCAGCGTTAAGAACAAGCTTTAGACTATCAATAAGTGGTCCAAAATCCTTTTTAACAACATCTGCATAGACTTTATCGTATCCACCTTTTCCAGCAGAGGACATTCCTAAATCTTTTGCAATTTTTGCATATGTTTTTGCTTGCTCCGTTGTGTCTTTTAAAGTAATTCCAAGAAGTTTTGCTCCTTCTATTGGTTCAGCAAACATTGCACGACCTGCATCTTTTGCTTTCTTTACCGCCTTTTGATACATATCGATGCCCTTATTAACAGCACCAATAAGGACAGATGTAGCAAGCATTCCCATTGGACCACCAACAACACCAAGAACTTTTGAACCTGCACCAAGCAATTTACCCATACCGCTAGACATTCCTCCCCTTCCTGGAGCTTGCATCATTGCTGCTTTATCTTGCATTGCTTGGACTTTTCCATTATCAACAAGCATTTGTGATACACCTTGAAGACCAGTAATTCCAAGAGTAGCTGCTGCTGCCATTTTTGTAAACTTATCTGCACCATCTTGTGTTGTTGCAGTAAATTGTTGGAATGCGGTTTGTAAAGTATATACACCACTTGTTAAGAATGCAACACTTGATGCAAACTTATCCATTCTTCCATATGCAGCTTGACCTTCAAATACGGCTTCTGTTTGTATTCTTGGTGCATTTGGATTTTCTTGTGGACCAAAAACAACAGTTTCTTCAGCAAAACCTCTAAGTCTTTGGAACTTTCCACCACGCATCAAGGATGTTCCCATAGGATGAATAATCTTGCCTCTAGCTTCATCTCCTGGGGATGTTACACCTGCAATTAAACCACCACCAGATACAGCAAGAAGTTCCTTACTGGATACCGCAATAGGCTGACCAGTTATGGTATTAGCAACCATATCATCAATGCCGTTTGATAATACATTGCCCATTCCATCGACCTTAACGGTTGCACTTGTTCCCATTCCACCTGCTGCAGATGATATGCTTTGAATGTTTGGCATTACCATAGAAGGTCTAATAGCTCCAGAAGGCATGATTAAGCCTGTTGAGCGTACTCTAGAGCCTTGTCCAGTAGATGTTGGTGCTCCGCCACCCTTTGGATCATATGCTCTTACAGTGATGTTTGGAAGGCTTGAAGGCAATGCTCTTTGTCCAAGAGTGTCATAGAAGTTACCTTGTAGTCTTGCTTGCATACCTGCTGCAACAGCGATTGGCATTCCTGGAGAAGTTCTTGATGGGAACATTCTTGCAAGTGTCATCATAACCTTTGCACCATTTGCGGTATTTGGATGAACACCATCTGCAATTTTTGTTAGTTCTGCCTGAACTACTGGCATAGGTAATCCAGATGCACTAGCAACTCTTGAGACGGTAGAAGGATTTAATAATCCACCAATATCTTTTCTTGTTCTAAGAGTCTCAAGGAATACGTTGTAAACTTGAGAGTCTTTCATCAAGTTGGCTGCAGCCCATACCTTTTCATATATTCCATTAGCATTTGTGGTGGATGGATTAATATGTGCCAATACATCTTGAATATAGAATGATGCAAGTCTATCTGATTGAGGAACACCTGCATTTTGTAGTGCAGAAACAATAGCATTGTATTCATTAGCCTTTGTAGCCCAATTAGGAATACCTTGCAAAACACCTGCATATGCTTTAGGTGCTGCTGCTTTCTTTGCCCAAGAAGTTGTTTCAGTTGCATATCCATTTAGTCTACCGCCAGATTGCATACCTTTAATTTTTTCTTTAATATTTTTAGGAACGTCTTCACTTAATGTTTGTAGAGGACTTACGCTTCCACGAATAAAATCATTAATTTTAACTTTTTGACTATAGTAGTCAATGTTTTCTGGATTTGATAAGAACTCGTGTGCTTTTAAAATCCAATTTCTTGAATTACCCTTTGGAGCATCTTTATCACCAAGGTGAGGAATTGCCTTTCCTAAAGCATTAAATAATCTAGTTCCTTCTGTTTTTGAATCTGGTTGTACATTTACTGCATTTCCCATCCACTTTTGTGCAAATTTTCCTACAGTACCAGTTCCATCAAGCATATTAAGAAGATTATTAATAAGACCAACTTCAAAAATTTCAGATCCATCCCACTGTTTTGCATTGTATCCAAGAACTTTTTTATAAACGTCTGACTTTGTATGAGCAATTTCAATTCTACTAGAGTTAGCAAGACCCATACCTGAAGCATTTGAAGAACGCTTTTTAACTAATGGAGAATCTAATCCAGCAAAAATTGCTTTCTTCCAGTCTTTAGGTGCTGATGCTTTTTTAATTCCGTGACCAGTTCCATAAAACATTGTTGAAACATCTTGATATCCATTAACTCTTCCACCTAATGCATATCCCATCCAACTTGGATAACCTGCAGCAGTTGCTTTTTCATATTCTTCTTTATTTGCTTGCTTTGTAAGCAATGCTTTTGCTGCTGCTGCCTCTGTTGGTGGTTTCTTTACTTCTGGGGTAACACCAACGTGACTATCATATACTGAACCCCAGTCAATTCCTTGTGCTGCTTGAAGGTCTCCAGCAAGTACACCAAATATTTGTTGCTCTTCTTTTGTAAGATTCATTCCTGCAAGAGATGCCATAGCTGCTGGGAAGTTTGCCTGTGCTGTTGATATTGCTTGCATAAATCCAGCGATATATTGTTCTCTTGTCATTCCCTGTGCAATACCTGCGGTTGCTTCTGTAAACCATCTTCTTGCACCGCCCTTTTGCATTAGGAAGTTGACTTTAGCCTGATCTTGAACAGAGAACTTTTTACCTGTCAAACCTCTTGGCTGAGATGCTCTATCTGAGCCATAACCTGCACCTTGATCAACAACAATTCCATCATAAAGATTGTCTGGTTGTAAATCACTATCTCCACGAATAATTGCAGATAGTGCTTGCATAAAGAAATCACCAGCACCTATCTTTCCACTTGTTTTTGCAAACTTAGCATCAAATGGTGATCTTACTCCAAACATTGGAGATGAAGTTTCTGGATGAGCAAACTTAATAAATTCTTGAACTGGTGATTCTAAACCAAATACAGATCTTGTTAGTGCTGAAGCGATTGCTTCAATTCTTGCAGAAGTTGCGGTGTTATGACCCTTTACAACACTTCTAACTCCACCTTGTTCATATATTCCACTTGCTCCAGGAATTGCAGCAGAGCGACCACCAATTCTATCAACTAGGTTTCCAACGTCTGTCATTGGCATTCCAGCATACATACCAGCAGTTGCTTCTTGGGCAGTTGCATCCATAACAGATTGAATGCCTTCCATTTTCTTTGAATACTTTTCTGGCATTAATGATTCATCTTGATGGCTTTGTACTCTACCGCCCTTTTGCATAAGATCAATGATGTAGTGCTTTGTACCCATATCTTGGCGGATACCAGTAATAGTTCCAGATGGATTATTTAATACCCATTCTTTTTCATCAACAGGCTTTCCCATAACTTCTTGAACCATAGCCTTTGAAGATATATTAAATCCAGTTTGTCCTTGAGCACTTGCCAATCTAAATATAACTGGAAGCATTGCCATAGACTCTAATTGTCTATTTACCGCTTTCTTTGAATTGGTGTTTGATGGGTTTGTCCAAGACTCAATAAACTTATTATAGTTTGAAATATTTGGAATAGTAGAAAATGATTGCATATCTGACCACTGGATTTTCTTTCCCATAGCCTTTTCAAACATTCCATTCTTAATGTACATAAGAAGTTCTCTAGCACCTACACCTGAAAATTCATTAGCACCCTTTTCTCTAAGAACCGTTCCTCTAAATAAAGGAATATTTTCAGATATTGGACCCATACTATTGAGCATTTGCTGGCGATGACCTTCCATATCCAGTCTTTTCATAACACCAGTATTGGCTCTAAATTGATTTGAATTATGTCCAGATATCCAGTCAGCATATGCCTTTTGTTGTGGGTCATTAATGCTTCTTAAAATATTAGAAGTTTGTGAGCCAGCACTATTACCACCAAAAGTTGTACTATTTAATGCAGAAAATGCTGCTGCTTCTTGTTCTGAGTTAAAAGGATATCCATAAATATTACGAGATCCACCTACTCCTGCTCTGCCCATTGCTTGATAAGAAACTTGAGGGAGTGGACCAACAAATGGATTTTCACCACCAAGATTATATCTCAAACTACTTTGATATTTTTCGTTAAGATATGGATTCATATCATCTCTCATTAATACAGGTAATCTTCCACCTTGAGAGGAAATTCTATCATATTCAGATTTTTGCATAACTTTTCCATTAGCAAGAACTAAATGTTTTGATTGGTCAAACTTAAATCCTTCGACTGGATATGATGCAGAATAATTAAACGATGTGGAGGTATCTGCATATCCTGGCATTCTTCCACCATTTTGGAATCGTGGTGCAGACTGGAAATTAATCTGATCTAAAGTTGAAGAATATTTAGCTGCTGCTTTTTTATTTACAACATATTCTCCTGGCTCAAGCATTGCAGGAACTTTATCTCCACTACCAGAACCTGGAACAAAAGGACTACCACCTCTTTGCAATTTTGCTGTTGGTGGTGTTGAAGAAACAGAAGGCATCTGTCTATTTACAAATGCTGGATTTAAACTAATTGCATCTACAAGGTTTTGTCTATAAATACCAAGTGCCTGATTAAGTCTTTCAACACTTGACCTTTCTCTATCAAAGGACATTGATAATTGTTCTGTAGCCTTAGTAGCCATAATTTGGGTATCAGTAAGCATCTCAAATTTTTGAGTTGGAAGACCAGCCATACGTCTACCAAGATTAACCATACCCATAGCACCCTTGCCAATATATCCAAGGAAGTTAGAGAAAATACCAACCATCATAATAATTGGACCAGCAATAGCAGTTAAACCTGTTGCTACTTTAATAAATGATTTTACTGGCTTTGGAAGATTTTGAAAAAACTCAATAGCCTTTCCAATCTTACCCATTAGGTTTTCAAGAATTGGGGTGATTGAAGCAGTAATAGATCCACCAATAGAAATAAACTGTGCCTTAATTCCTTCAATAGCACGTTGGAAACGCTTTGAAGAACTATTCATCAAAGTATCCATTTCCTGATATGCAGTTGCTGCAAGTTCTTTATTTGACTTACCCATCAAACCAAGTACCGCATTTGTCTGGGAAGCACTTGCATTTAAGTTATCAAATAGTGCAGAGATACGAGCAAACTGATATTTACCAAAAACATTTTCAATAACTTGGGCTTTACCAAAATCATCAAGAAGTTGTAGTTGCTGTTGGAAAGCAATAATTGTTGGCATAAGTTGTCCACGGTTTGCTTGAACAATTCCATTAATATCAATGCCGTATTGTTTTGCAGTTATAGATGCTTGCTTTGTTGGATTAATCAAAGATGCCATACCAGACTTTAGAGCATTAGCACCTTCTGCTGCTGAGATACCACCTTCTTTAAGGGCTACCATCAATAGGGATAAATCTTTTACGTCACCGCCAAGTGCTTTAACAACTGGTCCAGCTTTTGGAATTGCTGTTGTTAAATCTTGTAGAGAAAGAGAAGTTTGGTTTTCTACTGCGTTAAGGAAGTTTACAGAACTAGCAAGTTCATCAGTACTTATCTTAAAGGCATTCTGCAAGGACAAAGTTGTTTTCATTGCGTCTTGATTTGAAACATCACCAAGTACGGCAAGACGAGTTGTTTCTCTAAGTGAGGCAAGAAGTTTTTGTCCCTCTAAACCAGTTGCTGCAAGGTCGGCTGCTAGAGAGGCTGTTTCTTTTGCTGCAATTCCAAATGACTTTGAAAATTCTATAGCAAGATTACGAACATCATTAACCATACTATTAGTAGACTCAGAGGTGCTGTTCATTAAGTCACTTCCATAAACTTTCTGGAAACGTGTAAGTTCTGCATCTACTTCACGGAAAATCTTAGATACTGCATTTCCATAAATAGTTAAAGGAACGGTAAGACCAACAGTAATCTGACGACCAGCCCACTGAGTATTCTTACCAAAGTTAATTAAATGGGTTGTCCCATCTTGAACAAGACTATTAAAGATAGACCACTGTTTTTGAGATACAGCAAGTTGGGTGTTAAAATCTTTAAGGTTAATTGTTGCAGGGGTAATCATCATACCCATTTGCTTTCCATCCATACCCTTGCCAAGAGTCACAAGTTGTGACATTTCTCTGGCTACTTCACGAACAGCAAGTTTATGTGCATTAGATGATTTTGAGAATGCACCAATAGCTTCTTGTGCATATTCTTTTAAGGTAAGTTTTTGCTTTAAAAGGGATTGACCAAACTGATCAACAGAATCAGTAAGTTCAATCATCTTGGCATTGTATCCACCGATCTTTCCAAGATCAGATGCGAATGAGGAAGCCAGGCTTGTCTTTAAGCCTACCGCTTGCTTATCAAGATTTTGTAATGTATTGTTTAATAGGTTTGCTTCAGCAGTAAGCTTTTGCATTTGTCCAATAACTGGACCAAAGTTGGCTGAATAATTAAATTGAGCATTAATATTAGCCATTTATATTTTCCAACCCCATAACTTCATAGCCAAGACCATCACTTGCACTTATGCCAAACTGTAAAGCATAAGCAGAATTGTCATCTCCGCCTAATCTTCTTTCTGCTCTTGCACTAACCTCTGAAAGACTTACTGGGGCATCTGGACCAGACTGACTTGAACTGTTTTCAGACAAGTCAATTCCTTGGATGGCAGCTAAAAACTTATTTTGACGATTTTCTTTGTCATGCATCGCACCTAATGTAGCTATCAATTCTTGCATAGAAAGACTTGATTCAAGTTCATCATAGTCTTTCCAGTGACCCAGAAGGAATACTTCCGATTCTAGGGCAGCTAGGTCTAGTTCATTCCAGCTAGTTCCTGAGCTGCCGTTAGCAGGTTTGGGTCGTTAAGCTTGATATCTGCAGCAACCTCCAATATTTTATACATAGATTGAAGATCTAAAGCCTCTTCTAGCTTTTCCTTTTCAGAAATCTCTGGTGCGAATTGTTTCATTGCAATGGATGTGCATTCAAGCAGAAGGTCTAAAAACTCATCTTCTGTAGTTTTTGTTTCAACTTCTCTCCACTTCGTCATAACCTGACGTAGGTTCTTTAAGTTTAATGGTTTTACAGTAATGATTGTTCCATCTTGTAGTTCCATTTCGATCGATTCGTAAATCTTGGTAGCCATTTTTCTCCTATGTTGTTCCTTTGTCCATTATAGCCTACTATTTATTATGTAAAAGCAATATGGTGGGTATTTCTACCCACCATATTACACGATATTTAGTTATAAGTTACGCAGTGTAAACACGATCGATAACTTTTCCGTAAATTGCGTTTCCATCAGCTGCTGTTTGCGAGTCAGACGGGAGTAAGCGGAATGTTACTGGGAACACCGTAGCTTCGTTACGCTTGATACCTACAGAAACTGTTTCCATAGATAGAGCACGAGAACCTAAGTAAATACGTTCTACGACTGTTCCACCGTTAGGGGTTGTGTCTAGCAATGAAGCTGGACCTGGACCTACGATAAGAATAGAACGCTCTACTGGAGCGTATCCTAGAGCACCACCATTAAGATTCAAGACACGAGTCTTTCCTTCAGATGAAGCAGCAAGACTTGCTGATTCTAGGTCGGTTGACTTTCCACCAAGAACAACAAGGAAGTTTTCCAATGTTGCTTCTGTAAGAGTAGTCTTAATCATAACTTTTTGACCTTGCTTGTAAATCTTAGCAACGTCTAGAAGTTGATCAACCTGTACTTCGCCGTAATCTGGTTCAAAGGACATATCTACACCTTCCGATGTAAAACCAACGTGAGTAAACTTTGTTGAGTTTACGTTGGCTGGAGTCTGGTATGTACCTTGGGTGTTAGCCACAAAAGTCTTTGTTGAATTTCCTCCAGCGACATCTGGGATGTCTGTTACTGTTTTTTCAGTATTGTCTGCACCGATGTAAAGAACACCAGCACCAACAATAATATTTTTTGAATTATTAGCCATTTTTTTATTTGCACCTCCTGCTTTTTGTTGATTTAGCTTTCGGGGGCTTCCTCAATATCTATTTTACCACAAATCTCTTACGAGCGTGAATACTCATATGTTACATATAGGGTAGAAAGATTAAGACCAGACTCTAAGCCAACAGGCTTTTTCTCATCTAGGGAATATTGTTCTTGGCGAACCTTGATGTATTTAAAGTTAATTCCAGTATCTCTGATATGGTTATTTATATCAAATGCTGAAATATCAAACTTGCTCAAAGTATCATAAATGAAGTTCTTTAGGGGATATAATTTATCCCAAGATCCTACTATAGTAAGGGTTGCTTCTTCTCTAATTAGTGGGAATGTTTTAGCTTCCACCCCAGTATAAAGAAAGTCATACAGGATATAAGGTTTTGGGTTGGTAATAGCATTTGAATCATTAATAGCAAAAATAGGCTGAATATCATAAGCATCTGTATCCCAGACTGTACTAGAAAGTTTTGTACTTCCAGTAACTTGACCTTTAGCCAAAGCCCAAAGATAATTGCCAATTAACATAACTGGTAATTTTGTATAATCTGGCATTACTTTGATCTCCTAGCGATTCTATTTGCTGACTCTTTAGCCATTCCAGAGCTATTAAGGTTTCCAGAAGAAATCCTAGATAAAGTAACTTCTGATTCTTTAAACATCTCTTGGTTAATTTTATCATAAAAACCAACATCTTCTAACATCATAGATGCTTGCCTATTCATATAAGAATTGAATG
>Ga0209357_1000849_pt1 | contig 12347 bp, 10 predicted proteins | sample LauGreFBDMM110SD_2_FD_187573 | JGI IMG/M metagenome (GOLD analysis project Ga0209357, IMG submission 187573) | Freshwater lake microbial communities from Lake Michigan, USA - Fa13.BD.MM110.SD (SPAdes) (version 3) | ecosystem: Environmental > Aquatic > Freshwater > Lake | place: Lake Michigan... | reverse complement strand
GAAGTAGTCGTAAAGGAGGTGGGGCTTGTCTGAAAGCACCGCCAGGGGAATGTCGTCGCCCATGCAATAGGTGGGCTCTTTAGCCGCGCCGGCCATGTCCTCGATCACCAGCTCGAAGTCTTCGGCGGTGAAGCCAAAGGCCGTTTGCTGTTGCAGCAGCTCCAGATCTGCCAGCTGACGCTCCTGGGTCCAGGGCTGGGGGACGAGGTTGCGACGATGCTGCGCCAACCAGTCACCGTAGGGATGGCGGGCGGCGACTTCGGCCTTCACCTCCCAGTTGCGCAGCAGGCGGCCCTGCTCCAGGTCCACTGCCAGCATCTGGCCAGGGCCGAGGCGACCCTTTTCGATGATGCGGCTCTCCTCAAGCTCGACCACACCGGTTTCTGAGCCCATCACCACAAAACCGTCGCTGGTGATGCAGTAGCGGGCGGGGCGCAGGCCGTTGCGATCGAGGGTGGCTCCCACGCAGCGGCCATCGGCGAACACCAGCAGGGCCGGACCATCCCAGGGCTCCTGGGTGCAGGCGGAATACTCGTAAAAAGACTGGATATCGGGCTTATCTGCCAGCTCAGGCTGGTCGCGGAAAGCTTCTGGCACCAGGGTGAGCAGGCTCTCGGTGATCGGCCGGCCGCTGCGCACCAGCAGCTCAAGGGTGGCGTCGAGGTTGGCGGAATCGCTGAAGGCGGGGTTCACCACTGGCTTCAGTTCTGCAGCCGCCTCCCCCCAGACCGCATCGAGATTTGCTTCCGAAGCCCTTGCCCAGTTGAGGTTGCCCAACAAGGTATTTATCTCGCCGTTGTGACCCAACAGCCGCATGGGCTGGGCCAGGGGCCAGCGGGGCAGGGTGTTGGTGCTGAAACGGCGGTGGTACACCGCAAAGCTCACGGCAAAGCGTGCATCGCGCAGGTCGCCATAGAAAGCGGACAGCACCGCTGAACGCACCATGCCCTTGTAGACAACAGTTCGGCTGCTCAGGGAAGCGAAATAGAGGTCACCAGGCCCTGGCCCCCAAACGGCGCGGGCCCGATCACCGCAACGGCGGCGCAGCCTGAATAGCAACGCTTCCAGATCATCACCGGCTTGGTCTGCGGCAATTAGCCACTGCTCAATGGCAGGAGCGGTCTGGCGGGCCAGGGAGCCGAGAACAGATGCATCCAAAGGGACTGCACGCCAACCCAGGCTGCCTAAGCCCAGCTTGGCGGCCTCATCTTCACAGAAAAGTTTTGCCTGCTCGCGCTTTGCAGCATCGGCTGGCAGGAAAACCATGCCCAGCCCGCGAGCCGCTCCCTTGGCTGCCGCCGCCTCAGGCCATACATCTTCTAGGTAGCTCCAGGGGATGCCGCAGAGCACCCCGGCCCCATCGCCGGAATCACCATCGCCACCGCAACCGCCGCGGTGCTCCATGCAGTCGAGGCCGCGCAGGGCCTGCTGCAGCACCCAGTGGCTGGCTTCGCCCTGAAGATTGGCCAAAAAGCCCACACCACAGGCGTCCTTTTCGCCAGCGACAGCGGCAGGCGCAGCGCTATCGCAATGGGGCCAAACAGGGCGAGAGAAGTGAGGCATAACCCGAGACGGTCCGGCAGGTGATCTGTCAGGGCAGCGCCGCTAACACCCATAGGGGCTGGCAGCAGCAGAGCAGCTGATCCTAGGGATGCACATCCCCAAGCCAGGGCGCCCAAACCCTGGCGCCCAAACCCTTGAAGAGGGCTAGCTTTCATGGATGTCGGCCAGGCTGGCCCATGGCCTCTACTGCATTCCTGGCTGGCTGGCTCCTGGTTCTGTGCCTGCCAGGGGTTGGCCAGGCCATGCCGATTACGCCGCCACCTCCACCGCCTCTTGTTCCAATCGGTGCGGCCGCCGCAACTGAGCGTCAGGGCAGCAGTATCCGCATCAACGGCCGGCTCCAGAGCGCTCGCTGGCTCTGGGTTAAGGGCTTGGGCGACACGCCCCAACAACTGTGGATCCCCCTAGAGGTGCTCGAGAACCAGCTCGGAGTCACCAGCCGCAGCCGCAGCGATGGCGCTCTGGAGCTGGAGTGGTTTGGCCAGGAACTCAAGGTGCCCGCCAGCGCCCAGCGCAGCCTCGAAGACGAAGTAGCGGTAGACGTGAGCAGCCTGTTTGGCCCCATCGGCGTGGGCCTACGCCAGGAGGGCAGCCTGCTCAGCCTGGAGCTGGCCAGGCCCCAGCTGCTCCAGGTGCGCAGCTCAAACCCCGGCCCCGTCAAGCGCATCGTGCTCGACCTGGGCGGCCCGGCGGCCATTGGTAGAGACGACGCCGGACTGGTGGTCGACCTGCTCAGCCGCAGTGACCAACAAACCCTGCTGGGGAGCCTGGGCCTCCAGGCCCAGCAGGACAGCGCTGGGCTGAGGCTCAAACACTCCGCAGCCAAATTGACGCGGGTATTCAGCCTGGGCGAACCCAACCGGGTGGTGATCGAGTGGCCGGATCAGGGGGCCGCTAGCCGCACTGACAGTCCAGCCCCGATCGATCCGCGCCTGCAGGCCCTACTTGGCAAAGAACTTCAGTGGGATCGCCTGGTGCGCCAGGGGGTGCGCATCAATGCGATCCGCATTGATCCACTTAAGGCCTCACTGCAGCTGCGGCCCCTGGCCAGACCTGGAGGCATGGAGGGCCTCAGCTCCCTGGTGCAGCTCGCCAACCAGCAGCAGGCCTGGGTAGCGATCAATGGGGGTTACTTCAACCGGGTAAGGCGCCTGCCCTTGGGGGCTCTAAAACAAGACGGCCGCTGGCTTTCCGGGCCAATTTTGAACCGGGGAGTCGCCGCCTGGGACGGGCGAACCATGCCCCGCTTTGGCCGGCTACAGCTTTCAGAATGGGTTGTGGGCCCCGGAGCTCTGCGTCTACCGGTCGCCGTTGTCAACAGTGGCTACGTGCAGCGAGGTATCAGCCGCTATACCGCCGACTGGGGGCCCAACTACCGAGCCCTGAGTGGCTCTGAGACTGGCTTGTTAATCCAAGGGGGCCTGGTGCGACAGCAGCTTGGCCCCTCCGAATTGGATGCGGGTGTGGCGCTACGGGGCGATGACCTGCTGCTGGTGGGAAGGGGCGGAGCAGAGCTGCCCTGGGGCTTAGGCGATCGGCTCCAGATCGAAAGCCGCCCCAGCAGCAACCTCGGCCTCGCAACACACGTAATTGGCGGGGGGCCATTGCTGTTGCAGGCAGGCCGCATCGTGCTCAATGGCGCCGCCGAAAACTTCAGTTCCGCCTTCCTCAGACAAGGAGCACCCCGCACCGTGCTGGCCAGAGACGACCGCCAGATTTGGCTGATCACCCTGGAGGGGATCCAGGACAGCGGCCCCTCCCTGGGGGAAACCGCCGCGCTACTGCAACAGCTAGGCCTGCAAGATGCCCTAAATCTCGATGGCGGCAGCTCCACCGGGCTGGTGCTGGGAGGTTCCCTGCAGGTGAAAGGTCGTGGTGTGGCCGGATCCGTTCACAACGGTCTCGGCCTGGTGCCCTGAGAAAGCTGCCAAAATGAGTTCAGATATGCATTCCCCCATGGCCAAGGCGCACAGCCTGCGCGTGACCGCCGCCGCCGCCGCCGAGCTGGGCCGCCACGCAGCTGTGGCGGGCACCCCCGGGATGATGCATCTGGATTTAGTAGATGGGCGCTGTGAGCGCTGGGCTATTCGATTGCGCCCTGGCCACCTGGCAGGCTCGCCGATTGCCCGCGCCGATGGCATCACCCTTTATGCGCCAGCAGAGCAACTCAACCTGCTGAGCGGCCTGAGCCTGGACTACCGGGGAGACATCAGCGGCGGCGGCTTTTTGGTACGTCCAGGCGAAGGCACGGTGAGTTGCGCCTGCGGCACTGCATTCAGCCGCTCAGGAGGAGGGCGACAGGCGACCCAGTAAGGTGACGGATTGTCGAAATCGGTCGGACGTCCGACCAATATTCTCCGACCAGACCCCGGTCCTCGATGCCCACCATTCAGCAGCTAATCCGTACTGAGCGCCAGAGTCTTTCCCGGAAGACAAAGTCGCCCGCCCTGCGCGCTTGTCCCGAGCGTCGCGGTGTGTGCACACGCGTGTACACCTCCACCCCCAAGAAGCCGAATTCGGCCCTGCGCAAGGTGGCTCGGGTGCGTCTCACCTCTGGCTTTGAGGTGACCGCATACATCCCCGGCATTGGGCACAACCTTCAGGAGCACTCTGTGGTTCTGATCCGGGGTGGACGTGTAAAGGATCTGCCTGGCGTCCGCTATCACATCATCCGCGGCACCTTGGACACCGCGGGCGTCAAGGACCGTCGCCAGTCCCGTTCCAAGTACGGCGCCAAGACGCCAAAGAGCTGAAACCGCCTAGCTCAGCGTGACCAGCCGCTGAGCAGCAACTTCAGCAAAGGGCGTCACCGATGCCCGCTCCATTCCCTTCCCCTAGTTCTCCCCGCTCCGGTCGACCATGTCTCGCCGCAATGCCGCCGAGAAGCGCCCAGTGCTTCCCGACCCCCAATTCAACAGCCGCCTAGCCTCCATGATCGTGGCCCGGCTCATGAAGCACGGCAAAAAATCCACGGCGCAGCGCATCCTTTCGGATGCCTTCTCCCTGATCAACGACCGCACCGGTACTGATCCCCTGGAGCTGTTTGAGACAGCTGTACGCAATGCCACCCCTTTGGTTGAGGTTCGTGCCCGCCGGGTTGGCGGTGCCACTTACCAGGTGCCGATGGAAGTTCGCCAGGAGCGCGGTACAGCCATGGCTCTGCGCTGGCTGGTGAATTTCTCCCGCGCCCGCAACGGTCGCAGCATGGCCCAGAAATTGGCTGGTGAGCTAATGGATGCAGCCAACGAAGCCGGTAGCGCGGTTCGCAAGCGGGAAGAGACCCACAAGATGGCTGAAGCCAACAAGGCTTTCGCCCACTACCGCTACTGATCCCGCCTGAACAGCTGAAGTCCAGGGCGACTTCAGCCTCAACAGACCCGGTCTGTAGAGTTACGCCCACGTTTTGTTGACCTTTCGGAGACCTCCCCCGTGGCCCGCGCCTTTCCACTGGAACGCGTTAGAAATATTGGTATTGCCGCCCACATCGATGCGGGCAAGACCACGACGACTGAACGGATTCTGTTCTACTCAGGCGTCGTCCACAAGATGGGCGAGGTGCACGACGGTGCGGCTGTGACCGACTGGATGGAGCAGGAGCGTGAACGTGGTATCACGATCACCGCAGCTGCCATTTCCACCACTTGGAAAGACAACCGCATCAACATCATCGACACCCCCGGGCACGTCGACTTCACCATCGAGGTGGAACGTTCGATGCGGGTCCTGGACGGCGTGGTCGCTGTCTTCTGCGCCGTTGGTGGAGTACAGCCCCAGTCAGAGACCGTCTGGCGTCAGGCTGACCGCTACAACGTGCCTCGGATCGTGTTCGTCAACAAGATGGACCGGACCGGTGCCGACTTCCTGAAGGTCTACGACCAAATCAAGGATCGGCTCAAAGCCAATGCCGCGCCGATCCAGCTGCCGATTGGAGCCGAGGGCGATCTGAAGGGAATTATTGACCTTGTGCGCAACAAGGCGATTATTTACACCAATGATCTCGGCACTGACATCATTGAAGGTGAAATCCCTGAAGACATGATTGAAGAGGCTAAAAAGTGGCGCCTCAAGTTGATGGAAACGGTCGCTGAGTCCGACGAAGATTTAATCGATCCCTTCCTGGAAAATGGCGAGCTCACCGAAGAGCAGTTGATCAAAGGCATCCGCAAGGCCACCATCCATCATGGCTTAGTGCCAATTGTTTGTGGCTCAGCCTTTAAAAACAAGGGCGTCCAGCTGGTGCTAGATGCAGTGGTTGACTACCTACCAGCACCAGTTGATCTACCTCCCATCACTGGCCTACTGGCTGATGGCAGCGAGGCAACCCGCCCTTGCGACGACAGCGCGCCCTTCAGCGCCTTGGCCTTCAAAGTAATGGCTGACCCCTACGGGAAGCTTACTTTTGTACGCATCTACTCCGGGGTACTCAACAAAGGCAGCTACGTACTCAACTCCACCAAAGATAAGAAGGAGCGCATTTCTCGCTTGATCCTCCTCAAAGCCATTGACCGTGAAGAGGTCGATGAGCTGCGTGCCGGTGATCTTGGGGCAGTCCTAGGCCTTAAGGACACCACCACGGGAGACACGCTTTGCGTCGATTCTGACCCGATCATTCTGGAATCGCTCTTCATCCCCGAGCCCGTGATCTCTGTGGCTGTTGAGCCAAAAACCAAGGGTGACATGGAGAAGCTTTCCAAAGCTCTTCAGTCACTTGCAGAAGAAGACCCCACTTTCCGGGTCTCCACTGATCCTGAAACCAGCCAGACAGTTATTGCTGGCATGGGGGAACTCCACCTTGAAATCCTGGTGGATCGGATGCTGCGCGAGTTCAAGGTTGAAGCGAACATCGGCGCTCCCCAAGTGTCGTATCGCGAAACCATTCGCAGCAGCTCCAAGGGTGAAGGCAAATTTGCCCGTCAGACCGGTGGCAAAGGTCAATACGGTCACGTAGTGATCGAAATGGAGCCCGGCGAACCAGGCACAGGATTCGAATTCGTCAACAAAATTATTGGCGGCATCGTTCCCAAGGAGTACATCGGTCCCGCAGAAGCCGGCATGAAGGAGACCTGCCAATCCGGTGTGATTGCTGGTTTCCCCATGATCGACGTCAGGGCAACCATGGTTGACGGTTCTTACCACGACGTCGACTCCTCGGAGATGGCGTTTAAAATCGCCGGATCCATGGCCTTCAAAGACGCAGTCAAGAAGTGCAACCCCGTACTCCTTGAGCCAATGATGAAGGTGGAAGTCGAGATCCCCGAGGATTTCCTTGGGTCGGTCATCGGCGACCTCTCATCCCGTCGAGGCCAGGTCGAAGGACAGTCCATTGATAATGGGCAGTCCAAGGTCCAAACAAAAGTGCCTCTGGCCGAAATGTTCGGCTACGCCACCCAGCTCCGATCCATGACCCAGGGTCGGGGTATTTTCTCGATGGAGTTCAGCCATTACGAGGAAGTTCCTCGCAATGTGGCTGAGGCCATCATCTCCAAGAATCAGGGCAATTCCTGATCTCTCCTTTACCCACTAACCCCCCCGATTCTTTCTACTCATGGCACGCGAGAAGTTCGAAAGGAACAAACCCCACGTCAATATTGGCACCATCGGCCACGTTGACCACGGCAAAACCACCCTCACGGCTGCCATCACCAACGTGTTGGCGTCCCAGGGCATGGCCAAGGCCCAGGCCTACGACGAGATCGACGGTGCTCCTGAGGAGAAAGAGCGGGGCATCACTATCAACACTGCGCACGTCGAGTACGAGACCGTAAATCGTCACTACGCTCACGTGGACTGCCCCGGCCACGCGGACTACGTCAAGAACATGATCACCGGTGCCGCCCAGATGGACGGCGCGATCCTGGTTGTAGCCGCGACCGACGGGCCGATGGCCCAGACCAAGGAGCACATCCTCCTTGCCAAACAGGTCGGCGTTCCCGCCCTAGTGGTGTTCCTCAACAAGAAGGACATGGTCGACGACGAGGAAATCCTCGAGCTTGTCGAACTGGAAATGCGCGAGCTGCTCAGCAGCTACGACTTCCCAGGCGATGACATCCCAGTGGTGGCAGGTTCAGCCCTGAAGGCCCTCGAATTTATCCAAGCTGGCAACAAGGCCGAGCGCGGTGCCAACGAGTGGGTTGACAAGATTCTCGACCTAATGGACGCCGTCGACGAGTCGATTCCCGAGCCCGAGCGCGAAGTCGACAAGCCCTTCCTGATGGCAATCGAGGACGTTTTCTCGATCACCGGTCGTGGCACCGTGGCAACTGGACGTATCGAACGCGGCAAGGTCAAGGTTGGCGAAACCGTTCAAATCGTCGGCATCCGCGACACCCGTGAGACCACTGTCACGGGTGTGGAAATGTTCCGCAAGCTGCTCGAAGAGGGTTTGGCTGGCGACAACTGTGGACTACTGCTGCGCGGCATCCAGAAAGAGGACATCGAGCGCGGCATGGTGCTGGTGAAGCCCAACTCCATCAAGCCCCACACCAAATTCGAAGGTGAGGTCTACGTGCTGAAGAAGGAAGAAGGCGGCCGCCACACCCCCTTCTTTGCTGGCTATCGCCCTCAGTTCTACATCCGTACAACTGACGTGACCGGCCAGATCACGGCCTTCACCTCTGACGACGGCGCCAACGTCGAAATGGTGATGCCCGGTGACCGCATCAAGATGACCGGCGAGCTCATCTGCCCCGTTGCCATCGAGCAAGGCATGCGCTTCGCCATCCGCGAAGGCGGCCGCACCATCGGTGCAGGCGTGGTTTCCAAGATCATCGCCTGATCCTGAGGTAGGTTTTTGGGGTGGGACTTCTATGGGTCTCCACCCCACCTGCCGCTCCTCGACAATCCAGCTCCACCAGCCACCCGGGCGTTCCGCCCAGGAGCTTCCTGACGCCTGATCTGACATGTCCACAGCCATTGCCCAGCAGAAGATCCGCATTCGCCTCAAGGCGTTTGATCGCCGGATGCTTGATCTCTCCTGCGAAAAAATCATCGAAACTGCCGACCACACCGCCGCAACGGCGATCGGCCCCATTCCGCTGCCAACCAAGCGCAAGATCTACTGCGTGCTGCGCTCGCCCCACGTCGACAAAGACTCCCGGGAGCACTTCGAAACCCGCACCCATCGGCGCATCATCGATATCTACAGCCCTTCGGCAAAGACCATCGACGCACTGATGAAGCTTGACCTGCCCAGCGGCGTTGATATTGAAGTCAAGCTCTGAGCCCAATCTCGGGGAACCCTGCCTGAGCAGTCGCTGACTGCAGCCGCCCCTGTCACGCCAACGCGTGGCAGGGGCATTTTTTCTAGAATGCAACTGCATCTCCTGGTAAAGCCATGGGCGAGCTGGCCGTAAGGGAGCTGCCGCTATTTCCCTTGCCCGACGTGGTGCTCTTCCCCCAGGAAGTTCTGCCACTTCATATTTTTGAGCCTCGTTACCGGATGCTGCTGCGCACCGTGATGGCCGGAGACCAGCGCTTCGGAGTTGTGCGTTGGGACCCCCAAAACCAGACCATGGCCGATGTGGGCTGCTGTGCCGAGATCCTGCACTGCCAGACCCAGGACGACGACCACAGCAACATTGTGACCATGGGGCAACAGCGTTTTCGCGTACTCGACATCGTGCGTGAGGCGCCTTTTCGGGTGGGAATGGTGAGCTGGATTGAGGATGAACCCGAGACGAGCCATGCGGAGCTAGCTGCGTTAGCGGGCGATGTCGGCCAGGCCTTGCGGGATGTGGTGGAACTCACCGGCAAGCTGATTGGCAAACCGGCCAGCCTGCCCAACGACCTGCCCGACCTGCCCCGGGAGCTGTCGTTCTGGATCGGAGCCCACCTAGGCGGCCCCGTGGCCGACCACCAGCAGGCCCTGCTGGAGATCACTGACACCAGCGAGCGCCTGCGCCAGGAATACGAACTGCTGGACCAGACCAGGAGGCAGTTGGCGGCACGCACCGTGCTCAAAGACACCTTCCAGCCCCAATAACTCCTGCCATGACCATCCTGAGCTGGCCCCTGGCCGCCTCCATCGGGGCAGGAGCCCTTGGCTGCCTTGCCGTCGCCCTATCAGCGCGCCTCTGGTTGAAACGCCGGCGGCGTTATGAATCATCTGCAAGCGTGGCAGACGCCTACGACCGCTGGACCAATGACCAGCTGCTGGAGCGGCTCTGGGGGGACCATATCCACCTGGGCTACTACCGCCAAAGTGGTAGCGGCAGGTCGCGCCACCAGGATTTCCGAGTTGCCAAAGAAACCTTCGTCCATGAACTGGCGCGCTGGAGCGGCCTCGACCAACTGCCCCGCGGCTCCACCGTGCTGGATGTGGGCTGCGGCATTGGCGGCAGCGCCCGCATCCTGGCGAGGGACTATGGACTGAACGTCCTGGGTATCAGCATCAGCCCGGCCCAGATCGCCCGGGCCACAGCCCTAACTCCAGCCGGCCTCAGCTGCCGCTTTGCGGTGATGGATGCCCTGGCCCTGGAAATTGCCGACGCCAGCGTTGATGCAGTCTGGAGTGTGGAGGCCTGTCCCCATATGCCCGACAAGCAGCGCTATGCCGATGAGTTGTTGCGGGTGCTCAAACCAGGCGGCCTGCTGGCTGTAGCTGACTGGAACCGGCGCGATCCGGCCGATGGCGCCATGGATCGGCGAGAGCGCTGGGTGATGCGTCAGTTGCTTGAACAGTGGGCCCACCCTGAATTCGCCAGTATCCGCGGACTGCAAAAGCATCTCGAGCAAAGTCAGCAGGCTGGTGGCATGACAATCGAAACCGGCGACTGGACCAGCGCCACCCTGCCCTCCTGGATCGAATCGATCTTTGAGGGCGTACGCCGGCCCGGCGCCATCCTGGGACTGGGTCCCGCCGCAGTTCTGCAAGGCCTACGCGAAACACCCACGATCCTGCTGATGCGTTGGTCCTTCGCCACGGGACTGATGCAATTTGGCGTCTTTCGCGGTCGCAAGCCCAGCCAGGCCTAAGCGAGGTTGGTGACTGGGTAGGCCCCAAATAGGGCTAGGTGCTCGCAAAGGGGCGCCAGCTCAGCAAGGGCTGCCTCCAGAGGGGTCGATCCATCGGGAAGCTCCAGATCAACGAAAAATATGTACTCACCCATCTCCCGCTTTGATGGGCGCGACTCGATTCGGCCCATGTTGAGCCCGCGCTGGGCAAAGCAGCCCAGGGCTTCGAGCAGGGCCCCTGGCTGGTTGGAGTGCAGGGAGAAGGCGAGGCTTGCCATCGGACCTTGCGAGGAGCGGGGTCCCCGCCGCAGCAACAGGAAGCGGGTGCAGTTGCCCGCCACATCATTGATCGGGTAGGCCAGCTCCAGCAGACCATGCTCCGTGCCGGCCTGCTGGGAGGCGATCGCCGCGCGGAAGCGGCTGCCCGCCACCATGCGGGCCGCCTCCGCCGTGGAGCTGGTGGGCAACTGCAGGGCCTGGGGCAGGTGTTCCGACAGCCACTGGCTGCACTGGGCCAGGGCCTGGGGATGGGACAACACCTCACTCACACCCGTAATCGGGCCGCTGCCAAGCAGGGCATGGCGGATCGGCAGCACCAGGGCCCGGGCGACGCTGAGATCCGGATGCTCCCAGAGCGCGTCCAGGCAGGCCGTCACCCCCCCCTCCACTGAATTCTCGACAGGCACGACTGCCGCATCACAGGTGCCATGGGCTAGGGCCTGAACAACGGCCCGAATACCTAGCTGAGGCACCAATTCAGGGTTGGCGACACCTTCCAACTCGGCCAGTTGCCGGGTTGCCTGCTCGCCGTAGGTGCCGGCCGGCCCGAGGAAGGCAAAACGCATCGTTTCCGAAACCGAGGAGAGGCCATCGAGTGGTGACCGATAGGATCATGCCGCGCCGGCCCGCAGGCCATGCCCCTGGCCTTCTGCGCCAGTCAGCAACTGCAACTTGACGTGAGCCACCAGCCCGAAAGGCTGGCCGCCTACTTGAGCGATCAGGATCGGGTGGTCAAAGCCCTGCTGGATCCCAACCAGCTCGAGCCCCTCGGCCCAGGTCGCTATCGCTACGCGGTGACCCATCTGCAGGTATTTCAACTGCAGATTCAGCCAGTGGTGGATCTGCGCATCCATCTGGCCCAAGACCGACTGGTGCTGGAAGCCACCGAGTGTGAACTGGAGGGTTTGGGGCTAGTGGATGATTTCCAGCTCACCCTGGGATCCTGGTTGGCAGCGGGTGCCAACGGGCTGGAAGGGGAAGCCAGCTTGGCCGTGACGGTGAGCCAGCCCTCGCTGCTCAAACTGATTCCCGCCAAGGTGCTGGAAGCCACCGGCCGCTCTCTGCTGGCAGGCATCCTGCTGGGCATCAAGGGCCGGGTGGGGCAGCAGCTACTCAGCGACTATCGCCTCTGGTGCCAGGAGCACTGAGCTCCAGCCGCCCCAAAAAACTATGACGATGCAGCGGCGTTGTGCCGAGGTTTTGGAGGGCGGCGCGATGCAAGGCCGTGCCATAACCGGCATGACGCTCCAGCCCATAGCCTGGATAGCGCTCCGCCAGGGCGGTGATCAAGGCGTCCCGGGCCTCCTTGGCCAGCACGCTGGCGGCCGCAATCGCCAGGCAGTGGCTATCGCCTCGCACCATGGTGCGCTGGTCGCCGTGCCAGCCCCGCAGGGGCAGCACCCCATCCACCAGCAGCAGCTCAAACGGACACGACAGTTTTTGCAGGGCGCGGGCCATGGCCTGCTCTGTTGCTAGCCGGATGCCCCCGCGATCGATTTCTGCCGCCGAGGCCTGGCCGAGGGCCCAGGAAGCGGCCAGGCGCTGGATAACGG
>Ga0209357_1000848_pt1 | contig 12347 bp, 8 predicted proteins | sample LauGreFBDMM110SD_2_FD_187573 | JGI IMG/M metagenome (GOLD analysis project Ga0209357, IMG submission 187573) | Freshwater lake microbial communities from Lake Michigan, USA - Fa13.BD.MM110.SD (SPAdes) (version 3) | ecosystem: Environmental > Aquatic > Freshwater > Lake | place: Lake Michigan, USA... | reverse complement strand
AATCAAGCCCTTTAAATAATAAGCGTAATCGATATCAGGGTGTCCTGGGTGGAGTTGGATAAAACGATTGATCGCGATTTGAGCTAATTCAATATCCCCGCGTTTCCAATTACAAAAGGCGATATTTAATTGCGCTTGTTCGGCCATAGGGCCAAATGGATATCGGGACTCTAATTTTTCGTAATACTTGACACAATTCGGGTAGTCTGCATCCTTAAAACTACTTTTCGCTTCATTTAAAAGTCTAGATTGGGACCAGCCAGCAGTAATATCCTCATCGGTACTTGCACAACCTGCCAAAGTGACTAGGCAGATAATCCCCAAAAACTGCAAAAATTGGGTTATTTTGGTCATCAAACTCAATCGAGGCGTATAAACTGTCAAATTAGGCTCTTTAAATAATTAAGAAAACAATGGAATTTAGTGATTATATCGACGATGTGGTGCAAGGGGAAGATGTTCCCGAAAACCCTCCCATTTCTGTCGTTATACCACCTAGTTTTCGAGGTCAGCGCATTGATAAAGCCCTTGGCTCTTTGATTGGAGATTATTCACGCAGTAAAATTCAGCAGTGGCTCCAAAGCGGCTTAGTGCGATCTGCTGGAGAAGCACTCTTACCAAAATATACCGTCCTTGGGAATGAGCAAATTTCGATTGCTGTGCCAAGCGATCCACAAAATACGGCTTACCAACCAGAGGATATACCCCTACAAATCCTCTTTAGCGACGCCTCGATTGCAATTATCCATAAACCAGTAGGACTAGTAGTGCATCCAGCAGTTGGTAATTGGGGTAAAACCCTCCTAAATGCTGTCTTACATCACTTCCCAGAATGTTCCTTAGTTCCCCGAGCAGGTATTGTGCACCGACTTGATAAAGATACTTCTGGACTATTAGTGATTGCTAAAAATTTGATTGCGCAAAATGCTCTTGTCAAGCAATTGCAAGAAAGATCCATGCAGCGTCGCTATCTAGCATTAGTTTGGGGCAAGGCGCCGTTGATAAAAGAGATTGATCAGCCGATTGGCCGGGACCCTCATCATCGCCTAAAAATGGCAATCTCTTCAGGCTCAAGTAGTAAAGAAGCCAGAACCCGGATGCAGTGTTTAGATCAAATCACTTATCGTGACAAAGTTATCTCGCTCGTCGCGTGTCAGTTAGAAACGGGTCGAACACACCAAATTCGGGTACACCTAGAATCTATTGGACATCCATTAGTCAATGATCCAATTTATCGCAGTAAAGTGCCTATACAAATTGATCAATTTTTACGAGACGATATGCAACATAATGCTATACAGATTCCAGGGCAGATTTTGCACGCTAGTCTGCTTGGTCTATGCCATCCCCAATCTCTAAAAAATGTGTCTTGGCAAATCGATCCGCCGCAGGCTTTCATCGATTTATTTAAATTACTCGGTATATCAACCGCTAGTTGGCAACAATTCGTTAAATGATGCAGTGGCAAGAAAAGCCCAATGGGCTAGTCGTTCATACACCCATGTGGGACGCTCCAAAACACGTCAAAAGCTTAATTACTTCGCGGATTGGTGGTTGCAGTAGTGCGCCGTTTAACGGTCTGAACTTGGGCACCCATGTTGGTGATGATCCGCAAAGTGTGCGCCAAAATCGCAACTTCATTACAGACCTTGTACCCACGCAGCCCATTTGGTTAAATCAGGTGCACGGCACGACCATCTGGAAAAAAAATATCTCTATGCCTTCTTTGCAAGCTGATGGGTCGATTACCGCTGACCGAAATGATGTCCTATGCATTTTGAGTGCCGATTGCTTGCCAATTCTCTTCACAGATCAGGCTGGAGACATCGTTGCTGCTTGCCATGCTGGTTGGCGGGGCTTGGTACGCGGCGTGATTGATCAAACACTGCAAGAGATGATTAACTTAAAAAAACCGGACGATCCCTTTATATACTTAAGCCAATTAATGGCCTACATAGGTCCGGGTATTGGCCCAGAATTTTTTGAAGTGGGGCCGGAGGTTCGGCAAGCCTTCCTCAACTGCAGTGCTGATCCACAAATTGCGGCGTGTTTCCAGGCGACGGGTATAAAAGATAAGTATTTAGCCAATTTATTTGCCTTAGCCAGGATTAATCTTCAAAGCCTAGGCCTCCATCAGATCTATTGTGCTGACCACTGTACATATTCCGATTCCACGCATCTTTATTCCTATCGTCGCAGCAAAATAACTGGTCGGTTTGGGAGTTTTATTTACCTAGAATAATGAAGCGCTTTAGTAGGGTAATTTCGTATTTTGATTTTAATAATTAGCGTTTATATTGCTATATATTGGCTTTTAACTTTATAAGGAGATGTATTTTGACTGACCCGGCATCCGCTTTCGCTGGATTTTGGCAGCCCCCAAAGCTTCCAGACGCCCACATGGCGATGATACCAATGGAAAAAATTGAAGAGATTGAAAAAAAGTATTTGGAGAATATCTTTGCTATTTGGTCAGGTAAAAGCCCTATTGAGTTGAGCGACCACCGCTTTAAATCGAGTGCTTGGCATGAAGGGTGGTCAGAATTTATTCTGCGGAGCTATCTTGTTAATGCACAACACTTAGTTGATTTGGCAAAAGCGGTTGACGTCGATGCGAAGGCAAAAAAAAGGCTTCTCTTTGCTACAGAGCAATTTATTTCATCGATGGCTCCGTCTAATTTTTTAGCGACAAATCCCGAGGCGATCAATGAAATGATTGCAACTAAAGGGGAGTCTTTAGCCAATGGTATTCAAAATTTCTTAGGAGATATGCAAGAGGGGAAGATTTCTCAAACGGATACCAGTAAGTTTGAGTTTGGTGTGAATGTGGCGAACTCGGTCGGTGCAATCGTCTATGAAAATCGTATCTTTCAACTGATTCAATATAAGCCACTGACAGCCACGGTCTATCAAAAACCTTTATTAATGGTCCCGCCGTGTATCAATAAATATTACATCCTCGATCTTCAGAAAGAATCCTCGATGGTGCAGTATTTTTTAAATGCTGGGATTACAGTTTTTATGGTTTCTTGGAAAAGTGCTGATGAGCAGATGACTGAAGTCACTTGGGATGATTATGTCAGCGAAGGGATCATTAAAGCCTTACAAGTCACTATCGAGATTTCTAAATTACCCAAGATTAATGTTTTAGGATTTTGTGTTGGTGGAACTTTATTAGCATCTGGCTTAGCTGTTTTAGCTGCTAATGATATTGAGCCGGCAGCTAGCCTTATTTTATTGGCTTCTTTTTTAGATTTTCAGGATACCGGCGTTTTAGATGTATTTATTGATGAATCGACTATCGAGATGACCGAGAAGACGATTGGTGGCAGTGCTGGTCGATATGGTTTGTTAGGAGGGGATGACCTGGCGAATACATTCTCTGCACTGCGTCCAAATGATTTGGTATGGAACTATGTAGTTGGTAATTATTTGCTAGGTAAATCACCAACATCCTTTGATCTTTTGTATTGGAATAGTGACACGAGTAATTTACCGGGCCCCATGTTTGCTTGGTATTTAAGGCATATGTATTTACAAAATGAGTTAAAAATACCGGACCGATTAGAGATCTGTGGAACCAAAATCAATCTAAGCAGGATTACCTGTCCCGTATACATATATGCCTCAAAAGAAGATCATATTGTGCCTTGGCAGACTGCTTATTTAACAAATCAGCTTTTGCCAGGTGAAAAACGTTTTGTTTTAGGAGCTTCTGGCCACATTGCGGGTGTGATCAATCCACCGCAAAAGAAAAAACGTAATTATTGGATTAACCCTCAAATTGCAAAAACACCACAAGACTGGTTCAGTAAAGCTAAATCGGTAGATGGCAGTTGGTGGCCCGATTGTGTTGCTTGGTTAGTCAAGCAAAGTGCTAAGAAAGTTAAGTCTAGTCCTATCTTGGGAAATCGTCAATATCAAGTGATTGAGCCTGCGCCGGGTAGATATGTTCGAGAAAAAGCTGTAAAAGTTTCATTATTAAAGGAAAGTACATGACTAAAAAAATTGCATATGTAACGGGGGGTATGGGAGGCATTGGGACCTCAATTTGTCAAAAACTCCACCAAGATGGATGCCTAGTTATTGCTGGATGTGGTCCAAATTCACCTAGAAAAGATCGTTGGTTAAGCGAACAAAAAGCCTTGGGATACGATTTTCATGCGTCCGAGGGCAATGTCGGTGATTGGACTAGTACGGTGGCTGCTTTTAACAAAGTTCGGGCAGAAATTGGTACGGTTGATATTTTGGTTAATAATGCTGGAATTACCAGAGATACAGTCTTTCGAAAGATGACGCCTGAAGATTGGCGGTCGGTGATAGACACGAATTTGAACTCACTCTTTAATGTCACGAAGCAGGTCATTGATGGCATGGTTGAAAAAGGCTGGGGGAGAGTTATTAACATTTCCTCGGTAAATGGTCAAAAAGGGCAGTTTGGGCAAACCAATTACTCGACCGCCAAAGCTGGGTTGCACGGCTTTACAATGGCATTAGCTCAAGAGGTGGCCACTAAAGGGGTAACGATTAACACGGTTTCCCCAGGTTACATAGGTACTGATATGGTGAAGGCTATTCGAGAGGATGTCTTAAATAAGATTATCGATACAATTCCAGTGAGAAGGCTAGGAACTCCCCAAGAAATTGCCTCGATGGTTGCTTGGATTGCATCCAATGACGGCGGTTTTGCCACTGGAGCTGATTTCTCATTAAACGGCGGCTTACACATGAGTTAGTGGTCTAAAAGACGATTAACTCAGAAGCAGTTGCCATTTAGGCCAATAAGTATTATGGTAATGGGCTAAGTATGGTAAATCGAATGAAACCCCCTTCGTCTAAATCTCCGGCGCGCAGCTCTTCTAGTGCCAGACAGGCCCCTGCACAGACCCCTGCATCAACGCGTGCGCGACCTGTAAAAGCGTCGGGCTTAGGTACTTCGAAAAAAAAGCCTCTGAACGAAAAAAGCGGTGTTAGTAAGCCATCAGCCTCAGGTAAAAGATCAAGCAGTAGATCAAGCAAGCAAGCAGCTAGCAGTGACGCTAGCAATGATTCAACCGATCGCCTCGCTAAAAAGGTGCAAGATACCAAGGAGTTAACCGCCCTGGAGCACAACCGAATCATCAAAAAATACCCCAATCGTCGATTGTATGACACCCTGTTTAGCAGTTATGTGACTTTGTCTGACGTGAAAGATCTTGTTATGTCTCAAGAGCTTTTCCACGTCCTTGACGCAAAAACCGGTGAGGACATTACGCGGAGTATCCTCATGCAAGTTATTTTGGAAGAGGAAGCCCATGGTCAACCATTATTTTCAACGCAAAGCTTGTTGCACATGATTCGTTTTTATGGCAATTCCTTGCAAGGGATGATGGCCCCATTTTTAGAGAAAAATCTCAATCAATTTAGTGATCTTCAGAATCAATATTTATCGCATTGTCAAAAATTGGGCGGCTTATCCAGTCCAGAAAACTGGTTGAGTTTTATGAATCATCAATCGAACGTTGAGTTAGCTAATCCGATGAGTGTGTTTTTTGAGTCGGGAACGCAATTTTTAGAGAAAATGAAAGTTCAAAGTGAAGGTATTCTTAGTAACTTTCCTTTTAAACCCCCAGTCAAATAATATGTTGAAAGTGCAATGTGTCTAAAGTAGGTTTTGTTTCGTTGGGGTGCCCAAAAGCACTAGTTGATTCTGAGTTGATCCTAACGCGCCTCAGTGCTGAAGGTTATGAAGTAACGAATCAGTATGCAGATGCCCAACTCGTGATTGTGAACACCTGTGGTTTTATCGACTCGGCTGTGGAGGAGAGCCTGCAGGCTATTGGTGAGGCCTTAACCGAAAATGGCAAGGTTATCGTCACTGGTTGCTTAGGTGCAAAAACGGCGCAAGACGGTTCTAGCATGGTGCTGCAGCGGCACCCACAAGTTTTAGCTGTTACTGGCCCACATGCAACCAATGAAGTCCTAGACGCGGTGCATTTGCATTTACCAAAACCACACGATCCCTTTTTGGATTTGTTACCGCCTATAGGCATTAAATTAACCCCAAAACACTATGCTTACTTAAAAATATCCGAGGGTTGTAATCATCATTGTTCGTTTTGCATAATTCCTCAAATGCGAGGAGACTTGGTATCACGCTCGATAGACGATGTCCTGAGTGAGGCTAAAAAACTCTTTGAATCCGGCGTCAAAGAATTATTGATTGTCTCTCAAGATACGAGCGCTTACGGTGTCGATATTCAATATCGAACTGGCTTTTGGCAAGGTAGACCAATTAAATCAAAATTATTTGATCTGGCGAGTGCGCTGAAGGAGATGGCTCGGGAGCATGATGCTTGGGTTCGGCTGCATTATGTTTACCCCTATCCTTCCGTAGATCAAATTATTCCCTTAATGGCTGACTTTAAAGACCATGGAAATGGCTTATTGCCATATTTAGATATTCCGTTTCAACATGCTCATCCCAATGTATTAAAAAGAATGAAGCGTCCAGCTAGTGGCGAAAAAGTCCTAGAAAGGATTGTCCAGTGGCGTGAAGTATGCCCGGATTTAGTAATCAGAAGTACTTTTATTGCGGGTTTTCCCGGTGAGACTAGAGCAGAATTTGATTACTTATTAGATTTTATTAACCAGTCGCAGATTGATCGTGTTGGTTGCTTTGCTTACTCTCCAGTTGAGGGTGCTTCGGCAAATGTATTAGATGGCGCCCTAGATCAAGCAGAGCGCGAAGACCGTCAAGGTGAATTCATGGCGACTGCGCAGGCTCTTTCCCTGGGCCTATTAGAGCGGCGTATCGGTCAGAAGATCCGTGTGTTAGTTGATTCACAAAATAAGCAAGGTGGGATTGGCAGGTCCTATGCCGATGCACCAGAAATTGATGGTGTAGTTTATATTGAACCCGTTGATCGCCCTTCAAAAAGATATCGCGTTGGTGATTTAATTCGGGCCACTGTTCTGTCAACTAGAGGGCATGATTTGATTGTTAGAATCTAGATAACAAGTTTGCTATTTTAATTATTAATTAGGGGGAATTTATGACTCAAGACGTGGTTGTTCTAAGTGCTGTTCGGTCCGCAATTGGTTCTTACAGTGGCGCCCTCAGTTCTATCGAACCTTCTGAACTGGCTGGCTCGGTCATGCAAGTAGCCGTCGAGCGATCGGGTGTTGACCCGCACACAATTAACTATGTAACTGTTGGTAATTGTATCCCCACTGAGGCGCGCTACCCCTATGTAGCGCGGGTTGCTTCGATTCAGGCTGGTTTATCTATGGACTCCGTTGCAATGGCAGTCAATCGTTTATGTAGTTCTGGCTTACAGGGAATTGTGACTTCTGCTCAGCAGATTATGCTCGGTGATTGCGACTACGCCATCGGTGGCGGTGTTGAGGTAATGTCTCGAGGCCTGTACGGTTCTCCAGCCATGCGCACAGGTGCCAGAATGGGTGATACGAAGTTAATCGACATGATGGTCAGTGCCCTAACCGATCCATTTGGTGTTGGGCATATGGGTATTACCGCTGAAAATTTAGCAAAAAAATGGCATATCAGTCGGGAAGAGCAGGATGCCTTTGCGGCCTTATCGCATCAAAAAGCAGCCAAGGCAATTGCTGAAGGAAGATTTAAAACACAAATTGCTCCAATCACGATTAAAACGCGTAAAGGGGAGGTCGTGTTTGATACCGATGAGGGCGTCAAGGCAGAAACCACAGCAGAAAGTTTATCGAAACTCAAACCAGTATTTTTAAAAGAAAATGGCACAGTGACGGCTGGTAATGCATCTTCAATCAATGATGGCGCATCCTTTTTTGTTTTGGCTTCTGCTCAGGCCGCAGAACGCTCAGGGCAAAAACCCCTTGCTCGTCTCGTATCCTACGCCGTAGCAGGTGTACCCAATGAGGTCATGGGGGAAGGTCCGATTCCGGCATCTAAGTTAGCACTTAGCCGAGCTGGTTTAACAGTCGCACAAATGGATGTGGTTGAGTCTAATGAGGCATTTGCTGTCCAGTCCCTAACCGTTGCCAAAGCTTTGGGCTTAGACTTATCGAAAACGAATGTGAATGGGGGTGCGATTGCTCTTGGTCACCCAATTGGTGCCTCAGGCGCAGCGATTGCTACAAAAGCAATTTACGAGTTACATCGCTCCCAAGGGAAATATGCTCTCGTGACAATGTGCATTGGTGGTGGGCAGGGTATTGCTGTAATTTTTGAAAGATTATAATTTTAAAAACTAGCCGAAAAGCCCAAGAAGTCCATCTAAGCCGACGTGATTGAAAGATCCGTCGGCTTTTTCTTGCACAACTGGTTTTGCTCGAAATCCGATGGAAAGTCCAGCTAGACCCATCATGGGCAAATCATTTGAGCCATCACCAAGGACAATCGTCTGGTTTGTATGAATACCTAGGGCATGCGCATGATGTTGTAAAAAATTTGCTTTAGCTTGACCATCGACAATGGGCCCAAGGACTTTGCCTGTGATTGTTTGATCCTGGATTTCTAATGTATTTGAGTAAGCATGATCAATGTGCAAGCGGGCTTTAATTCGGTCGGTAAAAAATGTAAATCCACCTGAAACAAGAAGTGTTTGCCAAGCATGTTTCTTGGCTTCCATCAGAAGATTTTCGGCGCCTAAATTCAGTGCTAAGCGTTGCTCATAGACCGTTTGCATTGCAGATTCTGGCGTACCGGCTAGGATTTGTACGCGCTTTTTTAAGCTCACTGAAAAATCTGTGATGGCACCGCGCATGGTAGCTTCTGTAATAGCAGATACCTCTTGAGATTTGCCAACTTGCCAAGCGATTTCATCGATACACTCAATATTGATCAGGGTTGAATCCATATCAAAGGCTAAGAGTTTAACCTGGTGAATATCAAAATCATCTTTTAGGAAAATGCAATCTACTTGAAATTGGTTTGCTAGGTTGCGTAAGGTAATTCTTTGATCATTCTGGATCTTGGTCAGGGTAAGTAATTCAACAGATTTTGCTGAATGCCAGATAGTTTTACTGATTGCCTGAACTGGCGATATTTGTGGAATGAGTTCGGGAGGAACTTGGGTCAGGTGTAAAAGAAAGATTCTCATAAAATATTTTAATCAATCAGCATTGATATAAGCCATAAAACGTTTAATGGCTTCAATACGTTGTGGCAATTCGACAAAGCTTTGATGCGTTGCTGGGGATATTTTGATACGATCTGGACCAGATAATTCGGTATATCGATCTTTTTGGATTAATTGAATAATTTTTAGAGAATTGATCGGTGGGTTGGGTATAAATTGGATCCGGATTCCAGCTGGCGAGGCTTCTATTTTTTTAATACCAATTTTTTCCATTTGTAGGCGCAGCCGATGGTTTTCTAACAAAGTTAAGCCTTGGTCAGGCAGTTCACCAAACCGATCGATCAATTCGGCCCGTAAAGTATCGATTTCTTGGATGGAAGATGCACTAGATAACCGTTTGTAAAGGGATAAGCGCTCATGCACATCTGGACAATAGGCATTGGGAAGAAGGGCAGGACAGCCAAGACTAATATCGGTGATGGCATGCATAGGGCTTAATAAATCAGGCTCTTTCCCATTTTTGAGCGCTTTAACTGCTTTATTCAACATTTCTGTATATAGCTGAAAACCGATCTCGTGGATATCACCCGATTGTTTATCGCCCAAGACTTCTCCAGCTCCCCGTATTTCTAGATCATGCATTGCAAGATAAAAGCCAGACCCCAGTTCTTCCATCGACTGAATTGCATCGAGCCGCAGTTGGGCCTGCTTGGTGAGTGTTTCAGGATCTACTACTAATAAATATGCATAGGCTTGATGATGGGATCTCCCCACCCGTCCTCGCAATTGGTGTAATTGGGCTAAGCCAAACTTATCCGCACGGTGCATGATGATCGTATTGGCTGAAGGCACGTCAATACCCGTTTCGATAATCGTAGTACACAGTAGAACATTACAGCGCTTCGCCACAAAATCATGCATGACCGACTCTAAAAGACGTTCATGCATTTGTCCATGAGCAACTGCGATACGCGCCTCAGGAATTAATTTCATGAGATAAGATCGGCGATTTTCAATCGTGTCTACTTCATTATGTAAAAAATAGACTTGTCCACCACGTTTGATTTCACGTAAAACTGCCTCTCGAATGACACTATCGCCTTCTCTTCTCACAAAGGTTTTAATCGCGAGACGTTTTTGCGGGGCAGTAGCAATCACCGATAACTCCCGCAGTCCTTCAAGAGCCATTCCAAGAGTTCTTGGAATCGGCGTTGCAGTCAGGGTTAGAACGTCAACTTCCGCACGAATGGCTTTAAAGTTTTCCTTTTGCCGAACTCCAAAGCGATGCTCCTCATCAATAATAACTAGTCCGAGACGCTGAAATTGAATGTTTGGCGAGAGTAGTTTATGCGTTCCAATAATAATGTCAGCATCACCACTTTCAAGGGACTTGAGGGCTTGGGCAATTTCTTTAGCAGATTTAAAACGGGATACTTCCACTACTTTAATGGGCCAATCAGCAAATCGATCTCGCCAAGTACTGGCATGTTGCTCAGATAAAAGGGTAGTTGGCGCAAGGATAGCAACTTGCTTACCACCCATCACAGCCACAAAGCTCGCCCGCAGAGCGACTTCTGTTTTACCAAAACCAACGTCTCCGCAAATGAGGCGATCCATTGGTTTGCCACTAGTCATATCCTCGAGAACAGCCAGGATAGCTTGTTGCTGATCTGGGGTCTCCTCAAACCCAAAACCATCTGCAAAGGCTTCATAATCATGGGCAGAGTACTCAAAAGCATGGCCTTTTCTGAGTGAGCGCTTGGCATAAATATCTAATAATTCAGCGGCGGTGTCACGAATTTGTTCAGCAGCTTTTTTCTTTGCTCTTTCCCACTGGCCAGATCCTAAATTATGCAACGGGGCAGTTTCCGGATCAGACCCAGCATAACGAGAAATTAAATGGAGCTGTTGGACAGGAACATATAAATTGGCACTATTGGCATAGCGCAAATGCAAAAACTCTTCTTCGCCACTGCCCAAATCCAGAATAATAAGCCCCTCATAACGGCCAATACCGTGTTCTGAATGGACCACTGGATCCCGTAAATTTAGCTCTGAAAGGTCCCTGACGAGATGGTCAATATTCGTAACTTGATCTTTTTTCCCAATTCTTCCAGCTTTACGTTGATCTGCCACATTTGAAAATATTTCAGACTCTGTAAGGAAGATGATCTGTGCGGTATGGGAGATAAAACCATCAAAGATGGGTGCCACGACCATACCAATTTTTTCTGAACTAGCAATGAATTCTGGAATTGAACTGGGGTAAGCAAGCTCGATTTTGGATTGGTTACCAATGTATTGAGAATCTTCTAATAACTGTTTAATCGATTCCCTTCGGCCAGCACTATCTGCACAAACTAAGATGCGGTAGTTACTTGTTTCTAGTAAATGGCGTAATAACTTCGTCGGGTCTTTTTCGCGACGATTTACTAGAACTGCTGGGGGATATTCGAATTCAAGGGTGGGGATATGGGCTTGGGCTTCTAAAAAAACTCTTGCAAATGGTTTAATTTTCGTAAAATAGGACTCTTCCTGAAGATATAGCTGATTTGGCTCAAGCAGGGGCCGTTCCGAGTCATGGCGCAGGAATTGATAGCGCTCTTGGACATCGCGCCAAAATTTTTGTATAGCCTCTGACTGATTGCCAATAAACCAAAGCCAAGGGGGCAATTCTGATTGTGGAAAGTAATCAAAGAGCGTGGCTGTTTGATCAAAAAATAAGGGCAGATAGGACTCAATACCAGCACCAGGTATACCCAGTCCAACATCTTTATAAAGAGGACACTTACTAGGGTTTCCATCAAAGATTTCTCGCCACTTACCGCGGAAATTTTTTCTCGACTCTTCATCAAAAGGAAATTCGTGCCCTGGCAGAAGTTGAATATCTTTCACTGGATAGAGACTGCGTTGCGTATCTGGGTCAAAGACCTTGATTTGATCGATCACATCCCCAAAAAGATCGATTCGATAGGGCAGAGCGCAGCCCATAGGAAATAAATCAATCAGGCCACCACGGATACTATATTCACCGGGACGAACAACAGCACTGACTGGATCGTATCCACCCTGTTGTAATTGAATATGTAGACTTTTTTCATGAATTACTTCACCTTGTTTAAAGAAAAAAGTATTGGCTGCTAAAAATTGTGGCGGGGCAATTTGTTGAATGACTGTACTAAGCGGGGCGATGACAATATCACATTGATTCGTCATGAGGTCGTGTAGGGTTTTGAGTCGCTCACTAATCAAATCATGATGTGCTGAAAATTGGTCATAGGGCAATAT
>Ga0209357_1000847_pt1 | contig 12354 bp, 13 predicted proteins | sample LauGreFBDMM110SD_2_FD_187573 | JGI IMG/M metagenome (GOLD analysis project Ga0209357, IMG submission 187573) | Freshwater lake microbial communities from Lake Michigan, USA - Fa13.BD.MM110.SD (SPAdes) (version 3) | ecosystem: Environmental > Aquatic > Freshwater > Lake | place: Lake Michigan... | reverse complement strand
ATCGTGATGGTCGAGCCGCTGGCGGTCAGCGTCACGCCCGTGCCAGCCGCCAGCGTCAAAGCACCGTTGAGGCCGTTGAGGCTGGTGACGTATGGGTGTGCGTGATTGGCTGCCGCAGCCCCAAGCGTCGAGAGCGACGGCAGGCCGTGCGTGTGGTCGCTCCTGCTGGCAGAGGTGCCCGTGCCAGCCGATGCCGTCCCGAGAGCAGACGGCGTGGCGTCAGAGAGCGTCAGGTTTGAGCCGCCGCCAGATCCGGCAGCCCCCTGCGGTATCCCGAACGCCAGGGCGACGTTTGCGCCGCTGTTGGTCGTCGTCGCTGTCACGGTGGCATTGCTGCCAGCCGAGAGCGTGGTAGCGGACGCAGAGAAGGTCGGCGTCACGCCGTTGGTGCCGTTGGTGCCGCTTGCTCCCGCCGCACCGCGAGGAATCGCAAACGCCAGTGTCAAGTTGCTGCCGCTAGTAGTTCCGGTGACGGTGGCATTGCCACTATCCAGCGTGGTCGTGTTGCCAACCAACACAGTTGTCGCTGGGCCAGCCGGGATGCCGATGTCCAGTTTTGCAGCAAATGCAGTGCCGGCGTCGTTCTTCACGTACGCCTGCGATCCAGCAGCGAGAGTCGTCACGCTGTTGATTGCCAGCGTGCCAGAGACGACCGTGGCATTGCCTGGAGAGATCGTGCCGGTAGACACGTTGACGGCACCGCCATTGCCGACAGTGGCGTTGACCGTCGAGCCGTTGGACACGGAGACGTTTGCAGCACCCGCGTTCGTGACTGTGACGTTGATGTTGCTCATGGTGCCTTCGGTATGAAGTCGCCGCTGACAACTGTACGAGTCACGCCAGCAGGCGTCACGTAGCGAACGAAATGCCGATACTTGATTGCAGGCGAAAGCGTGACCGTCTGAGCCTCGCTCGCGCCCCACGACAGCGTGCCAGCGGCAGCGTTGACGACCGTGATCGTCGGCGTGATTGCAGTGGCACCGACAGCGTTGATCGTGCCGCCGCCGCCACCGAAAAAGCCGTTCGTGCTGACGACGTAGACGCCTGCCGTGAACGTGTACGAGGTGACGTCGATGTCGAGATCAAGCGTGAAGTTCAGTTCGTCGCCAACCGTGAACTCAACGGTCAAGTCGCCTGGAAGCTGCGATACGGTAGGCATTTCGTGGACTCCTCGTGGTTGGCATTGTCATTGCGAAAAGCCAACAAATGACCGGCTATACCCCAAACGTGCCGCCGTCGAGCGTTACGCCGTCAATCGTGCCACCCGTGATCGCCACGTTGCTGGCAGACTGCGTCGCCATTGTCCCAAGCCCGAGATTTGTCCTGGCCGTCGATGCCGTGGCAGTCAACTCGCTCAGGTTGTTTGCCGTGGTCAGCTTGCCACCCAGCGAGGTGGTGACGGTGGTCGAGAACGAGGCATCAGAGCCAAGAGCGTCGGCAAGTTCCTTGAGCGTATCCAGTGCTGCCGGGGCAGCGTTGATGACATTGGAGATTGCCGTTGTCACGGCACTGGTTGTCGCGTAGCTGGACAGCGTCGTGCTTAACGACGACGTAGTGACGTAGCCGCTCAGGGTTGATGACAGGCTGGCACTGGTGAGGTAACCGGACAGCTGGCTTGAGATGTACGCCGGGCCGCCAATAGCCTGCACGCTCGTGGCTGTGCCGCCAGCACCGCCCGTGCCAACGCCCACCCAGAGCGTGCCGCCGCCTCCCTCGCTGTAGGCAAGCTCTGCATTTTGCAGCGTAGCGGGTGCCGACGACACCGTGGACCGCTTGATACGAATCGTGGTTGGCATGTCAGTAGCTCCCGCCGTCTATGAGTTGTGGTTCGTTGATCGCCGTAACTTCAATCCATGTGGTCAAGTTGGCGTTAAGCCGCCACGCCTTCTGTGTGTCGATCACCCAGACGAGCATCCCCGCCTCACGCCGCAGTTGCGGGATCGCATCACGCTCGGCGATGTCGGCGACGCTGCGGTATCCGCCTTTTCCGTAACGTGCCTCGTGCGAAGCGTGGCTGTCAGTCGTGTCAAACGGCACGACCGGGGCAAGTACGTTGGTGCCTTTTATCTGCGTCATGACACCACCAGATCGACGGTGCCGGTGATCGGGTACGTGGAGCGATAGATGCCGTAAGACAACGCAGACTGACCAGCGAGCGTGACCGTCCGCTGCGTCGTCTCCCAAGCGGAGGACGTCAAGCCGCTGACGGCAAACGTCGGCAAGCCGAAACTCGTCGGCAGGACGACGTAGATGTACGCAGTCGCCGCCGTAATCGTGCGGGACTGTGCCCGAGAGCCTCCGAGGTCATTAGATAGGCTTGCGGCGATCTGGGCGTCAGTAATGGTAGTGGCAGCGAACGCCCCCCAGAATCGACGCCTGAGCGCCGGAGCGACCTGTGCCGCCTCGGCAGTGGCAATCGTGTGGACTCGCACCGTCGTGCGGAATGCGTCGCCGTAATGAAACACAGGGACGCCACGCGGGCTCGTCACCTCATAGGTGATGTCAACGCCGTTAATCGTGTCGATGATTCGGTCATGCCGCAGCGGCTCGCCAAACGGCAGCGTGCCCGACTTGATAATGAAGTCACGGCTTTCCCACTGCTCGATCACGCCGCTCGTGCCTTGCGACTCAAAGCGGCTTGTGCCAATCGTTGCACTGACAGTGCCGTAATCAGCGCCGCGCGAGTAGCGGACAGACCGCGACGCACTCGCCGACAACTGGCCGGCGAGCCAAGACGCACCGCTGGCGAGTAGGTCGGACATAGGCACCTCTGGCTACAAGACCGCCGGCCAGGCGGAAAGGATGAAACGCACTGGCCGGCGGCTTGCAATGGGACGGGAACTGGATCAGCCGATGTTGATCAGCACTTGAACAGTCGTGTCGGTGGTCGAGGCAGCCCTAGCAGCCTTGCCAGCACGCTTGTTGTCCGTGGAGGTCGTGGTTATGTTGCCAGCGGTGGCGTCCCAGTAGACGAGAGCGCCTTGGCTGATCGCCTTGTTGCTCGCCGCAGCCGCCTTCGGCATCGACCAGACACCATCGACAGCAACAACGCCGAGAGCGTTGGCAGCAATCGCCACGGGAGCGACGCACACGAGATCATTAAGCACCACCACGCCACCGACCGCGACAGCGGACGACGGCGTGTGGTCGATGAGGCAGCCAGCCTGAACGTAATCAGCCATGAGATCACCTACTTTCTTGGTATGGGTTGGTTGGAATCATGCCGCTGGGCGGGAACTGGCTCCCGCCCAGCGGTCACGGTTTGTTTTCAGATCACGAAGCGTCGGCCTTGACGCCGGCGAGGTACTCGGCCTTGGCAACGCCGAAGTCGAAGTAGCCACGCATCTGCACACCCAGCGTGTTGAAGTCGGCTTCCGCCGTCTCAACGATGGGTGACTGCACGCCGTTGAGGAACGCCACTTCCATCACCGGCAGATCAGCCGGCGATGCGAGGAGGTAGTAGTCCTCGGCGCTGGACAGGTAGCTGGTCGAGACGACCTGATACCGACCGGCGAGCACGTTGCGATCCGGGGCAGCGGACGAGCCGCCGACCAAGAGCGACGAGCCCATGATCTCCGCAGCAGCCAACTCAATGTCAGCCGGAACGAGCAGAACCCGAGGCTCGACAGCAACAGGGTTGCCATCGGGATCTTTCAGCTTGCGGAACATCGTGGCAATCGCCTTGAGGTTCGCCAGGCTGAGAGCACCCGCCGTGTTCTTCTTGTTGTTGCGGGCCGTGGTGAAGAACGCCGAATCGTCTTGGAACGAAGCCCAGAAAACCGAGTTCAGCTTAATCGCGCCACCCCTGCCAATTCGCTGAGGCACGGCAGTCAGAGCACCGAGGTCATCGTTGATGAGGTCATTGCGAGTGACGCTCGTCATGATGCCATAGGTTTCTGCCGAGATCGTCCGCGACTCGTCGCTGACGCCAGCGTTCTTGAGTTCGCCGCCGGGGGCGACCTTCTCAAAAACCATGCCGCCGTTGAGCCTGTAGCTCGTCAGCGTTTTGAAATCATTGACGCTGCGAACCGACGAGATGGACCGCCACGAGCCTTCCACGCCGTTGAAGCCGGCGAGCAGGAACTTGTTGACGGTCGCCGACAGGATGCCGCTGATGCTGTGGGTCGCCCAAGCAGCAGCAAGGATCGGACGCAGGGTTGCAGCGGAGATCCGACGCGAGCCGGTGTAGCCGCCTTCTTCAGCAGCCGAGATGAGCACCTCGCCGAGGGACGTCGTCCGCTGGATTTTCGCAGCGGCTTCAAGAGTCTTGGCGTCGTACTGCTTCTCGACATTCGGCAGGCCGCCCTGGAGGGCAAACGCAGCCTCAATGACTTCGGGCGTGCGAGCGGTCGGCTGTGCCATGTGAACGGCAGGGGCAGCAGGACGCTCGTCGCGGGTGGCGATCAGCTTTTCCATTGTCTCGACTTTCTTGGTGAGAGAGGCAATCACTTCGGCGTGATCGACTTCGGGCTTGGCTTCCACGGCGACACTCGCCGTGGCTTCCACAGCGGCAGCCACAATTGGCTCCTCTGCGGGCGTCTGGGTGGCGTTGTCCGCCATAGAAACCTCCTGGACAGCTTCTTCCGCTGCGATAGAAACATTCGTGGCCGAATCCGCGCCTAACGTGACGAAACTCGTCTCCCTAAGTGCGGAAGCTTTGACCACTCGAACCGGCCCAACGTGAGCCGCTCCGTTGACGGTTGTGACGCCTTCGGCGTCAATCTTCTGGTGCCGACGAACGTCAGCACCTACGCTCGCCTGGAACTGGTAGCCAGCCGCAGCCAGCGCCATGACTTGGCGTGCGTTCTCGTTGTCGGCGAGGATCTCGCCTTCAACGATCAGCTGCCCAGCCTCAATGAACGGACGACCCTGGCCGAGGATCGAGCCGAGCGTGTAGTCGTGCCCGAGCACGACAGGCACAGTCGCCGGCAACTGCATGCCAGCCATGTCAATCACGACCGGCTCGCGGCTCCAGCCCTGACGAATCGGAGCGCCGGTGTATGCGACGATGCGGAACCGCTTCCCAGCCGGTGCCGATTCGCCCTCGGCGGCTTGCAGAAACTCGACGCCAGAATCCAGTTTTATTGCGTTCATTCGTCCTCCAGCGGTTCGCCGTTCTCGTCAACTTCGCCGTCGTACGTCATGCCCTGTGGCATTTCGATAAACAGGCCAAGCTCGTTCATGAGGTTCATCTCAGCAGCACGCTGACGCAGTTCGACGTCCCACTGCTTGCCCTGCTTTGCGTACTCTGCCGCGAGCGTGGTCGTGTGATTCCGCAGCCGTGTCTCGGCGGCATTTGCTTCCTTGGCGGGATCAACGTGCTCTTTGCCGTCCCACTGCCAAGACCAATCCCACTCAGAAAAGGCAGGAACGCCTTGCGGCATGTAGCCCGCAAGCGTGGCCTCGTTGACCCACGCCTCAAGCACGCGGTCGAGCATCTTGCGCTCAAGATCGTCGCGCATGATTCGCTGTGTCGTCGCGTAGACCTGATGATCCATGCGACCGGAAGCGTAGTTGTAGGATGACGAGTCGAGTGCGGATACGTTGAAGGGAAGTCCAAGACATCTCCCGATCTCCCCGATGAGTTCACGCTTGAACATCGCGTATGTGCTGGTCGGCTGCTCTGCCTTCAGCTGCTCGAACGTCCAGCCGTCTGGAAGCGTGACCATCGACCGCTTCTCAATCGGCATCTCCGCAAACGCTTCGACCTCGTCCACCTCGGCGGCTGGCGAGTTTGTCCGCAGGAAGCCAGCAAAGTCAGCGGCAGTCTCGGCAGCAGCACAGACCGCCTCTGTGTAGCGGCGAAGCTGGGCAAAGAGCTTCAGAGCCGGTGCCACCTCGGGAAGTCCGCGATGTTGACCAGGACGCAGAGGACGGAACCAGTGAATCATCTGGGCAGCAGGCACGCGCTGAAATTGCAAAGTGTTGACGCGGAAATTGCTGCCAGGATGGAAGTTGAGCACTTGATAGGCGACGACGTTGCCGACAGAGTCAAACTCCATGCCGTCAACCGTCGAGCCGTCAGGCGTAATCGTCTCGCTCATAAGTTCCGTAGGCGTGGCGACCATCTCGGCTTCCACAAGCCGAAGGTCAAGCTGCACACCTGGCAGGCGAGGATTGGAAATCATTAATGCGAACGCTTCGCCGTCAACGACCAGAGCCTCGCGCATCGTCCGCAGCTTCGCCGGCAGATCGATCTGCCAGCCCCAATCAAAGAACGCACGCTCAACAATCCGAGAAGACTCGTCGTCGCCAAACTGCAATTGAAGGCGTGGGCCAGTGCCAACCAAGTCGTTGGCGAGCGTCGCAGACATGCCAGCCAGATAGCTGTTGCTGGCTCGCTCGTAGCGTGCCCGATTCCGCATCGTGCGGCGTGCCATCGGCGAAAGAGACGCATCAGCCGAAAAGGCGTCGGCATTCTGCCAGTGCCGGTAGTCGTCGCCACGCTCGGCGGCATCAAACTTGGCACGGACACGCACCGGCACCGCCGCAGGCTGCGGCCTGTTCCCGCGCGAAAACAGGTTGCCTAGCAGTCCCACTTAGATCGTCCCTGGAGGAATCAGCTTGTTGAACCGCAGCCCGCGCCGCGTGTTGCTGCCTGTGCTCGTGGCTGCGTTCTTTCCAGCCAAATACTTGTCAGCCTCGATCATCGCGGCGACATCCTGTGCCTCGACTTCGCCCGCATCGGTGCGGACTCTCTTCGGGCCAGATGCCACCTCGCCGATCTTGTCGCGCAGTTCGTCGCTCATGCGAGCAACGCTACGGCAAACACCGCATGACTCAGACCGGGTGTGCCGTCAGACTTCGACCCACTCAGAGCCGCGTCGCTCAAAGAGCACGACATCGGCACAGCCCAGTTTGCGGGCGATGTCTGCCGTGGTCGGGCTGAACACCGCAAGAGGCTTGGCTGCGTCGATGACCGGCACGGAAAGCAGAAACGCCGTCAACGCAGTCGCCTTGCCTGTGTGCCGATAGCGTTCCTCGACGTACTGCTCAAGCGTCTGCATGCCACGCCAGACGTGCGAACACGCCCACGCCAGCATCGCACCGTCAGAATGCCAGACGGCGACCGGAGTGCAGCTGCTTGAGTCGCCAACCAGCACGCCAGTGACCTCGGCCTGGAACTCGCTGCCTTCCTTGGTGAGCCGTGAGCGGATGGCGAGCATGTCACGCGGGTCGAGGCCGTCGATGGTGGTGAGCGTGACTTGGTTCACTTCAGCCTTTTCACTTGAATGACTTTCTTGCCGCTGGCGTTCGTCGGGATTGTCACCTTCTTCCGCTGCCGCCCGCCCGCCTCTGTCGCCACGGGATGCACGCCCGCAATCGACGCCGCGACGGCAGAGCCAACAAGACAGTCCCACCAATGGTTCTCTCGCCGGTTGTCTAGCTTCCACTCGTCCACGACTCGCCCGCGTGCCTCAGTCCTCACCGGGTACTCGCTGGTGAGATGCTCAATGAGCATGTCGTGCTCGCCAGCGTGGAGCGTGATCGCCTCGGGATCGCCCAGCGTCAGCCGCAGCCGAGCCGCACTGAACGTCTTCCAGAAGTTCGTGTCGTAGACGCCGTAGCGCTGGTTCGTCGCCGTCTGACGCATGACCCAGTTCAGCCCAAGCTTTTCGCCCTTGCCCTTCTTCTCTGTGAGCGAGCCGCCAGAGGCACCGATGCCTTTGCCGTGCGTCGGCAGCAGACTCGCCGTAAACGTGGACCGCCGGCAGAAAGTCCGCACCACCTCTGTGGACTGCCCCCAGTTGGCATCAACGCACACCTGACGCACTCGCATGGCAACGCCGTCCTCACGGCTCCAATCCTTGCCCAAAAGGATCTGCGTCAGCGACTCAAGTCCAGCAGATAACGCGCCCTCAAACCCTGCACCCTTGGCAGCAAGTGCCAGCGTCTTCTTTGCGTTCTTAGCCTCGAAGAACGTAGACGCTTGGTCAGGGTAGGTGCCGTAGGCCACAACGTGACCGCCGAAAGACTCGCCCCAGGAAGCGACGAGCCAGTACAGCAACTTGTCTTGAACGTCAACGAATGCCGTGAGCGTCTGGTGCGACAGCGGCACCGTGCCACGCGGCAGCGTCAACGCACGAGCAGCGAGCGAACGCTTGTCAAGTTTCTCGGACGAGATGTCATCAGCCAGCGGAGCATTCTGGTATTCCGCTTGGAACGCAGACTCTCCACGGTCAATCCGCAGATTCCAGGCGTGCTGGATTGCCGTTAGTTCGTCGTCGTGTTTCCGTTCCGGCCACGCAACCCGAGAGCCGGCATCCATGGTCGTCTGATTGGCTTTGTAGAAAGCGTCAGCCGCCGCAGTGCCTTCGCCGCTACGCTGGCCCTCGCGCCGAATCTCGGCGTACTGGCCCCACAACTCATCAGCGGTCGGCCACTCGTACACAAGCTTGGTGCGTTCGCCCTGCCACGACGGATGACGCATCCGGTCCAGCAGCCGGTCAGCCAAGTCGTCAGGACGAATCACCGTGATGGTGGCGAGCCCGGCGATCTTCTTTCCAGGCCCAGCAAGCCCGAGGATTGCACCGGAGAGGATGCGTTCACGGGTAGCCACCTGAGACGGCGAGCCAGACGACTCGTCGGTCTGCGGGTCGTCAATCAGACACAGGTCAGGCCGTATCGTCTTGCCGTCCGGTCGAGTGTGACTAACGCCACGGATGCGACCAGTGATGCCAGCGACTCGCACGGCGGCACCAGCAGACGCAGCCTTGCCAATCCACGGCATCGTCACCTTGTCCGCCGTCCACCCCATGTGGGTAGGCTCGCCTTCGCACGTCTGCCCACGCACCCGAGCCGTGATGCCCTCCAACGCACGCACCGGATAGCACGCAGCCGGGAAGTCCTCGGCCAGTAGGTCGTTCTGTTCAAGATGCGACTTGAGCGTGTCGAGCATCTGGCACGCAATCGCTTGGTCAGAGCCGACGAGCATGACGAACGAGCGATGCCCGTACAGGCACGCCCAGAGGCACGCCCAGATTGACAGTGTGGACTTGCCCGAGCCGCGAGGCATGGCGAAGGCGAACAGTTCGCCACGCAGCACAGCAGCCTCAATCTTGGCAATAGCCGTCAGGTGGTCAGCAGACCACGCCAGAGGAAAAGACTCTGCACCGTAGACCTCGCAGAACTGGCGGAACGACGACCGGCAGGCGTCGCGGCGTTTGACGTCCTTGACCGGCGGGATTGAGCCGATGTCACGACCGGCTGCGGATGTCCTTTTGTTCCAGCTTGACGATGCCCGCTTCTGCTTCTCGTAGGACTGCTTCGCAGTTGCCGATTTGGCTGCCATTTCGGCTTCCCTTCACGAAATATTATTGTCTACTACATCGTGCGGGTCGCGCCCCCTAACAAAGCCGCCAAGGACCCGCCAAAACGGCAGCACTAGGGCGGGTGCGGGCGCTCATCTAACAGCAGAGGCAAGCGGCCTTCCGCCGAGTTTTCCACCTTCTACGCACGCCTCTCTTTGGCCGGCAACGCACACATCCAGCGGATGCCTGTGGTTGGTTGCCAGCCATTGAGCCACATCATCTCTCCTGTAGTACGTCTTTCCTTTTGGAGAAGCCTTGAAAAACGCAGGACCAACTGGCTCGTCAGCAAATGCACTACTACCCCACTTTTTCAGCCTATTACGTGATTTGCCTATGACTTCAGCGACTTCTTTTCGATTCAATGAGGCAACGATTGTGTTTTGCTGCGAATCGGCATAAAGCAATCCATCGAACAAAAGGCCATCAATGCAACGCTCGGCAGCGTCCGGCGTAGCGCCTTTGCTGACCACAGCATTCAGAAGAGACTCTCTGCTGATTCCAGCGTCTCCGCTGGCCTTTGCCAAGTTCACAGCCGCAATCCTGTCTCCTGACGAAATGCGTTTAGACCGAATGCGATCTTCTGAAACATCCACGGCGATGCCCTGCTGCTTTACCAAAGAACGGAATCCTGGGAATGTCAGCGACAGCTCTTCCGCTTCCAGCTTTGGAAGGCATTCACGCCAAGCGTCTGTCATAGATGGAAATTGTTTATTGCACACAGAGCGAACGATTTCCGCCCTGCGTTTCGTTAAAGCAGACCGACCGACCCACCCAAGAGCCTTAAGCTCTTGGCGCACGACGTGCTCTCCGACCTCCATATCAGTTCCGTTCAATTCGTACATCACGTCCATAATCCACAGGTAGTCGCCGTGCTCTGCATAAAGTTTCTCTAAAACCTCCTGCCGTCGCGACAGACGACTGCGCTTTGGTGTGTCCGCACACTCGCTGCTTCTGATAGGAAATCCAGCAGCCGCTTGCTCGCCAAGAGAGATGCACATTTCACGGAGATTCAACCCAGACGATGCACAGTGCGTTTTTAGTGCATGAGCAGCCTTGCATACCCATTGCACATTCTTAATGTCAGCAACCATGCCGCCGACGCTCTCCCCTCCGTCCGCAATAGAGGTCCATGATGACCGACGCAGGACATCGACTATGTGGTCAAGCTGAATTGAAAACGGATGCGCTGAGTTTCCAGGTATGAGCAATAGGGGCCAACCGGAAATCGCACACCTACCACCTTGTGCGTAATACAGCTCTTCTAGCTCTGCGGCGGTTAGGCGAGGCTCCTGCTTTAGCCTCATCGCCCACTCGTTATTTGTAGACGCACGAGAACGGCACGTCTTCACAAGGTCTGCCTCTGACAGCTGGAAAGCCGGTTCCATTGGCATACAAACCTCCTTTGTCTGTGCCATCACTGCACCCTCACTGTCGTTCTCGCCTCATCGCCCCACGATTTTTCCACGATCAATCGCCTGACGTTCGTGTCGTCAAACAACTCTTTCAACGAGTCCAAAACCGCTTTGCCCACGTTGTCTACGTCAGGTCGCGGCAACGCTGGCGCAGTCGCTTTCACGCCACGTTTCGTGAGATGCGATTTCGGACGTTTAAAAACCGCATCGACAATCACTTCAATCGGTTCGCTGATTGGCGTCAGGCCGCACGCTAGAGCCTCACGCAGGATTGCGTCTCTGTACGCATGCACTGGATGTTTTGACGGCACGTACGCTCTTGCAAATCCGCCGCGTGTGCTCACTCGCACTCTGGGCTGCGGCACTGGATCGCCTGGAACGCTGAACGTGATCGGCTTCATGCACCGAGCATCGCAGCATCGTCAAGCAAACCGCGAAGCGTTGATGATCTCGAAGTGCCGCATCACTTGTCGCACGTAGTTGCCTTCGTGGATCTCGTCCACGATGTACGCATGGATCAGCGCACCGTTTGCGAGGTAATAAACGGCGACGCCCGCTTGGACGGGCCTAAAAGCGCCGTCCAGCGGGCCGCCGAGAAACTCGACTGTGATCCAATCTTGTTTCATTCGTAGCGAATCACCGCGAACCATCCGCGCCGAGATGTTGAGTAAGCGACGCCTTTCTCAACAATCCGATACCGACCGTAAAAGCAGCAATTCCGCTCGGCGGCGTCAGGCCCAGCCGTGCTGAACCCGATTCCTTCACGCCGTCCACCAGCGGTGTTGCAATGACGCAGCACGCCGCTGCGTGCCATGATCTCGGCGTCATTCTGCGCCGAAGAAATATTCACACGTCTGGCGTGGACGATGACATCAGCCGCCATCGACATACCGGGGGGGGTGCCCATAAGAAACGCAATCGCCAACACAATCCGTTGCATGCTCTCGCTCCTTTGAGGTCTGAACGCTCCTGCGTCCGATGACCTCACGGTATGCGAGGCGTCAAGCGTTTCACCGCTCAAGTTCCTTCAGCACGTTCTCAATGATTGGATGCCGCACGATGTCGCTGGCCTTGAACTCCACGACGCCGACTCCCTTGATTGCCGCCAAGCGTTGCATCACGTCAATCAGCCGTCGCTCGCTGCGTGGCAGATCCGATTGGTCAGCGTCGCCAGTGACGATCACCTTAGAGCCGTCTCCAATGCGTGTCAGGAACAGCTTCAACTGCGAGAACGTGGTGTTCTGCGCCTCGTCAAGGATGATGATGCTGTTGCGAAACGTCCTGCCACGCAGATACGCCAGGGGGGCGATTTTCACTGCCGCGCCAACTCTTTCGCGGTCCTTCGTGTGACCCTTGCGACCGGCGATCCGCTCAATGGCATCAAAGAACGGGACCAAGTACGGCCCAACCTTTTCCTCGGCGGTTCCAGGCAGATACCCGAGTTGCTCCGTCGCCACGCTCGGCCTTGTTATCACGATGTGCTCAACTGTGCCGGCCAACAACTGCTGCACAGCGTAGCCGCTCGCCAGATGCGTTTTCCCGGTGCCAGCCGGCCCGAGGATAAACGTGATGGAGTTACGCCTGATCGTGTCTAGGGCGGCTTCCTGCGTCTTGGTGCGAGGCGTATAGCC
>Ga0209357_1000839_pt1 | contig 12424 bp, 10 predicted proteins | sample LauGreFBDMM110SD_2_FD_187573 | JGI IMG/M metagenome (GOLD analysis project Ga0209357, IMG submission 187573) | Freshwater lake microbial communities from Lake Michigan, USA - Fa13.BD.MM110.SD (SPAdes) (version 3) | ecosystem: Environmental > Aquatic > Freshwater > Lake | place: Lake Michigan... | reverse complement strand
TCATGCAATTTTGTGTTTTACATGAATATATCAAATCGCATCGCCCAAAAACAAGTTTTTCGATTTGTTTCGATATTGATTGTCGTTTGGACATCCGCGTATTCAACAGGATGTGGCCGCGGTAAACATTTTCAACAGGGGGATAGGCAATCTGTTAACAAATCGCAGTCGCATCGAGCGGAAATCGGATACATACCCACTCCGAATATTTCTGTGGATTCGAGCATTGCGGAAAATGAAGAGATAGCCAATTTCATTAAGCCTTATTCCGATTCGTTAAATCATTCCCTTTCAACCAGGTTGGCACTGATTGATTCGCCATTTTTCAATACATTTTATACCGGAAATTTAGGTCGTTTGGTGGCTGATTACATGCTCCTCACTGCCACTCAATATAGCATGAAAAACATCGGCATTCCTTGTCATTTCGCAGTAGCAAACAACGGCGGATTGCGCGCTGGCTTGTTTCCGGGGGCGGTTACGATGAGAAATGTTTTTGAGGTGATGCCATTCGACAATGAGTTGGTGATTTTGCAATTGAGCGGCGGGGCTACCGACAGTTTATTGAGATATATCGCCCAGTTAACGGGGACGCCGGTTTCGGGTTTATTGTTAGAATTCGAAAAGGTCGACAAACCTGCAAAAAATAGAGTTGTGAAAGCAAAAATCAACAGCAAGATTATTTCAACGCCTGCCGATCTGATTTTTCTGAATGGGTCGCAGGAACAAAAACCAGGTTCAAGGGTATCATCCAACGGTCAATCCTCAGATGGGATGAATCAGGGCAATAATCAAATCCTTATGAATGGAAGTCAGCTACCTTTTGATAGCCGAAGGGATTATTTGGTTGCCACAAGTTCTTATATGTCGATGGGTGGCGATGGATTTACGATGTTAAAGGGGGCCAAGCAGACGATTTATACAGGGATTCAATTGAGAGATGCCATTGCCAATGGTTTGAAGAGTGAGTTTGATGCGTTTCAATGGGTAGCACCCAGAAAACAACTACGGGTTTACCCAATTAAAGCGGAGGATTCAAAATGAGTATTGATACACAGGATAAACCCTTGTTTCCGGGAATATTGGAACAGGTGGGACGGAAGAAATTTTTGCTATTAGCGGCCGCTGCCGCGGCCGCCGCCAAAAGCCCATTAAACGGAATGACTAACTGGCTAGAAAACCTAAACCCTCCGCCAAAAAATAACGAATCCTTCCTACTTAATCTGCTGCACACGAACGATTTCCATTCACGCATCGAAGCCTTCCCCGCCAACCACCCCCAAGCCGGGAAAGGTGGAATACAACAACTGACCACGCTGATACAAAAACAACGAGAAGCCAATCCCAACGCCCTACTTCTGGATTCAGGCGATGTGTTTCAAGGAACTCCCTATTTTAATTATTTCGGTGGATCGGTTGAATATGCCTGGATGACAAAAATGGGGTATCACGCAACAACCATGGGAAACCATGATTTCGACAATGGAATCGATCACCTTGCGAACATGCTTGCGCTCCACCCCAAAATTCCCATGGTGAATTGTAATTATACTTTGAAAGGCACCACCCTAATCCCCTTTGTAAAACAAAAAATCGTTGTTGAGATCAACAATAAGCGCATCGGAATTACTGGGGTAGGGATTAATCCCGACAATCTAATTACAGAACGATTAATACCGGGCTTAACTTACAACGATCCCGTAATTGCCGTACAAAAAACTGTCGATGAACTCCATAAAATCGACCAATGCGATTTAGTTTTTGTGCTTTCACACCTTGGTTATCAATATGATACCGACAAAATTGATGATATTAAATTGGGATCACAAACCCATGGTATCGCGGCCATTTTGGGTGGACATACCCACACTTTCCTACCCCAAGCCACCGTTGTGAAAAATGCAAAAGGAAAAACTGTTTTGGTAAATCAGGCCGGTTGGGGCGGATTAATGCTCGGACAACTGCAGTTTAGCGTTTAATTTGCAGTGTGAGCGAAACCGAAGACGAAATCCAAGAAGAGGGTTTATACGAACATTATTCTTTTACCGCAGATCCTGGACAGGAACAAATGCGGGTTGACAAATGGCTGATGCATAAAATTGCCAATGCCAGTCGTTCCAAAATACAAGCCGGAATCGAATCTGGCGCAGTGGTGGTCAACGAAAAACCCACCAAAAATAATTACAAGATCAAACCTAACGATACTGTTCGCGTGCTACTTCCAACTGCACCGAGAGATACTGAAGTTTATCCCGAAAACATCCCTCTTAACATCGTTTATGAAGACGATGATTTGCTGATTGTAAATAAGCCAGCCGGTATGGTTGTTCACCCTGGGCATAACAATTACAGTGGGACTTTGGTGAATGCATTGGTTTATCATTTTGGAAAATTACCCACCAAAGACCAGTATCATAGGCCAGGTTTGGTGCATCGCATCGACAAAGACACATCGGGATTACTAGTGGTAGGAAAAACAGAATTCGCACTCAGTCATTTGGGCAAACAATTCTACGACCACAGCATTCACAGACGATATTGGGCATTGGTATGGGGTGAGCCCAAGCCAAAAGATGGAACAATCCGCAGTTATTTGGCCCGTGACCCAGCCGATCGCAGAAGATCCAAGTGCTACCAAGATGAGGAGGAAGGCAAATTAGCCATCACCCATTACAAAACATTGGAGTCGTTTTATTTTGCATCTTTGGTTCAATGCGAACTAGAAACAGGCCGAACTCACCAGATCAGAGCTCACTTTTTAAGCATCAAACACCCGCTTTTTTCTGACGAATTGTATGGTGGAATGGAAGTACGCAAAGGTTCTGCGCTACCCAAATTCAAACCATTTATTGAAAATTGCTTCACACTAATGCCAAGGCAAGCGTTGCATGCAAAAGAATTGGGATTCATCCATCCAAGAACGGGTGAGAAGATGTTTTTTAGCAGCGATTTGGCCGAAGATTTCGACCAATTACTAAATAAAATCAGAAAGTACACACAAACGGCGCCCGGAATTGACGGGGACGGCGAAGCGTAGGCTTACTCGTATTTTAGGGTGATTTCAGAACTGCGGGGTACGGACTGACAAGTAAGTACGTATCCTTCAGCGATTTCCGCATCACTTAATCCTTCGCGCTCCAACATGTATAATTTTCCTACTGTTACTTTGGCACGACAGGTAGTACAAACGCCCACCGTACAACTGTATGGCGGATCGATACCTTGTTTCATTGCGGCATTCAAAACGGTAGTATTTTGATCACATGAAATTGTATGGGTACGACCATAAACGGTTAAGGTAATTTGTGATACTCCGGCAAAATCCGTTTCTTGTTGGGGTTTTTCATCGGCCGCATTTTTAGAAGTGGGCGCCGAAAAATATTCAGTATGAACGTGGTCTGGATTTACACCCAATCCTTTCAAACCATCCTTGATTACTTCCATCATTGGACCTGGTCCACAGATAAAGTATTGATACGTATCAAACGAACCACCAATTTTTGATTTCACAATAGATTGAACTTTGTCGGGTGACAACATCCCTTTCAAACCAAAATAGGTAATCGGTGCTGAATCATAATTGTGATGAACTTTAAAACGGCCATTGTTCGCCTTTTCCATATCAGTCAAAACTTGCTTGAAGATCACTGAATCCGGGTTACGGTTGGCATAAACCAAGGTCACTTGACTATTGGGTTCAGCAGCTAAAACGGCTTTCGCGATGCCCAAAACAGGCGTAATTCCGCTACCACCACCAAACAATACATAGTGTTGAGACCTAGAAGCGTCGGGAACCAAGGTAAATTTACCCATCGGAGGCATCACCTGCATCACATCCCCCTCTTTCAAAACAGAGTTCATGTAGGTACTCATCTTTCCCATATCCACTTTTTTCACGGTAACCGCTGGGTCTGAATCAACCCCGGCATAGGTGCATAAAGAGTAGGAACGACGTACTTTTTCGCCTTCAATTTCCACTTCAAAGGTGAGGTATTGGCCTGCAGTGTAGACAAAAGTGTCCTTTAGCTCGGCTGAGATATCAAAATAAAACGTGGTGGCATCGGCCGTTTCACGTACTAATTTTTTAATTGTTAAGGGGAAAAATCCTTCTGTCATAATGGGTGCGAATTTAGTTCAGTTGTAGCGAGAAGAACACATCAAAACGCATTTGGTTTCAGAAAAGACCAAGATTTACATCAATCGCTGGTAGGCTCTCCACCAACGATCGGGCATATCATCGGCACAAACGGTTTCATAGTCACCGTAAGAACAACCAATAAAATAGGTGCGATCTTCATATGGATGAGGTATTTCCATCCACCAACGATTGCTTTTCCTGCTCTTGTAAAACACGATTTCGTGACCCGTAGAATTCAATCGGTTACGATAAATTAAGAAATCACCAGAATCATGTGTGGGGTGATCATGGTACCTAGAAATAAACCCGTCAACATAATACCATATCATTTGCGCGACCAAAGTAGCAGATGCGGGATCAGAATCAACGCCTTCCAACCCATAAAAATACCCAGAGCTCAACTGATTGGATACCCCAGCATACCTGCAAATTCTTGCCGCTTCTTCCGCATACAATCCATTGGGTGATGCTAGTTTCGTGCACCCTGCATCGGACTTTCTAACTGCATTCAGATCAAATTGGAACAAATGAGCACTTCGTAAAATAGGCTCAGTTTCTTCGATGCCATCCCTCACTTCACCCAGTCGATGATTTTCGAAATACATCTTTTCCAACAGCGCTGAAGTGCCTTCTGATATATAATATGATTGAGTCGCTACAAAATCAATGTTAAATAAATTGCTAGGCTTCTCCACCAAAATCTGCCTTAACGGCGTCCCCTCTTCCAAATCAATTCCGGGCGTTACTTGCACAATTTCAACGGGTGAACCCTGCTGTCGATATGCCTTGTAATGCGAATAAATTTGTCCCTCACCGCCGCCAATCACCAAAACATGAATGCCCATCTCAATGAGTTCACCCATGGCTTCGCTCATTGCAAATTGATTCTGCTTTTCGTCGGCACTGCTCACTAAGTTACCTAAATCCGCCATCACCAAATCGCCAAAACGCCAACTTAAGGAGTAAAAAGACTTGCGAAATACATCGGCCTCAGGACCGCCACCCAACAAAGCAATCTTCACCTTTTTGAGTTTGGGAAACGACTTCCCATTGACCAATAATTTGCCACCAATGGTCTCTTTGCTTTCCCTGTAAGGTGCCCAGATCGACTCATCAATGGGCGTAAAATATGCATCCAACATGTATTACGAAAATCGCGATGTCAAGAGCGATTCACAAATCAATGAATCCACATGACTAGTTTAATGGAATGAAAAAGAGATGCCCTAGCGATTTTAATTCGCGCTTAGTCTACTACTATGGCGTGATTGTCATTTCTTCCCAATCAAAGGAACCCAAAGTACCCACGGCACCATTACTCCAATTGGAATATAGTAAGATTGGCTCAGCGAAAGGATTTCCGGTGTCTTCAAAAAACTTATTGTACGACTCCGCATATCCTTTGTCGAACACCCAAAAAGTGCCCTCAGCCCCATTGAACTTCATTGGATCAATCGCCGATCCACCACCCATGCCGCCGCCACCCTGCAACCACATTCTCTCCTGATAAAAGAATCGTAAAGTGTCTGATCCAATTCCTTCTTCCACACCCGAACCCTTGAAATACATTGTGTTGCCGTAAAAATCTCCTTGGCCATCTTCAAGTACAATATCAAACTGGGGCGAATAGTAAAATCCCTTGCGAGTATTGCCCGTTTTCAATTCCACATTGACAGAAACCTGTTGACCAAATTGCTGGTTTTGTTCGAGCTTACCCACACTAAATTTCCCCAATTGAAGATCCGTTGGACCCAACTTAGGGGGTATCTGAGTAGTGGCTGAATAACTTCTGCCATCGGCCAAAACTACGTCCACTCGGTATTGGTGATCGTTCAAAATAGGCATCTTGTTTTTGCCAACCCTATATACAAAATCCACTCTATTAAACGGCAAAATTACGGAGGTACCCGCAGTTAAATCCGAAACAGTGACTTTGGCATCAGAATAATAGGAAACCGTATCACTCTGCACGCCAAAATAGGGCACCGTAAAACCCAATTGTACGCTTACATTGGCATTCCGGGGCGATAAATAACAGATGATTGAAGTTCGCTTACTGTACTCTGGAGGCGGAATTTTGGCATCCTTTTCAATACAACTTCCCAACCCCAAGAGCGAAATCAACGCCCCGAGCAACAAACCCATTTGTCCTTTCCCCACGATATATTTTAAAACAGTTTTCATCAGATTAATTATTAACGAAATTTATAAGTCCAACTTAATGATGGAATAAAAGGAAATAATGTGACCTGCTTCAACGACCTCACAGTGCCTACATCATTCATCTGCCCATAGTAGAAGAACGGATTAAACCGATTGTAAACATTGTATACGCTGAGCTCCCAAGTCTTGATTCCATGAGCCTTTTCCTTCTTAAACTGCAAACCGATATCCATACGATGATAGGCCGCCATCCTAAAGCTATTCCGCTTACCATAGTCGATCATTTCATTGTTGAACACTTGATTGCTTGGATCCCAAATCTCTGGCATCGTGGAAGGATAGTGTCCTGTACCACGCAGATAACCCTGGGGCATCGTAATCGCATTTCCAGTTCCATAAACCCACGTCATACTGGCCGTAAACAACTTACTCAATCGATAGATACAAACCACCGAAGCGTCATGACGGCGATCGTATTTTGCATAGTATTTCACTCCATTGTTTACAGCATCAAATTGCAATTGCGTCCAGCTCAAAGTGTATCCAATCCAACCACTCAACTTACCCACCTGCTTTTGTAAAAACACTTCTGAACCATAACTCCAACCCTTACCCGAAGTAACCTGACTCTCCCAAGCTTTGTTATTCACCGAAACCGAGGGGTCAAAGAAATCATCTTGTAGCAAAAAAGACGCCCCCTCTTTGTAAGTAATCACGTGATTCATCGTCTTATAATATCCTTCCAAACTCAGTGAAAAACCCTTCTTGAAATCTTTCGCGATACCCGTTGCCCACTGCTGACTTTGCATCGGCTTAACGTTGGTAGTGGCAGGCACCCACAGGTCTGTAGGCAAGCCAATGCCAGTGCTACTCAACAAATGAATGTATTGGTTCATCAAGGCATAGCTGCCCTTTAGGGCGATGTCTTTTCGCAGATTATAGGCAAACGACATACGAGGTTCAGGTTTTAGATATTGCGTTTTATCTACCACATAATGACTGACCCTTAAGCCAGGATAGAAGTTCCATTTACCCTCACGCCATTGGTCCTCCACATAAATCCCAGATTCATAGGTATTAATAACCGAAATTTTGCGATCAAAATTGAAATTGCTACCCACTTTTAATACCACAGCGCTAGGACTAAATTGATGGTTAATTGTTGAGAAGCCGGTCCTCACCATGTGCTTTGGATTGGGCCGATAGTCCAAATCATATTTCACACCATAATCGTTGATATCGCTTTTATAATTCAACTCAAAGGCATCTGAATTGGCATCCTTTTGTAGTACATTGATCGACAAATCGTAATGACTGTAGATGGCCGATGCATTGGCAAACATTTTGGGATTGATTTGGTGATTCCATCGCGCCGTTAACGTGCGATTTCCCCAACCAAAATTGGTTTTAAACTTCGTGTCGGCGGTATTTTCGCTGAAATAAAACTTATCACGACCAAAATATCCCGAAACGTATAACTTGTCTTTTTCCGATAAAATATAGTTGGCTTTGGCATTAAAATCGTAGAAAAAATAGCCCGCATTGGCACCTTGAGTAGACGCCATAATCAAGGGCTGAGCCAAGGCATCTAAATAGGTTCTTCGACCTGAAATCATAAATGAACTTTTGCCTTTAACAATCGGACCTTCAAAAACAGCTCTCGAACTGATCAACCCAATCCCCACTTCCCCAGCAAATTTCTTGTTGTTTCCTTCCTTCATATTTAGGTCGATTACGCTCGATAAACGTCCGCCATAACGCGATGGAAATCCACCTTTCACCAATTCCACACTCCGCAACGCATCGCCGTTGAACAAAGAGAAAAAACCAAATAAGTGGTTTGCATTATATACTATCGCCTCGTCCAATACAATCAAGTTCTGATCAGGTCCGCCACCGCGAACATAAATTCCTGCCTGACCTTCACCGCCTTTTTGCACCCCAGGCAGCAATTGAATAACCTTCATCACATCCTTTTCACCCAGCAACGCAGGAATATCCTTGATTTGTTGCACCGGAATATCAATCCTACTCATGTCGGCCCGATCCGCAATCGTTGTCTTCCTTGACCGAATTTCCACCGCCTCAATTTGCTCCACCGCCGCCAATTCTATTGTAATGGTTGTATCCCTTTTGGCCGACCAATAAAAACTGTCTGAAATCAATCCCGGATACCTGAAATGCATCCATTGGGACTGCCCTTTGTTTAGGGTAATAGAAAAGAAACCATAATTATTGGTAGTGGTTCTTACTCCTGAAATGGGAGCATTGACAACTACATTTCCCATCATTTCACCGCTGCTTTTATCGCGCAGATAACCACTCAATGTACTTTTTGGCGAAGATGCATTTTGCGCCGTTGCATCAAGGGTTGTCAGTGAAATGGACATAATCAATAGTAGGCCATTGAATATCCTTCCGAAATTTATTTTCATAAAAACACAAAAATAACACTTGGTATATCAATTACCTAAGTAAACCGCCCGGGTCTCAGTGATAATAAACGTTTAAATAGCAACGGGTGCCTTAATACCGGGGTGTGGCTCGTAGCCTTCCACGGTGAAATCCTCAAATGTGAAATCAAAAATGCTCGTAACTTCAGGATTGATTTTCATGGTGGGATAAGGCCTCGCCTCACGAGAAAGCTGCAGATTCACCTGATCCATGTGATTGTTATAAATATGAGCATCGCCAAACGTATGCACAAAATCGCCAGCTTGTAAACCGCAAACCTGAGCCATCATCATCGTTAACAATGCATAACTCGCGATGTTGAAAGGCACGCCCAAAAACAAATCCGCGCTGCGTTGGTATAGCTGACAGCTGAGTTTGCCGTTGGCGACATAAAACTGGAACATTGTATGACAAGGCATCAGAGCCATCTGCTTGATTTCGCCCACATTCCATGCGTTGACAATGATTCGTCGACTATCCGGAGAATGTTTGATGAGTTCTATCGCTTCTGAAATCTGGTCGATGACTTTGCCATCTTTTGCCTCCCAAGAACGCCATTGTTTGCCATAAACTGGACCCAATTCGCCGTTCTCGTCTGCCCACTCATCCCAAATGCTTACGCCATGTTCTTTGAGGTAAGCCGTATTTGTTTCACCCTTCAAAAACCACAACAATTCGTAGATAATACTCTTTAAGTGAACCTTCTTGGTCGTAATCAATGGGAAGCCCTTTTGCAAATCAAAGCGCAACTGACCACCAAAAACACTCACTGTACCGGTGCCGGTGCGATCTGTTTTATGGTCGCCATGTGCCAACACATGTCGCAAAAAGTCCTCATAAACAAAGCCCGATTGTGTATTCATTTAACTTCACAATGATAAACATTTTTACAGCCAAACTCCTCATTAAAAGGGAAAAATCGTGTAAGTTTGCAGTCCAATAAGATTATGGCAGAAGTTGTTAGATTACCCAAGATGAGCGACACCATGACAGAAGGTGTCATCGTTAAGTGGAACTACAAAGTAGGTGACTCCGTGAAAAGCGGTGATATTTTGGCAGAAGTGGAGACCGATAAGGCCACCATGGACATGGAAGTGTATGCCAAAGGAACCCTGCTTCACTTGGCGTTGCAAGAAGGCGATGCCGCACCGGTTGATAGTATCATTGCTGTTGTAGGTGCCCCTGGTGAAGATTTTTCTTCTTTACTTTCTGCGGCCCCCGTATCAATAGCTCCCGCTGCTTCTGCACCTGCTGCACCAATACCCGCTGCTGCACCTGTCATTGCAGCGGAGCCCATCGCCCAGCCTGTTTCTACGCCGGTTTCTGAATCAGCAACAGTAGAAAGCACTGATAGCGATGAACGCTTGAAGGCAAGTCCGCTGGCTAAGAAATTGGCACAAGATAAAGGCATCGACATACATCAAGTCAATGGTTCTGGCGAAAACGGTAGAATCGTAAAGAAAGATATTGAGAATTTCACACCCACCGCTGCCAAACCAGCCCCTGCATCAGCCGCCGTTACCAATACCGCTGTTGTTGTTTCGGGTACCGAAGGCTTCCATGAAGTGAATGTTTCGCAAATGCGTAAAACCATTGCCGCGAGATTGGGAGAAAGCAAATTCTCAGCACCCCACTTCTATCTTACCTTGGAAATCAACATGGACAAAGCCACTGTTGCCCGCGAGCAAATGAATACCATCAGCGATGTCAAGATTTCGATGAACGATTTGGTAATCAAAGCCTCCGCCGCTGCCTTGCGCAAAAATCCAAACATCAACTCTAGCTGGTTGGGAACCAAAATTAGATACAATCACCACATTCACATCGGCGTTGCTATGGCAGTTGAAGATGGTTTGTTGGTACCTGTTGTGCGCTTTGCCGACAATAAATCTTTGAGTCAGATCAGCTCTGAGGTTAAAGAATACGGTAAAAAGGCCAAAGAAAAGAAATTACAACCCCAAGATTGGAGCGGAAATACGTTCACTATCAGCAATTTGGGTATGTTTGGCATCGACGAATTCACTGCCATCATCAATCCTCCCGATGCTTGTATCCTCGCTGTAGGAACAGTAAAAGACAAGGTTGGTGTGGTAAATGGAGAAATCAAGCCGGTGAAAACAATGAAAGTCACTTTGAGTTGCGACCACCGCGTTGTGGACGGCACCATGGGTGCTCAATTCCTCAAAACACTGAAAGAATATTTAGAAGAACCCTATCGCTTACTGGTATAAACGAAAAGGGTTGCTTTAGCAGCCCTTTTTTGTGCGCTATGTTAATAAAATTCAACAATATAAAAGACCTCTCCGATGCCCGTTACGCTGCGGCTGCGATGGCTGAGTGGATTGGCTTCTCCGTAGGAGAATTGCCCATACAACAAGTTCAAGAAATTATCGGTTGGTGCTCTGGCCCCAAAATCACCCTAGAAGTAGGCACTCCTGAAACGCTAGAAACAGTTCAAAGTTGGTGCACCTTGCTGCCGGTAGAAGCCATTGAATGTGCTGAAAGCGACAAAAATTTCTGGAAACAAAATTTGTCGGCCGACTATCAGTATATCGTTCAAACATCAGACAATAAATCCATTGCCTTGGGCGACCCCAATGTTACAATCAACAAAGTAAACCCCACCGAACAAAGCGCATCGGACATTAAAGCCTTAAACCTCGATGCGATTTCCTTGGATTGTGAAAAAGAAATGGTGGTTGGAATGAAAAATTACGACCTTTGGAATGACCTATTAGAAACGTTAGAAATTTGGTAATCATGAAATATACACTTCCCTTTGCCCTAGGCCTTGTTGCCACCCTGTCCATCGCTGCCTGTTCAAACAATCCCGAAGGTGCTTTCGACGCCAATGAAAAAAGTACTCAAGATTCTATTGATAGCTTAGACCAATCGGCTATGTTCGATGACTTGTATAAGGACACTTTAAACCGAGATACCGCAAAAGGAAAACCTGGCGATGTAACTACGGAAACAAAGCCTAACACCCCCATCGAAAATACCCCAGTTGAAATGCATCGACCATGAAAATCGCTGTAGTGGGTGCCACCGGATTGGTGGGAACAAAAATGTTACAAATTCTGGAGGAAAGAAATTTCCCCATCACAGAATTATTGCCTGCTGCATCGGCCAATAGCATCGGAAAAAACATCACTTTCAGGGGAGAATCAATTCCCGTAATCACATTAGACCAAGCCGTTGCCGCCAAACCCGATATCGCCTTGTTCAGCGCAGGCGGTAGTGTTAGCTTGGAATGGGCACCAAAATTTGCCGCGAACGGGACCATCGTAATTGATAACTCCAGCGCTTGGCGTATGGATCCAAACGTTCCCTTGGTTGTTCCCGAAGTCAATCCCAACCACGTTTTACCGTCCCATAAAATCATTGCAAACCCGAATTGCTCAACCATCCAAATGGTGGTCGCACTGCAACCCATACATCAAAAATTTCAACTAAAAAGAGTTGTCGTTAGCACCTACCAAAGTGTAACCGGGACAGGCCAGAAAGCGGTTCAGCAGATGTTTGATGAGCGGGTGGGAAACACAGCAGATCGGGTATATCCGCATCCAATCGACCTAAATGCACTGCCTCATATTGATGTTTTTATGGCCGATGGTTATACCAAAGAGGAATGGAAAATGATGGTAGAAACCCGTAAAATTATGGGAC
>Ga0209357_1000837_pt1 | contig 12435 bp, 10 predicted proteins | sample LauGreFBDMM110SD_2_FD_187573 | JGI IMG/M metagenome (GOLD analysis project Ga0209357, IMG submission 187573) | Freshwater lake microbial communities from Lake Michigan, USA - Fa13.BD.MM110.SD (SPAdes) (version 3) | ecosystem: Environmental > Aquatic > Freshwater > Lake | place: Lake Michigan... | reverse complement strand
GTTGTATACACTTTAAAAAATTTGGTATACAAACTAGAATTAAAAATAGTGAAGCGTTTAGAGAGGTCAACGTGGGCGTTATATCTTTAAAAGAGATTCTTAAACCAGCATTTTCTGATCGATATGGTGTCCCAGCAATTAATATTTTTAATGATTTAACACTCGAGGCGGTCCTTGCTGGGGCTGTCCAAGCTAAATCTCCACTAATTATTCAAACCTCAGTAAAAACTGTCAAAAGTATTGGGGTAGAAGTTTTAGCGAGTATGTGGAGATCCATGACTGAAGGAATTCAAATTCCCGTTACTCTGCATCTTGATCACTGTCCTGATCGGGAAGTCATCACCCTGTGCTTAAAAAATGGTTGGAATTCAGTTTTATTCGATGCATCTGAATTACCAGTCGAAGAAAATCAACGTCAGACCATAGAAGTAGTAAAGGAAGCTAAGCAATATGGAGCCTGTGTAGAAGGTGAAATTGAAGCAATAACAGGAGTAGAAGATGGTCATGGGTCAGACACTCTAGCAAAAAGACAGTCACTAGAAACTTCCTTAAATTTTATCCAGGCCACTGGAATTGATGTTTTTGCTCCGTCCATCGGCAATGCTCATGGCACCTATAAGTCCACTCCGATTATCGATTACGACCGAGTCTCAGAAATTGTTGCTGCTAATCCAATCCCAATTGCCTTACATGGGGGAAGTGGCTTAACAAACGAGCAATTTGACGAATTAATCAAGCGTGGTTGCGCCAAAGTTAATATCTCAACATCATTGAAAGAAACTTATATGAAATCGACTTTGGATTTTCTTCTAGAATCTCAAAAAAAGAACAAGTGGGATCCCCCTTCACTATTTTCGGCAACAAGACAAACAATTATCAACATGGTTGTGGATTTAACTCAACAATTCGGAAGTAAAGGCAAAGCTTGGTGAAAATATAATGCCTGCCCTAATTTTTGATTGCGATGGAGTCTTAGCAGATACAGAAAAAGATGGACACTTACCTTCATTCAATAAAACTTTTGAACATTTTAAGCTACCCGTTAAATGGAGTCTTGAAGATTATGCAGAAAAATTAAAGATAGGCGGAGGAAAAGAAAGACTTAAAAGTTTAATTACCCCAGATTTTATTTCTAAAGCAAATCTTCCAAATTCTCCAGAGTTACAAAATGAAGAAATAGCAAAGTGGCACAAATTTAAAACAAATATTTATACAGATTTAGTCCAAAGTGGCGTAATGCCGGCTCGTCCAGGGATTGCACGAATTGTAAAAGAAGCTCATGCAGAAGGTTGGACACTTGCGGTAGCTTCAACTTCTCAAGAAGAATCTGTGCGAGCAGTCCTGGTACATGCCGTTGGAAAATCTTTAGCTTCATACTTCACAGTCTTTGCAGGTGACATTGTTTCCAAAAAGAAACCTGCTCCCGATATTTATCTTCTTGCAATAGGCCAATTAGACTTAAATCCTGATGATGTAATAGTTATTGAAGATAGCAATAATGGTTTACGAGCTTCCCTTGCTGCAGGTCTTAAAACTGTTGTGACGGTTAGTAGTTTTACAGCAAAAGAAGATTTCTCCGGAGCATCACTTGTAGTTAGTTCTCTAGGCGATGCAGATGGTGAAAAAACAAGTATAATAAATAATCCTTTAAAATTTGGCATAAAAGATGAAGTGAATCTTTCATATTTAAGTCAAATTTTGAAGTTACCAACAGCCGTCTAAAAAGGAGAAACAGTCATGACCCATCTATTAAATAATCCTGTTGACTTTCCAGTAGAACTTGTTGATGGATTTGTTAAAGCAAACTCAAAGTATGTTAAAAAAGTTTATGGTGGTGTTGTTCGAGCAACTAAATCTAAACCTGGAAAAGTTGCAATTATTACAGGCGGTGGCACTGGCCACTACCCAGGTTTTATGGGTTGGGTTGGACCAGGGTTAGTTGATGGTGCTGTAACTGGAAATATTTTTGCTTCACCTTCTGCTTCTCAAGTTAGAAGCGTGGCAAAAGCTGCTGATCACGGTGGCGGAATTTTATTAGCTTTTCTTAATTACGCTGGAGATGTTTTACATTTTGGAATGGCTGAAGAATTACTAAAAGCAGATGGATTTGATGTCAGACGTTCAGTAGTAACAGATGATGTTGCTTCTGCTCCAGTAAGCGAAACTTATAAAAGAAGAGGTATTGCAGGTGGTCTAGCTGTTTTGAAAGTAGCATCGGCTGCTGCTGAATCAGGGTTATCACTTGATGAAGTGTTAAAAGTTTTAAACAAAACCAATGAAAGAACTAGAACTTTTGGAGTTGCATTTTCAGGCTGCACTCTGCCTGGTTCAGCAAATCCTTTGTTTGAAGTGCCAGCCGGAAAAATGGCTGTGGGATTAGGAGTACACGGTGAACCTGGTATTTACGAACTTGACCTTGGGACTGCTGATGATGTTGCAAAACTTTTAGTTGACAAATTACTAGAAGATGTCCCACAAAATCCTGGTAAGAAAGTTATCGCCTTATTAAACGGTTTGGGATCAGCCAAATATGAAGAGTTATTTGTAACTTTTAGTTGTGTGGCTAATCGATTGAAAAATGCTGGAATTCAAATGGTTGACGGTGACGTTGGAGAATTCATGACTTCACTTGATATGGGTGGATTGTCACTGACCTTAGTTTGGGTTGATGACGAGATAGAAAAATATTGGTTAGTGCCTTGTGATAGCCCCGCATTTAGAAAGACAAAAATGATTGATGAACCACTTGATTCAAGCATTGTTTTTAACACTGAACCAGAAGCTCTGAAAGTAACTAAAAAAGGAAATGAAAGTTCAAGAAATGCTGCAGCCCAAATTGCAAAAGCTCTTGAAAAAATAAAAGATATTATTTCTGAAAATGAAACAATGCTTGGTGATCTTGATGCGGTGGCAGGCGATGGTGACCATGGTGCAGGAATGACTCGCGGATCAAAAGCTGCTGCTGAAGCAGCTAACTGGTTAGTGAAAGAAGGAGCGGGAGCTCAAACAACGTTAGCTGGGGCCGGAGCACGTTGGTCTGAAAATGCAGGTGGTGCCTCAGGTGCATTATGGGGAGCTGCCTTAATTGCTGCTGGTAATGCATTAGGTGATGACAAAGATTTAGATTTAAAATCTTATTCACATGCCATTAATTCATTTGTTAAATCTATTCAGCAATTAGGTGGAGCAAATATAGGTGATAAAACTATGGTTGATGCGCAAGTTCCTTTTGCTGAAGTTTTTGAAAATTCAGTCTCACAAAATCTTGGATTTGTTGATGCCTGGAATCGTGCAGCAATAGCATCAACAAGTGCAGCAAAAGCAACGTCGAGTTTGACGCCAAAAATGGGTCGAGCAAGAGTTTTAGCTGAAAAATCTATTGGCCACCAAGATCCAGGAGCCACCTCTTTTTCTTTGATTGTCTCTGCTATTTCAAGTATGTTTAAATAGAGATTTCTAAGAAAATAAATGTCTGAAACTGAAATTAAAATCTTGAAAAAACTATGACCAGATTGAAGGGATAAAGAATTAATGCCTACTAAGAAAAATCTTCAATTAGCTGCTCCTTGGGTAGAGATTGAAACCACACAAAAAGATTGGGATGAAGCTGATCCTAAGCTTTTAAAGACAATGCTCACTCAACTGCATTTAATCCGTGCGTTTGAAGAAAAGGCACTAGATTTTTCTGGTCAAAGATTGGTAAACGGCCCACTTCACTCAAGTATTGGTCAAGAAGGTGGAGCTGTTGGTTCCATCGTTAGCTTGACTGCAACAGATCAAATAAATGGTTCACACAGAGGCCATCATCAATTTCTAGCCAAAACGCTTGGATTTATTTCACCCAATGGTTTAGATCCTAATGAAGATTTTTCCCAAGAGGTAGTAACTGTTTTAAGAAAAAGTCTTTCTGAGATTTGTGGATTAGAAGACGGATTTTGTGGTGGTCGTGGTGGTTCAATGCATTTGCAATGGATAGAAGCAGGCGCAATGGGAACAAACGCGATAGTAGGCGGTGCTGTTCCATTTGCTGCTGGATTTGCTTGGAATCATAAACATGCGAAAACAGATTCTGTTGCTGTTACATATTTTGGCGACGGCGCGATAAACATAGGTTCTGCTTTAGAGACCATGAATTTAGCAGCTGCTTGGAAAATACCAATTTGTTTTTTTATTGAAAATAATAAATATGGTGTTTCCACAACAGTAGAAGAAGCAACTGGAGAGCCACGGTTATCCGGGCGCGGTCCTGGTTTCAACATTGCAAGTTGGAGTGTAGATGGAATGGATACTTTGGCAGTGCATTTAGTGATGCAAGAAGCACTTGAACATATGAGATCTGGAAAAGGTCCAACCGTAATTGAAGCTAATGTTTATCGATATTTCCACCAAAACGGACCATTTCCTGGAAGTGCTTTTGGTTATAGAGATAAAAGTGAAGAAGCAGAATGGAGAAAAAGAGATCCTCTACAAATGATGGAATCACATCTGTTGCGTCGAGGATTAATGACACAAGCGGAAATCTCTAAATTACGCGAGAAAAGCCAAAAAGTAATGACTGATGTTGCCAATCAACTACTTGAAGCAGACCCTAATGAGTCTGATAAACAAAGATTCAAACCTTCTCTTTGGCCAAATCCTGAATTAATTGATGAGGGAGTAAGAGGGGATCTTTCAGAATTTGATGGAATCAAATTTAAAGAAGCACAAGATTTTATTGGAAAAACAGTAAGTAAAAAATTCATCAGCACAATTGCTGACGTAATGATGCGCAGAATGGAAACAGATAATTCCATAGTTGTTATGGGCGAAGACATTCACAAATTAAATGGTGGGCCCCGTGGAGCAACAAAAGGCTTAAAGGATGCCTTTCCTGATCGGGTATTAGGAACCCCAATCAGTGAAAATGCTTTTACTGGTCTTGCAGGAGGAATGGCACTTGATGGGCGCTTCAAACCAGTTGTGGAATTAATGTATGCAGATTTTATTTGGGTAGCTGCAGATCAGCTTTTTAATCAAATTGGTAAAGCACGACACATGTTTGGTGGAAAACATGACATGTCACTTGTGTTAAGAATAAAAATTGGAACAAGAACTGGCTACGGTTCCCAACATTCCATGGACCCAGCAGGGATTATTAACACCTCTCCAGGTTGGAGAATTGCTGCACCATCTAATCCTCTTGACTACATAGGCATGATGAATAGTTCATTGCTTTGCAAAGATCCTGTTGCTGTTTTAGAACATGATTCAGATTTATACAAAATTTCTGGAGAAGTGCCAGAAAATGATCTTGATTTTTACATTCCAATTGGCGTTGCCGCTATAAAACGTTCTGGTTCTTCGGTGACAATTCTGACTTATCTTTCCATGGTGCAGAAGTCCCTTGATGCTGTTGAGGAAAGTGGAGTTGATGCCGAAGTAATTGATTTGCGGTGGTTGGATGCTGGAAGTATCGATTGGGACAAAATTGGTGAAAGTATAAAGAAAACTAGTAATGTTCTCATCGTTGAACAAGGTTCCAGAAGCACATCTTATGGAGGTTGGTTGGCTGATGAAATTCAACGCAGATATTTCCAATGGTTGAAATCTCCAGTACAACGAGTTTCTGGTTCTATTTCTGCTCCCAGTGTCAGCACAGTTTTAGAAGATGCAGCATTAGCCAAAAAAGAAACCGTAACAGAATTTTTGAAACAAAATTATCTATCAAAAGAGGAGAGCAAATAAATGGCTAGACTATTTCGAATGCCAAGTATTTCTGCAGACACTGAAGAAGTAGTGCTGCTTGAGTGGAGTGTTAAGCCTGGCACAAAAGTTGAAGCTGGCGAAGCTATAGCGGTTGTTGAAACCGATAAAGCCAATGTGGACATTACGGTGGATCAAACTTCGATTCTTTGGCGTTCATTAGTTGAGCCAGGCGCTTCATTGGATGTGGGAACGCCAATTGCAATATTAATTGGAGAAGATGAACAGGTTACAGATGAAAAAGCACTACTAGATTCTTTAGGAATTGGCGGAAACGCTTAATCTCGAAAGTGGGCCCTGTCGGGATCGAACCGACGACCCACAGATTAAAAGTTCGTCCCAGCAAGACCACTCTATGTCAGAGTAACCCGATTTACCTATGATTAACTATTAGGTCAATCCTCATTAATAGGTGTTGAGACCTGTCTAGATTTGTTAACGATGTTCGGAAATTGTTCGGAAACTTGACTATAAATAAAGACTTATTCAGGACTCAAAATGTGTGAAAAAAATTGCTCTGATTAATTACTTGCCCGCATTTCTACAAGGTTTGCCGTCTGCAGTTGGTGGTTCCCCTGGCTTACATTCAGGCAAGTTTGACATGTCGCCTGGTTGTCCAGGTTGACCCTGCTGTCCTTGTCCAGGTTGTTGTAATTCAGAACTAATTGAATTCATAGGCACATTTGAATTAGCTTTAGCAAGATTCAAATATCCACCAAGTGATTCTTCAAACCCGCCATAAATCATGTAATAAGTACCATCAGAAGTTTTGAAAATTTCAGGATCGCCAGGAATTCCACCAGGAATTGAAAACGCTAAATATTCCTTAGTAAAATTTAAACCATCAGTGCTGACAATCGCGGTCACCCCGGAAGCAGTTTGAGATCTATCACCTTGACCATAAAGGGTAACTCCACCCAAATCATTGATCATGGCGTAAGGATGCTTCCCGTTACCTTTCAAAGAACCCTTTGAATCAGCACCTGAAACTGATCCCACAAACTCCCAGTTAAGTGAATCAGTTGATTTGGCAACATAATAACCATTTTTACTAATAGGTGCACCAGGTTTTTCTAATTCAGAGAAATAACCCAAATAGGTTCCCCCAAGTTTTATAACACTCAATGCTCCTGGTTCAAAACCTAAATCTTTTTTAGCGAGTCGAAGACCTTCTTCTTCAGTAAAATTCACACCATCTTTAGAAAAAGCTGATTTGATTCCATCTCCAGTGACAAAATATAGACGTAGGGTTTCATCATCAAGTTTGAGAATTCTTGGTTGACCCCAAAAAGAATTAGTTACAGGTTCACCTATTGTCCAAGTTTTCAAATCACCAGAACTAGTGGCAGATAAAATTCCTTTTTCTTGAGCAAAGAAATAGATTCTTACTGAACCATCAGCAAGCACAACCGCAGTGGCATCAGCTACAGGTAAACCTTTTTTAACTCCAACTGATTCAGGTGTTAAAACTTTTTCAGCATAAATATCAAAAGAAATCGCTCCCACAGATTGTGGTGCAGCTACTTCGGGTTGAGTAGTTTGAGGTGGCGTATTTGGGTCACTTTCTGTACTAGAACCACCACAAGAGGTCAATAAAAATAGTGGCACTATCAAACCGAATATAAAAGTTTTTTTCAAGCAAGCCTCCCGATAAGCATACTAATGTATCCCGATAAGCATACTAATGTAGAAGTGGCTGAATTTGTTCGGGAAAAATCAAACTCAACTTGTGACAATTGATCTTGTTGAAGAAATTAGTACTCTGAACAGCGAAAACGAAAGTGGGCCCTGTCGGGATCGAACCGACGACCCACAGATTAAAAGTCTGTTGCTCTACCGATTGAGCTAAAGGCCCCGCTGACTAATAATAGTCAGATTACAAATCCCGCCTAGAAACGGCTTAACGTTCTAGTTTGCCTGAGATAAACAGTTCGGTGTTATCTCTTGCTTCAGAATCATCAAATTGCACTGGGGGAGATTTCATCAGGTAGCTGGAGGGAGAAATTAGGGCTCCGCCAATTTTTCTATCCTTAGCAATCTTGGCGCAACGCAGAGCATCAATAATCACACCTGCAGAGTTTGGTGAATCCCAAACTTCCAGTTTGTATTCCAAATTCAATGGCACATCACCAAAAGCGCGACCCTCTAAGCGCACATATGCCCATTTGCGATCATCTAGCCATGAAACATAATCACTTGGTCCGATATGAACATTGCCTTTACCCATCTCGTGATCGATCTGGGAAGTTACAGCTTGGGTTTTAGAAATCTTTTTTGATTCCAAACGATCTCTTTCCAACATGTTCATAAAGTCCATGTTGCCACCCACGTTTAATTGCATGGTGCGATCTAGTTGCACCCCGCGATCACCAAACAATTTTGCTAACACACGATGAGTAATTGTTGCTCCAACTTGGGATTTGATGTCATCACCAATAATTGGTACTCCGGCATCTTTAAATTTCTTTTCCCACACGGGATCAGATGCAATAAATACCGGTAAGGCGTTAACAAATGCACATTGGGCATCGATAGCACATTGGGCATAAAATTTTGCAGCTTGTTCTGAGCCAACTGGCAAATAACAAATCAGCACATCAGCTTTTGTTTCTTTCAAAACTTTTACTACATCAACTGGTTCATCAGTTGATTCTTGAATCATTTCTTTGTAATAGCGACCCAAACCATCCAGAGTGTTACCTCTGGAAACTTTTATTCCTAAAGGTTTTACGTCAGCAAATTTAATTGTATTATTTTCACTTGCCCACATTGCATCTGCTAAATCTAAACCAACTTTTTTGCCGTCCACATCAAATGCAGCTACAAATTCAATATCACTAATGTGATAATCACCAAGTTGTACGTGCATTAAACCTGGGACTTCTTGATTCTTATCGGCGTTTTTGTAATACTCAACACCTTGAATTAATGAATTAGCACAATTTCCTAAACCTACTATTGCTACTTTTACTTTACTCATGCTTGCTTCCTCTCACTAGATATTAATTCATCAATCCATTTCAATTCACTTTCCACAGCATCCAAATTATGGTTTTGTAGTTTTATTGTGTATTGATCCATCTGTTTTTCTGTTTTTTCTATTTGTGATTCAATTAATGAAACACGTTCCTGCAAACGAGCTCTTCTGCCTTGCAAAATTTGTAGTCTCACCCCTGATGCAGTTTTAGCAAAAAATGCAAAATAGGTTAAAAAGTTTTCATCATCCCAAGAGGCAGGTCCTGCTTCTTTCAATAGAGTTGCAAATTTATCTTTACCACTTTTGGTGATCTTGTAAGCAATTCGAGCTCTTCTAGTTAAACCAATTTCGGCTTCTTGCGCATCTTCATCAATAAAACCAAGGGATTGCAGTCGTCGTAATTCTGGATATAAAGAGCCATAAGAAATAGCAGAAAGAGGTCCAAGAGTCAGCGATACTCTTTTACGCAATTCATAACCATGCATTGGTCCTTGGGATAAAAGTCCCAACACCACTACTTCCATGGAAGTATTTTTCTTGCCCATTTGTTTTTACTAATCCTTTACCGATATATCGACTAGATATATCAACATATCACCTAGCTAGGCCTGGTTACTAGATGCACTTGTGATTAGTGGGAATGGGTTTGCGTACACTTAAGTGCTCACCTAAAAATATTTTTAAGTGAAAACGCGGCCTAATTAGATCAGGCCCCTGTCGTCCAGTGGCCTAGGACGCCGCCCTTTCACGGCGGTAACGCGGGTTCGAATCCCGTCGGGGGTACGTTGCTCTAAAAAGCAATAAGGAAATAGCAAGGCCCAGTAGCGCAGTTGGTTAGCGCGCCGCCCTGTCACGGCGGAGGTCGCGGGTTCAAGTCCCGTCTGGGTCGCTTAAATTCGGCAAATTATTTTTAATTTATTTGCTGCATTTAAGGCCAGGTAGCTCAGTCGGTACGAGCGACCGCCTGAAAAGCGGTAGGTCACCGGTTCGATCCCGGTCCTGGCCACATTTTTTGTTGTCTTAAATAACTTCCATAATATTGTCGCCATCAATTTTTACATTTATCTTCTTCAAATTTTTCATGGTTGGTCCACTGATTACATTTCCACTAACAGTTTCATAAATTGCCCCATGACATGGACAAATTAGTTTATTCTGCGCTAAATCAAAATCCACTGCACAACCTTGATGGGTACAGATTCTTGAAAGAGCATAAACCTTTTCATCTTTAGTTTTAAATAAAATTGCACTACTTCCATCATTGGCAGTGAAGTTAAAACCTTCTCCAACTTTTAAACTCGAAAGCTGAGCAATAGCGGCACCCTTTGTGGAACTTCCTGTTACTGAATTTGAGGGCGTGTTTGTTGCAGCGTCAGTAGCTGTTGGGGAAGAAGCACCAGTCATTGCTTTAGTGCAAGCAGTTATCACAACTGAGAAAAGACCTAAAATACCAACTTTTAAAATGTTTCGTCTATTTTTCATCACACACTTTCCTGTTGAGCACAAATATAAAACTAAATGCTTTGGGGAACTCCAGTTAACAAGCGATCCACAACTTCTTTAGCAGACCATCCTTGCGGATGAGTTTTTAACATATCTTCCACATCAGTAGTAGTGGAACCTAAGGTTAATAGTGGTGCTTCCTTGTAACCATCTGGTCTTTCTTGGCCTAAACCAACTGCTGCCAACAAACCATTACACAAACACATTCTGCCCACTAATTCTTTTTCTTCACCACGTTTTTTTAAGAATGCAACATCAGGTTCAGCTGCACAAGTGTAAGTTGCTTTACCGGTTTCATCTAATTTGGAATTTCTTAAATAACCTAAATCACATAATCTTGGTCGGGCTTTATAAACAGCATCTTCCCCAACAGTTCCGGGTAATTCCACAACTTTAAAAGGAAAACCAGTAGGAGATGATCTGTGATCGGTTCTAACTTTAAGAGTTCCTTTACGAGCTGCATCTAACATTTGTTCCCGATATTTTGGTAACAATCCTGAATCATTACTTAACGCAAACAATGTTCCAACTTGCACACCTTGGGCACCTAAAGCAAATGCTTCTTTAACTGAACCAGGTGTTGATCTTCCGCCTGCTAACCAAAATGGTAAACCAACTGCTTTCATTTTTTCAAAATTAACTTCATCTAATGGACCAAAGCCTGATTCGGTTTCAACTTTTCTTCTTGGTGGCGCATTGTGTCCACCAGCTTTCCAATGCTCCACAATGAAACCATCAGGTCTAGTTACATCATTTCTTGCTAAATAAGAAGCTAAAACTTCGGCGGTAATAATTGCCAAAAACATTGGTCGTTCCAATTTTGGTGCGACCCCAAAAGATTCCTGCGGATCAAAAGTTAAAGTTGGCGCATCCATGCCACTTGGTCTTTCACTATCGACACTTAAAGTTCCTGCTTTGCCATCAGCGAAGTCTCTGATTATTTGTGGGATTTCTCTAGGAATTCCTGCACCCATTAATACTGCATCCACTCCTGCGAGCATGGCCCCATAAAGTGCTGCTGGGGTTGCGGTTTGTAATTTTTCCAAAAAGTTGATGCCAACTTTGCCATTTTTTGCTTGCTTGGCTAACCAAACTTCCACAAAGTTTGCTGCCACCACTAATTGATCGTGTTCGGTGTGAGCATTCAAACTAATTCGTCTCATCGGTCTATACGGTTGACCGTTTCTACCTTCGGGTAAAAACCATTTTTCTAAAATGTGATCTGCTATGGCAGGGTAAGGAAAATGTTTTAAAGCTTCTCTCATGTGTCCGCCAGTGTCACCATCTTGCAAACGTCTGGCTACTACTGATTCCAAAGCGGTACCTGAAACAACTCCGAGGTGACCACACTTGGCAACTTCTTTTGCTAAACCCCATGAAGAAACAGCTGCGCCCATGCCACCTTGAATAATTGGGGGAAGACCAAGAGCCGACATGGATTTAATCCTTAAATTAAAGGGCCACTAACCTTCGGGTTGGTAACTTACCGAAGCGTAGGTTAGATGGGTTTAAGGATACGCCATATAGGTCAAAAGAGCACCCCGGCCTCAATGCCAGAGGTTATTATTTATCTTGAATTTTGCGTAACAGTTCGTGCACTTCATGAGCGTGATAGCGCCTATGCCCACCTAAGGTTTTAACCGCAGAAAGCTTACCTGCTTTGGCCCAACGTGTCACAGTTTTGGGATCTACTCGAAACATCTCAGCTACTTCCCCAGGGGAAAGTAAATTAGGGCTTTCATTTGCCTCGTTAGGCATATTTAAACCTCCCTGTTGGCGCTGATAATTTATATTAAAAACTACCAATCCCGACACATAAGACTTACCCTGAATTAGGCTCGACACACTAAAAAATGGAGTTTCTAGACAAATCGAACATTTAGGTTCAGTTTGCTGTCTTGAGGAAGGGCAGACAAGTTGTAGGCTTAAGTTGGTGGTTGCTCAAATATTTTGCTTAACTCGTCACCACATTTTGATAGGAACTAAAATCAAGGCGCAGGTTTAACCTGCTTGATCAAGATCGTTACTGAATGAAAGGTGTTGATAAATCAACATGGGTAGAGGACGCGCGAAAGCCAAACAAACTAAAGTTGCTCGCGATTTAAAATATGGCAACGGGGAAACTGATTTATCTGCATTGGCCCAAGAATTGAAAGCTAGTCGCTCCAAAGAAGAAGAGATGGAAGCGGCCTGGGAACAACTTGAAAAAGAAG
>Ga0209357_1000835_pt1 | contig 12446 bp, 21 predicted proteins | sample LauGreFBDMM110SD_2_FD_187573 | JGI IMG/M metagenome (GOLD analysis project Ga0209357, IMG submission 187573) | Freshwater lake microbial communities from Lake Michigan, USA - Fa13.BD.MM110.SD (SPAdes) (version 3) | ecosystem: Environmental > Aquatic > Freshwater > Lake | place: Lake Michigan... | reverse complement strand
GTCCGCTACCCAGCCGCACCGGCCGCTGGGCTGTGTCGATCAGCAAGTTCTGCAGCAACTCCCGGCTGGAGATCAGCAGGTGAGCCAGGAGCGCTGCTGTCACCTTGGGCTCGCCGACCCGATCGCCCCGGCATCGGGCCAAGACAGTTCTGAGCTCGCCCAGCTCCCGATCGATGTTGGCCGCCATCTCAGCAGTGCTTTCTCGCTGCATCGAACCGAGTCGACAACGTTCCATCCCACCACTCTGCAGACCCTCAGCACCGCTGCTGACACGCGCCTGGGCGAAGGCCTAGACGTTGTTTCCAGGGAGGCGCTGCAACCCACCCAATCCAGCAAGCCCTCAAGGGCTGCACAAGTCCGCTTGTGTTTAGTGGTTCGGCTGACGCCTCACTAGACGGGATAGGGCGGCCCCTTGACCACAGCCGCCTTGGTGTTTGGGTCCTGCGCACAGCCCCCATGGCCTCGATCGTTCGCAAACAATCCCTCTCCCGCTACAGCTCAGGGCTACTTGATGAGCTCAGCTACTGCTGCCAGCTGGCGGCCAAGCCCCGCCTGCGGTTAGCCGCTTTGGCTGATGAAATCCTGATGGATCGCATCAGGGTGCTGCCCGAGCCCGAGCTTGATCCCGAGATCCTCGCCCTTCTGCCCTATTAGGGGTAGCCGCTTGGGCTGGGGGCCAGCAGGCCACTGGCCCTTAGTCAACTTTCACGCAGTGGTGGGTGCCTTAACTCAGATAGACATAAAACCGCCCTGGCTCACCAAACAGGGTTTCGTTGCTGGGGCTGCGGCGGCGATAGCCGTGGCAGGCGGGGTCGTCTTGGGAATACGCCTCCGTTTACACAATCACTGCCCACAGCAGGTCGCCATCGGGTTGGCGTTTCACCAGCAGGCTGCCGATGAGCTCGGGGTCAACCTGCTTTGCGGGGCGGCAGAAGAAGGTGAAGATCAGATGCTGGGCGAGTGGCGTGGTGGCTATGGTGGTGGTTTTAGGGATTGGAAATGAATAGGCTCAACCAATAACTTTCTACAACTCACGAACATCACGAATATGAGCCGCAGTGCGCAACCAAACCCATAGCTCAAATACTAAGACTTCGACAAGCACGAAATTCTCTACAAGACCAGTCACACCTTCATTGCTCAAGCCAGAAGCCATACCAGCTAGAATCGCAGCAATCGATCCAAGTATTACCAAAGGCAGAAAGACAAACAGAAATCCCCTCACACCCACAACCCAGTAGATAGATACAAACTTGTCCGAAAATTTCTCCCCAGAAGCCCCGCCATTAGCCAAGTAACACTTGCGCAGCATCACGACAGCTATCACCGAAGACATTAACCAGTAGAGATAGTCCCAAGGAGAAGGCAGCTCCGATATAGGAAAGATAGCCAGTTGGAATAAGAGTGTCGCCGCAAGCCAATACCCAAATACATCAGCTTGCTTCAGAGAACCCCCGTGTGACAGCTCGGACTTCAAAGCTTGAATTCCCAAGAATTTCACAAATAACTGTCAGACTTTATAGAGAATAGCCTAGATATCCTGAATGTCAAATCTGGGCGGCGAAGCGTCGACTTTTGCCACTACTACAGGGACACTCAAGCGACCCAGGCGGTTGACAAACGCATGTCTGCCATCAATCCGCAGCCGCACCTTGAGGCTGCCAATGTTGTTGCGTAGCGAGGGTGGTTTCTTCAAGGGGTGCCGCTGCTGCTGACATCAGGGCTGCGGCTCCACCACCGAATTCATTCAACTACTCCATCTCAGCTTGTAGCTCTTCTTAGCCGTTGGCAGAGTGCCGAGAAGAAAAATGGGGAAAATCCTTTGCAGCGGCTTGGATATTGGCTGGGAGTCCCAGTGCGACCACTGGAATCTCAAGCCCAACCTGAGCTCCTTGCAGTCAAGGCACGCTTGACGCTGATCTGCCGGAGATCCAGCAGCGGCTGGTCTTGTTGGTGACGCTGGCAAGCGCAAGGGACCCCGCCAGCTGTCGCCATGGCCGAGCTGATCAGCGCCGAGCGCTTCTTAGACCGCAGGCATAACTACCGCGACCAGTCCCAGCAGGTGGCTGTCCGGGCGCTGCATGCCGCCATCGCTGCCCTGGCGGGGCCCAGGCACCGGGGCGGTTCACCAGCTCCTGCAGCGTGGCGCGGGCAAAAGCTGAATTAGCTAAGGGTTTTGGCCTGGCCTTAGGGATCCTGCACTCCGGCACCGTTAGTTCCCTAAGCGGTTGAGTGTGTTTCCTGGCCCAGTTCCTCCTCTATGGCGTAGGAATCGGACTTTGCGTCCACCTGCTGGATCAGCGCTATGCCCAGCAGCGCTCCAAGGGCCAGATGGGCCCTGATCGCCAAACCCCTGACCCCGTAAGGGGTCTCCGCGCCGGGCCGCTCCAATATCTGCCTAGGCAAGCCCATAGCCTGCTGGGCCACGCGGCGTAAGGGAATATGAAGCAGCTTCGAGTTGGGGGAGAGGCCAGCTCATTGTGGCCAAGGGTCGACAACATCCTTGCCTTTCCTGCCCATGAAAGCGCCGTTGACTGAGCAAGAAGATGAGAGGCTTGAGGCCCTTCGTGACTACAAAATCCTCGACACTCCCGATGAGAGGGAGTACGACGATCTTGTAGCTCTGGCGTCCCAGATCTGTAACGTTCCCATCGCCTTGATCAGCCTAATTGACAGCAACAGGCAGTGGTTCAAAGCAAAAGTCGGCCTAGAGGCCCGCGAAACGAGCCGTGACGTTTCCTTCTGCGCCCACGCCATCCTCAACGACGACATGTTGGTGATCCAGGACGCCCTGGCCGATGCGCGTTTTGCTACCAACCCCCTGGTCACTTGCGCCCCCAATATCCGTTTCTATGCCGGCATGCCACTGCTTACCCCAGCGGGTCTGGCCTTGGGCACCCTCTGCGTGATCGACCATGAACCAAGAGAGCTTGCCGCCCCTCAGATCAGGGCCTTAAAAAGCCTGGCCCACCAGGTGGTGACCCAGATGGAATTACGGCGAGTGTCTGCCCGGCTGGCCCAGGCCTTGGAGAAAATCGCTCTAATCGAGGAACTGATCCCTATCTGTTCCTACTGCAAGGCGATTCGCAACGACGCCGGCTTTTGGTCGAGCGTGGAGACCTTCATCAAGCAGCACGCCGATGTGGCCTTCACCCATGGGGTATGCGATGGCTGTATCGAGAAGCATTTTCCCGAGGTGGCTGAATTGTGGCGAGAGCAGGACGCCGGCTCTTAAACGACCGAGCTAATTGGGGGGATCTGGTTTTTCTGGACAGGTCTCTGGGTTGGATTGCTCATCTTTGGACAGTCTGAGGGGCCTGCGTGTCTCCTATCGACCTGTTCACGAAATCGGGGTAAGCCCACTTTGAGCCATCCAATCATCTGAAAACGCTGGTTCCGCAGGCAACAAAAGGGCAGCGGGATGGCAAAAGGGTGCTGCTGGTTGTGCACAATCAGGGACATGGACCTCCACGCCGATCTCAACCAGCGCGTTGCGCTCAACTCCGCTGCCCTGCCTTGGCTGCCGTCACCGATAGCGGGGGTGGAGCGCCGGATGCTGGATCGCTGTGGCGCTGAGATGGCCCGGGCCACCTCGATCGTGCGCTACGCGCCGGGGAGTCGCTTCGAGCGGCACAGCCATGGCGGCGGCGAGGAAATCCTCGTGCTCGAGGGCACTTTCTCCGACGAGCAAGGCGACTACCAAGCCGGCAGCTACCTGCGCAATCCAGTCGGCACAAGCCACGCCCCTTTCAGCGCGGAAGGCTGCACGATCCTGGTCAAGCTGCAGCAGATGCATCCGGCTGATCAGCAGTGCCTAGTGATCAACACCAGCCAGGAAGCCTGGCTGCCCGGTCTTGTCAGGGGACTGGAGGTGATGCCGCTGCATGCGTTCGGCTCCGAACACGTGGCCTTGGTGCGCTGGGCACCGGGCACCGTGTTTCAGCCCCATGGCCACCCAAGCGGGGAGGAGATCCTGGTGCTGGATGGGATCTTTGAGGACGAACACGGCACCTATCCGGCTGGCAGCTGGCTGCGCAATCCGCCCGGCAGCGTGCACAGGCCATGGAGCGAAATCGGTTGCACGATCTGGGTTAAAACCGGCCATCTACCGGAGACGATGGCTCCGCAGAGCCCCCTAATGCACGACTCGAAGAGATGACTTCCTTCCTGAGACCGGGGGCAGGCACACTACGCAACATTGCGGGTTTGATAGCTCACAGTTCAACAGAGATACCTGGCTAGAATGAAAACAGCATGACCGATACGGGTAATAGATTCAAATGAGCCCGTTTCCAGCCCTACCCCTTTGGTTTACATGGGCTTTTTTATCAGCAATTTTTGCTAGCGCTTCTGCCGTACTCGGCAAAGTAGGACTTGAAAACATTGAGGCCGACCTAGCTACCCTTATCCGCACAGTGGTCGTATCAATATTCTTGCCGTTGCTAATCATTGCAACCGGCAAATGGAGCAATCCATTTGAACTATCACAACAGACTTGGATATTCATAACCCTTTCCGGCATTGCCAGCGGACTGTCTTCGTTCTGCTTTTTTAGGGCCTTGAAACAGGGAGATGCATCATTAGTGGTGCCCATTGACCGCCTCAGCTTGTTGTTAGTAGCTCTTATCGGATTCGCCTTTCTTGGCGAACGCCCTTCGGCTATTAGCTGGACAGGACTATTGCTCATCGCCGGAGGAGGATTGCTGTTATCGCTAGCCGAATAGATTCTAAAATAGATGATCTTGCTAGCCGTAGCCCATCTTGTGAGCCACCAAACTGCAAAAATTTAATTCATCATTTCCTGATGCCCAAATACGCTGGTGACATCAAAACCCAAGAGAGTGCCGCGCTACTCTTCAGCGCTTCCCTCAACTTTTCCAAAGACGTTACCCCATACATCGCCCTTAATGTCACCCCAAACGCTTCCCTCTACATTGCCATTAACATTACCTAAAACATGGCGGCCAACATTTGCACCAACATCGCGTCCGACATATCCTTCTACACTTCCTTCAACGTCTCCATGTATATCACCGCGAACACTGCCCTGAATGCTACCGGTAACGTCCCCCCAGACATTTGCATTGACTTGGAGAATACGAAGCTTGCCGTCTACCAGTCCAAAAGTGACAAGCTTATTAATTTCCTCGATCTCAGACATTCTCTTAGATACTAAGTGAGTAGTGCAGCATAGACCATGGAGAGGATTACCAAAACATTATTCACCGTGACTACGATCCCACTGAAGCGTCAGAGTAGGTTGCTCCACGCAAGCTATTACTAGCGGATGACCAACCAGTTCAGAAGAAACGCAGGCTGATATCAAGCTCCGTAGTAGGGGATAGAGCTCAACCATCGCTGCGTATTCAGGTGAGTTGCGATAGGAGTGCTCAAGAAGCCGGTAGTCCTGATCTGGCTGCATCGCACCAGCGGGAGCGCCGTACAGAATCGAAGATGGCTCTGCCTTGTCCAGGTCTGCTTCAGGCTCGATGGGCCTGAGACCAAATTTTTCGGTTGACATGGACATATTAAGTGGGGGCGTTCAGGGTTGCTTCAGAGCGCTCCTATACAAAACTGGCGCAGCGCAAAGGCAATGGAGCCTGATGTCAGGGGGATCAAACAGAAGCAGCTGACTCAGTGGTTCCGCTGGAGGGGGCATAAGCCTCATTTCTAGGCAGCCAATCCATAGGCCGCGCCATCAGCCGGATCATTTATTCCCAGCTCCAGGCGCCAATCGCTAATTGACCGCTCCCAGCCCTCCTCCCACCGGGCCGCCATCAAGCAGTGGGCCTGATGGCCGATCGCCATGCCGTGAGCCACCGCCTGGGCTAGTTCCTCATAGCGCTGCAGCTGAAGGCGGAAGCTGGCTAGTTGGCCGGCGGTGGTGAGCAGCACATAGGCGGGAAAGCCGATTTGAGCGGCGGTGATCGCCAGCACGCCGCTTTCGCCTGCTGCTGAGGTGCCAAAGCCAGCCACCACATGGTGGATGTCGTGGGTGGTGGCTACCCGTTGGGTGAGCCATTGGGCCTCGCTATCAATCGGGCGCGGCCGGAAAAATTCCGGGTCGTAGTTGAGCCTGCGGATCAGCTCGGCGTAGCTGCGGCCCAAGCTCCCCACTGGAAGCTGGATCAGCCGCTCGATGTCGGGCTGCAGCGGCGGATAGCGCTGCTCGAGCATTTCTGCTCCACCAGCCACCGCCTTAAAGCGCCTTATCGAATCGACCATCTGGGGGCTATCGATCATGTTGTCGATCAGATCGGCTATCGAGTTCAGATCGCCGCCACTGCGACCTATCGCGGCAAGCAGTTTGAGGTTGTTGGCCGCCCGCAGCAGCTCACCAAACCGCGACATAAACCAATCTCAACTGCCCCCATTATGACTGATACTTTCCACCTTCACGAGCCAGTGGGGGCAGTGGAAAAAAGGCTCAAGGATTCATACGAGCACGAACCGATCAATTATATTCAACATTCGAGATCAGTCCATCTGGTGAGACGATAATCTCCATTTCCAGAGTGGCCGCTTTGCGCTAAGTCGTCCGACCAGTAGGAACGCTAAGAAACTGGTAACGATATCCCCTAGAGCTGGCCTTGTGGTGGCCTTCGCCATGATCCCTGAGGCGCTCAGGCTCGCTCCCACTCAATCTTCACCACATCTAACGGACCGCGGCCGCCGCGATTCAGCTCAGTGGCGGCTCGCAGGGCAGCTTCGTGGGTATGAAAAAGGAAGGCATCAGAAGTGCTATCAACATCGACGAGTCGCTGATCCTCGCCGGCAATGGCCAGAAATGTGCCATCACTGAGACGTTTCAGGGCATATCGCTCAGCCTGGGTGCAGTCCATCGGATGGGATGGATCAATCTCGGGAGCCCAAAAATGCATGGCCTCAAGCGCTTGTCCTAATACCTGATCAATCTAGCCAGGGCTGACGCTGTCGACTACGCCCGGCAGGATCATCTCAAGCACGGCGCCGCCTTCAGCCTGGTTGCTGGCCTGGATCCGTCCGCCGTGGGTAACGGCGATCTGCTGCACGATCGATAAGCCCAGGCCACTGCCGATCCGTTTACTTCGGGCCCGAGATGGATCACCTCGGTAAAAACGTTCAAACATATGGGCTAGGTCTTCTTCGCTAAGCCCGGGTCCCTGATCAGCCACGCTCAGCTGGCACCACTCACCGCGGCGATCAAGGCTTACCCGCACCACCCCACCATCGGGGCTATAGCGCAGGGCGTTATCAAAAAGGTTGAGCAGGGCACGGTGCAGGCGGGAATTGTCGCCGCTCAGCTGCAACTGTGCTGGTGCAACAAGCTCAAGAGCTATCTGGCGTTGATCTGCCAGCGGCCGCACGCTGGTCCATACCTGCTCAACCAGCTGGGGCAAATCCACCACCATGGCCCGTGAGGCCGACCCGGGCAGGGTATTTTCGAGGCGGGAAAGCTCAAGTAGGTCGCCCACCAGCTCCTGCAGCCGCAGCAATTCCCGCTGCAAACGCTCCACCAGTCGCGCATTCTGGCTATTTACCTGGGCAGCGAGGCTGTCGCCCACCAGCAGCAGGGCGGTGAGGGGGGTTTTCAATTCATGGGCCACATCACTAACCCAGCGCTCCTGCTGCTCGAGCTGGGCATCAAGGGAGCGGCGGCTCTGCAGTTGCACCACCAACCAGCCATCTCGTCCCGGCACCACCATGGCGTCTAGGTCATGGCCGCCAGAGTGCAATTCCAGCCGCTGGGGGCGATCCTGGCGGCGGGCGATGCGGATGCTGCTGGCTAGGTCTGGATCTGGGCAGACATCACCGAAGGGCTGGCTGAGCAACAGGCGGCCGGCATCAAGCTGCAAGATCCGCTCAGCCCTTGGGTTGATATGGCCGATCAGGCCCTGGCGATCCAGGAGGATCCAGCCAATGGCGGCGGAATCCATCCAGCTCAGCAGCTGCCGGGCTGGGGGCAGGGGGCTGTTCAGGCCAGCTCGACGCCGCCAGGAGGCCACTCCAAGGCTGATATGTGGGCTGGCAAGCACTCCTAGCCCTATCCCCAGGCTCAACGCAAACAGCAGCTCAAGGGCTCTAGCCAAAGCGATAACCAAAACCCCGGACCGTAATCAGATGCACCGGGGCTGATGGACTCTCCTCCAACTTCTCCCGCAACCAGCGGATGTGCACATCAACGGTTTTGCTGTCGCCGATGTAGTCGATACCCCAGAGCTGCTCCAGCAGCTGATCGCGGCTCCAGACCCGCCTTGGATTTTGCATAAACAGCTCCAGTAATCGATATTCCTTCGGCGATAGGTTTACCTCCACTCCGTCCCGCGTTACCCGGCATTCGTCCTGGTAGATGCAGAGGTTGGCGTGCTCCAGCACCTTGGCCCGGCTGGTCTGGCTAGATGAGCGCCGCAGCAGGGCCCGGCACCTGGCCACCAACTCCCGCATGCCAAAGGGTTTGACCAGGTAGTCGTCGGCACCCACCTCCAGCCCCAGCACCCGGTCGGTTTCGGTGTCGCGGGCACTCACCACCAGGATCGGCGTTTGGTTGCTGTGTTGACGCAGCTGCCGGCATACATCCAGCCCGCCCAGCCCCGGCAGCATCAAATCAAGCACCACCAGGGAAAACTGTTGGCCATCGGGCGCCCGCTGCAGCATTTGCAGGGCGTCGCGGCCATTGCCACAGGCCTGGACGCTGAACCCCTCCAGCTCCAGGGCTTCGCGAATCGTTTCGCGAATCGTTTCGTCGTCTTCGACTACGAGCAAGGAAGGCTTCATGTCGCCATTCTCGCCGGCCAGCTCAACCCCCCAGAACGTTGCTTTAACCACAGCGGTAACCCTGGCCGCGAACCGTGGTGATCAAGCTGGGTTGGGCGGGATTCTCTTCCAACTTGAGGCGCAGCCAGCGGATATGCACATCCACGGTCTTGGGATCAAGCTCCACGGCCTCGCTTTCTCCCCACACCCGAGCCAGCAGTTCATCGCGACTCCAGATCCGGCGTGGATGCTTCAAAAAGAAATGAAGTAGTCGAAATTCGCGCGGCGACAGGCTCACCTCAGCACCATCGCGGCACACTCGGTGTTCCTCCACAAGCATAGAAACCCGGCCGCAGCGCAGGGCAAGCGAGCTTTCCGAGCCGAGCTGATGGCGGCGCACCAGGGCACGGCAGCGGGCCAGGCATTCCGCCAGTCCAAAGGGACTGGGCAGCACGTCATCGGCACCGTCTTCGAGGCCCCGTACCCGGTCGATCTCGGAGACTCCAGGGCATAGCAGCAGCACCGGAATCGGCCTGCGGGCCGAGCGCACCTGGCGGCACAGCTGCCGGGCTGTTTCGCCCAGGCTGCCATCCAGGACAAGCAAATCCCAGTTGAAACTTGGCCCCAACTTGGAGTTCGCCTGCTCTGCATCAGTGCAAACGGTTACTTCGTAGCCCTCATCGCCAAGCTTTTGATGCAGGCAGGTGGCTGCGGTGCAGTCGGAGTAAACGAGCAAAAGCCGTATGGACGGCTGATTCATCGATGCTGGTTGCGCTGCTGGGGGAGATGGCTCACCACCAGTCGCCGCTGGCTATCGATGTGGAGCCAGCCCTCATCGCGCAGGGAGCCGAGAATCCGGGTCACCGTGACCCGGGTGGTGCTGAGGGTGCTTGCCAGCTCCTGATGGGTGAGCTTCACCTGAAGGCGCAGACCCTGCTCACAGGGCTGGCCGTAGTCGTTGGCGAGGAACTCAAGAAACCCGCGCACCCGATCTTCGATGCGGCGCAGGCCGAGCAAGGCAAGCAGGGCCTCACTTTGGCGGTAGCGAGAGGCCATGCCCTGAAGCAGGCCCATAGCCAGATTGGGTGAACGCTGAATTTCTTCGCAGCTGACGCAGAGCAGATCGCTATCTACCAAGGTGTTGGCCGCGTAGGCCTCAACATTGGTGAGGGGATCGCCGAAGGGCTCGTTAGGGCCGGCTAACCCCAGCAGCAACTCATCACCATGGATCGAAATCGCGGTGAGTTTCACCATGCCCCGCACAACCAGCCAAACGCTGCGCTTAAGCAGGGGCACCTGGCTTCCCGCCGCAAGGTGCACCAAACTGCGCTTCTCGTAGCTGGTCTCAAGAAGATCGCGGAAGCTATCGCTGCGACCCGGCTGAAGAGAGGGCGTGAACACCATCGAGGAGCAAGCCAGTGGGCTGGAACAACGTTATGGAGCCAGCTGCGCTGCCAAGCAAAGGCTTGGTAGTCCCGGGTTTAAGACCCGGTTAGGACGGGTGGGGGTGGCGTTGGTGGCCCCAGCAAAGCCCCCCGCAACAGCCAGAGGCTCTCGCCCTGCTGCCAGAAGAGCCAAAGCCGATATCCATCTGTTATGGAGCGGCCATGGAGCTCAGCGAGGGCCAGGGGCGCGGCGGCGCTGGGGCTGCTGAGGCGCAGGCTGATGTCTTCGGGCAAGGTGCCCAGGCTCGCTGGTAATTCCTGCTCCTTGCCTCCATCCCATAGGGCTAGAAGGGCACGCTCTTGGCCGGGAAGCAGCCACCACTGGCGCCGCTGCAGGGCCACCAAGGCGGAGCCAGCCTCCCTAGGCCGCCCACCCATGGCCACTTGCCGGGCCAGGCGAAATGCCTCGCTGGGCTGGCGCGGCAGGCCTGCGGAATTGCTTGTAGTTGGCGGCCCGCTAGCGGCGGCAACGGGCTGGCGGCGGCCCTGCTCGCTTTGGGAGTCGCCGGCGAAAGCACCAGCGGGCAGGCTGGAGGGTGGCGGCGGCGGCAGGCCTGCCAGACCTTGCAGCGGAATCGTGGCCAGGGAGCTAGTCGTGCCCAAGCCTGAAGCCGTGCGACTCCAGCGCAGCAGGGTGGCCGTGTCCTCTTCCAGCACGGCCCGGCGAGCGCGGCGGCCATCGCTTCCGGGCTGGGGCAGGGCCATCAGCAGCAGCAACTGGCAAATAAGGGCGGCCAGCAGGGCAGGAGCCCAGCGCCGCACCATCGGCTCAGCCAGCTTTGGGTGTAGATGCGGGAAGTTGGATTTCAAGGTGCAGTGGCAAGGAATCAAGCTGGCTGAGCAGGCGGCGGACGTCACCCCAGGGGGTGTCGGGATCGGGCACGATCCGCAAGCGATTCGCCCTGCTGCGCAGGGCCGGAGCGGCAAGCAAGCGCCGCAGCTCGGCGGCGGCAATGGGCTGGTTCCAGAGCCTCAGGCCACCGTCGGCAGCGAGGTGCAGGCTGATTACCCCCTGGGCCAACGGGCGCTGCAGCCTCACCTGGGGCAGCAGCAGCAGGCCCAGGGAAAAAGCGCATAGAGCCGTTGCCAGCAGCGCATGGGAGAAGGGTTGCAGCAGCCAGGCTTGCTTCACCGCATTCCTCCCGGCCACTCCACCAGCACCGGCAAGCGGGAGTGGTGCTGCAACCAATCGAGAGAGGCGGCCACCTCAGCGCTGGCCAAGCCAACCGAGGGCTGGAAACGCACAGCCACCACTGCGGGCGGGCGAGCCTGCAGTTGGCGAAGCAGGCCCTCATCCGCTTGGGGGGCACCGTTGAGAATCCAGCGGCCGGAGGCGGCGCGGGCCACAACCAACACATCACCGCCGCCAAGGGCGGGCTCGGGGTGCACTCTCAGGTTGGCTTGCTGCACCAGGCTGGGCAGGGCAGCAACTGCCAGCAACACGGTGATGCTGGTTGCCACCAGGGGCACCAAGGCGGTTAAGAGCCCTGGTTGTGCGGCGCTTGGCTGCTGCATCAGGGGTTGGCGCAATGACGCAACTGCCAGCGGCGCAGCCCCTGGTTGAGCAACAGCAACGCCATCGCCACAAAAGTGATCTGCAGACCAAGCAGGGTGGGAAGTAGCACGTCGCCGTAGCCGGCCAAGGGAGCGCCGGGCGGCAGCAGCAGCTGGCTTCCAAGTTGCTTCAGCACAGCCATTAAGCCAGCCGTCGTGCCGATCAGGCCCAGCAGCGGAGCCAGCACCACTGCTGCCTGCAGCAAGGGTTCACCCCAAGTCATCTGGTGGTCACAGTCGTCAAGCAACTGAAGGCGCACCTCCGCAGAAGGTGCCTGCGCCAGCGCCGTACGCAGCTGCCGCCACGAGCGGCGACCACGGGCAAACCAGCGCCACCAAAACGCACAGCGATCAAATCCCACGGTGAATACCGCCACCGATAAAACCAGCAGGGGCACAGCTACCGGACCGCAGGCCTTCCACAGAGACAGGAAGGAAGCCATGGCTCTTGCCGAATGGGGTGAGGATATGGAGCGCTTGGGGCCGCCGCCGGTATCGCCCCTGCTTGACATGGGCGCGGGCGCCTGTACGGATCAAAGGGTGATCGACTTAAAGGTTGATCGGCTTAAAGGGTGATCGGCTCCACTCCGCTCACCACCGGCGCCACGGCGCTCAGCTCCAGTTGCGGGTGCTCCTCCGCCAGCTGACCCAGGTTCCAGCTGTTCTTGAACAGCAGCACCGGCCGGTTCCAGGCATCCCGCACCGTCTTGCAAT
>Ga0209357_1000832_pt1 | contig 12475 bp, 8 predicted proteins | sample LauGreFBDMM110SD_2_FD_187573 | JGI IMG/M metagenome (GOLD analysis project Ga0209357, IMG submission 187573) | Freshwater lake microbial communities from Lake Michigan, USA - Fa13.BD.MM110.SD (SPAdes) (version 3) | ecosystem: Environmental > Aquatic > Freshwater > Lake | place: Lake Michigan, USA... | reverse complement strand
GGCGTGATTTTCAAAGCGTCAAACACTTTTTGCTGCACGTCGGCGCGGTGAATACGCACAGAGCCACCGCCAATTTCCCAGCCGTTCAAGACCATGTCATAGCCTTTGGCAATGCACTTCTCGGGGGCTGTGACCATCCAGTCTTCGTGGCCGTCTTTGGGTGCGGTAAACGGGTGGTGCACGGCGGTGTAACGCTGTGACTCTTCATCGTATTCAAACATGGGGAAGTCAACCACCCACATGGGCGCCCAACGGTTTTCAAACAAGCCCGATTTTTTGGCAAATTCGCTGTGACCAATTTTGAGGCGCAGAGCACCAATGCCATCGTTCACCACTTTGGCTTTGTCGGCACCAAAGAACAAGATGTCGCCATCTTGCGCGTTGGTGCGCTTCAGGATTTCGGCAATGGCGGCATCGTGCAAGTTTTTGACGATGGGGCTTTGCAAACCGTCGCGGCCTTTGGCCACTTCATTCACCTTGATCCAAGCCAAACCTTTGGCACCGTAGATCTTCACAAACTCGGTGTAACCATCGATTTCGCCGCGGCTAATTTCAGAGCCACCGGGCACGCGCAAAGCAACCACGCGTCCGCCAAGTGTGGTGGCAGGTGTGCTGAACACTTTGAAGTCGACATCGCCCATGATGTCGGTGAGTTCGGTGAACTCGAGTTTGACGCGCAAGTCGGGTTTGTCTGAGCCGAAGCGGTGCATGGCTTCAGAGTAGGCCATGACGGGAAAGGCACCCAAGTCGATGTTCAAGACTTTTTGGAACACGCTGCTGATCATGCCTTGGAACATGTCGCGAATTTCTTGTTCGCCCAAGAAAGACGTTTCAATATCAATCTGTGTAAATTCGGGCTGACGATCGGCGCGCAAGTCTTCGTCGCGGAAGCACTTGGTGATTTGGTAGTAACGGTCGTAGCCGGCCACCATGAGCAACTGTTTGAACAACTGCGGCGATTGTGGCAATGCAAAGAAGTGACCATCATGGACTCTGCTGGGCACCAAGTAATCGCGCGCACCTTCGGGTGTGCTCTTGGTGAGCATAGGGGTTTCAATATCGATGAAGCCGTTTTCGTCCAAGAACTTGCGAACTTCCATGGCCACTTTGTAGCGCAGCATGAGGTTGTTTTGCATGTAAGGGCGGCGCAGATCAAGCACGCGATGTGTCAGGCGTGTGGTTTCTGACAAGTTGTCGTCGTCGAGCAAAAACGGGGGCGTGACGGATGGGTTGAGCACCGTCAGTTCATGGCACAAGATTTCAATCTTGCCGCTTTTGAGGTTGTCGTTGGTGGTGCCTTCAGGACGTGCGCGCACCAAACCTTTGATCTGAATGCAAAACTCGTTGCGCAGGCCTTCTGCTGCTTTAAACATATCAGCGCGGTCGGGGTCGCACACCACTTGCACATAGCCTTCACGGTCGCGCACATCGACAAAGATCACACCACCGTGGTCACGACGGCGATTGACCCAACCACACAAAGTAACGGTTTGGCCCATCAGGGCTTCGGTGACTAGACCGCAGTAGTGTGAACGCATAGACATGAGAAAAATTCTTTCAATTGGAAAAATCAGTTGGCTTCAAGCCAAATCAATCTGCTTTTGTGGCATTGGTGGCATCGGTGGCATTGGCTTTGGTGGGCAAAGCATTGGGGCCACCTGGCACCACAACACCCATCGAGATGATGTACTTGAGCGCGTCGTCCACACTCATGTCCAACTCCACCACATTGGCTCTGGGCATCATGAGAAAGAAACCCGAGGTGGGATTGGGCGTAGTGGGGACATACACGCTCACGCAGTCGTTGGGTAAGTTTTGGGCCACTTGACCGGCTGGAGCGCCTGTTAAAAATGCAATGGTCCAAGATCCTTGGTGCGGGTACTGAACCAACAAAGCTTTGGAAAATGCATTGCCACTGCCAGAAAACAGAGTGTCGGCCACCTGTTTGACACTGGAGTAAATGCTGTTGACCACGGGAATGCGAGTGATGACCTTGGACCACTGCCGCAACAACCACTGACCGAAAATATTGGTGACAAACAGACCCGTGAAGTAGATCACCAACGCCACCAAGATCACGCCCAAGCCCGGCATGTGACGCAAGGATTCAGCCACTTCGTGCATGCCAGGAATCACAGCATCGAGCGCACCCAAAATAGCCAAGAAAATACCGTCCATGGTGCCAACCAACCAGGTGAGCAACCACACAGTGACACCCATTGGCAACCAGACCAGCAAACCAGTCAACAAATAATGGCGGATTTTCAAGTTCATTTAGAAAGTCTCAGTGACAAGCGCAAGAAGGAGCGCAAGCGGAAGCCGATGAAGACGTTGCTGTGGCCGCAGGCTCGGCTGAAGGGCTTGCACCACCACCACCCGCGTCAGATGGCGTCGATGTGCCTGCATCAGCACCTGCAGCTGCGCCTGCCACGGCAGGTGCAGCCGAGCTAGCGGCACCGCCCTTGAAATCAGTAGCGTACCAACCAGAGCCTTTGAGCTGGAAACCAGCGGCAGTGAGTTGTTTGTTAAAAGTGGGGGCACCACAGGAAGGGCATTTTGTCAGGGGGTCATCTGACATCTTTTGCAAAACATCCTTGGCATGGCCACAGGAATCACACTTGTAGGCGTAGATGGGCATGTAGAAGGTTCTCGCGTTGATTCACAAAACCCTCAATTATAGGCGGCTACCTTGCAGTGCATGGTGGGAACCATGCTTGTTGGCAATGGCTTGCGGCCCCAAAGAACCGATCAACATACCTGCCAAGCTGGCAAAAACACCCGCCAATTGGGCCGGAAATTCTTCTCCTGCAGGGGTTAGGAGCAAAAGCAACCAAGTCAAAAGACCCAAAACAATGGCAAGAATGGCACCTTGGGTGGTGGCTTTTTGCCAATAAAGACCAAAAAGCAAGGGAATGAAAGCACCCACCAAAGTGACCTGATAGGCACCAGAAACCATCTCGTAAATGGAACTTCCTTGCATTGAAATGGCGTAAACCAAAACCAAGCCACTGAAAATCAAGACCGTGATCCGCATGGCCAGCAAAGCCTGTTTGTCACTCTGGTGAGGGCGGAACTGGCGCCAAATATTTTCTGTGAATGTGACGCTAGGGGCCAGCAATGTGGCTGACGCGCACGATTTGATGGCCGACAGCAATGCGCCAAAAAAGAGCACTTGCATGATGAAAGGCATGTGTTCCATGACCAAGGTTGGCAAAACCTTTTGGGGGTCTTCCTCAATGAGTTGCGCCGCCTTCTCGGGCATGATGATGAGCGCACTGACCACCAAAAACATCGGCACAAAAGCAAACAAAATATAGCAAATGCCGCCAATGATGGGGCCTTTGGTGGCGGCATTCAAACTGTTGGCAGACATCACGCGCTGAAACACATCTTGTTGTGGGATTGAGCCAAACATGATGGTGATGGCGGCCGCTACAAAAAACAAAATCTCTTTTAGATTGGGTTCAGGGAAAAAATTGAACATGTCTTGGCTGATGGCCAAAGCAATGACTTTGTCGGCACCGCCAGCCTGCTCTCCCGCAAAGACAGCCAAGGTAGCCAAGCCTACGACCAGAATAATCATTTGAATGAAATCGGTAATGGCAACCGACCACATGCCACCAAACAAGGTGTAGGCCAAGATTGAAACAACTCCAATGACCATGCCCACAGGCATGCTGATGACGCCATCCGATAACAAATTGAAGACCAAACCAAGCGCTGTCACTTGAGCAGAAACCCAACCCAAATAGCTGACCATGATGATGATAGAGCACAGGATTTCGACGGAACGGCCATAGCGCTCGCGGTAGTAATCGCTGATGGTCAGCAGGCTCATGCGGTACAACTTGGCGGCAAAAAACAAGCCCACCAAAATCAAACAACTGCCCGCACCAAACGGATCCTCCACCACGCCGCCCAAACCACTGTTGACAAACTTAGCAGGAATTCCCAACACTGTTTCAGAGCCAAACCAAGTGGCAAAGGTGGTGGTCACAATCATTGCCAAAGGCAAGTGCCTGCCTGCAATGGCAAAGTCAGCTGAAGTTTTAACGCGTTTGGCCGCCACCAATCCAATGGCAATGGTGACGAGTAAATAAGCGATGACCAATGTCAGCAACACAATAACTCTCCTTAGATTTGATGAAATCTTTCGAATGCATTGAGCACGATGAGGGTGGAAACAAAGCCGATCACCACATAGACAACAGCCTGCAGCAGTCGGTTTGTACGTTGTTGTTCAGCCAGCAGCGCAGCCAAGTGGTTTCGGTCTTGTGCACTGGCCGTGGATTGCTTCAAATAATCATGTATCAGACGCGGCAACTGAGGAAAGATTTTGGCGTATTGGGGAGCCTGTTCGCGGAGTTGCTGAAAAAATCTTTTAGGCCCGACTTGATCAATCATCCACTGCTCAAGGAATGGCTTGGCCGTGTTCCACAAATCGAGTTCAGGGTCTAGCTGACGGCCCAAACCCTCAATGTTGAGAAGCGTTTTTTGCAGCAAGACCAACTGCGGCTGAATTTCGACATTGAACCGACGCGACGTTTGGAACAGCCTCATGAGCACCATGCCCAAAGAAATTTCCTTCAAAGGCCTGTCAAAGTAAGGCTCACACACAGACCGAATGGCCGACTCCAATTCGTCGACCCGTGTGTGAGCTGGCACCCAGCCCGACTCAATGTGCAATTCGGCCACGCGCTTGTAGTCGCGCCTGAAAAAAGCACTGAAGTTTTGTGCCAAATATTCTTTGTCGTATTCTGTGAGCGTGCCCACAATGCCGAAATCGAGAGAGATATAACGCCCCATCGTTTCAGGTTCAATGCTCACTTGAATATTGCCTGGGTGCATGTCGGCATGGAAAAAACCATCTCGAAATACCTGTGTGAAAAACAACGTCACACCATCTTTGGCCAACTGCGGTATGTCTACGCCAGCGGCACGCAAAGCATCCACTTGGCTGATGGGCAAGCCTTTCATGCGCTCCATCACAATGACTTCGGGATGACAGAAATCCCAATACATTTCTGGAATCATGACCAAATTCAGACTTTGCATGTTGCGTCGCAACTGTGCCGCATTGGCTGCCTCACGGACCAGATCCAATTCGTCGTGCAAATGCTTGTCAAATTCTGCCACCACTTCGCGCGGCTTAAGGCGCTTGCCGTCAGCGCTGAGTTTTTCAAGCCAGCCCGCCATCATGCGCATGAGGTTCAAATCTTTTTCAATGGCTGACAACATGTTAGGGCGAAGCACCTTGACAGCAACCTCTTGAACCAAGCCCTCTTTGTTTCTCAACAACGCAAAATGAACCTGCGCAATAGACGCGCTGGCCACAGGCACGCGGTCAAAAGACTCAAAAATTTCTTCAACGGATCGACCAAAAGCTTTCTCAATGGAGGCCACAGCAATGTCTGAGCTAAAGGGCGGCACGCGGTCTTGGAGTTTGGCCAACTCCATGGCAATGTCGTCTGGCAACAAGTCGCGCCGAGTAGACATCACTTGTCCAAATTTCACAAAGATGGGGCCCAAGTGTTCGAGCGACAAACGCAAACGCTCGCCTCGCAACGCCTTGTAAGTGCGGCCCAAGGTGAGAATTTTGGAGAGCAATTGAAGCAGTGGCTGATTGAAATTGGACAGGATCAATTCATGCAGGCCAAATCGCCACACCGTCCAGACAATGAAGATTCCCCTGAAAAAACGGTTCATAGGGCAGCCTTGTCATGGGAATGGCCAGGGGCTTTTTGGCGAACAAAGCTTTGCATGGCGTTCACTGCTTGACGCCCAAAGCTGACCATCTTGTGGGCCACAGCATCACCAAAAAAGGCCGCCAAGTCTTCTTCAATGTCCCATCGCACATGGTCAATGAGCCAATTGACTTCTGCCGCCAATTGCACATCGCCCTCGATGTGCACACCAGGCTTTTCGCCTTTGATCAAGGCGGCAGCCATGCTCAAAGGCGAATTGTCGGTGAGCGTCAATTTGAGATCGAATGGACGGCTCGATACACGCTCCAGCAAGCCAGCGGCTGAGGGCGCCAACTGAATGTGTTTGTCTTGCCATTGCAATTGAATGCAGCGACCCTTTTGGCGCGCAAGTCTGGCTTGCGCCTCAGGCTCTCTGCTGATGACGTGGTTTAAAAATAAAATCACGCGATTGAGTGACTCATCAACAACCCAAACGGGTGCTTGCGTATTTGCAGCGAACTTCTCAAAAGCTTCGCCAACCAAAGAAAAAGGGGACTGTGTTGCCATAGCCCCCAATTATTCCCGAAAGGCTGGCTTGTGCCAGCCTTTGCTTGAGATAGCCTTGAAATTATTGCAGGGCTTGTACACCAGCAACCAACCAGCCACTGTTGCCATTTTTGGGCTTGGTCATGTTCCAAACCTCACGGAAAGGGCTAGGCTCTGCAGTGGGCTCTTCACGGATCACGCCGTTGAATTCAACGCTGGCCATATAGCCCTCAGGCAATTCTTCAATACCCAACAGTTGGGCTTCGAGCATGAGTACTTCTGTTTTGTTGGGCTGGCCTGGGGAATTAACCTCACGCTCAGTCAATTGGCTTTTGATTTCAGACAGCATGCTGTCTGTCATCATGGCCTTGAGCGAGTCCATGTCGGCACGGTCCCAGGCATCTTGCAAAGTGATGAAGTTGCGCTTGGCAGCTTCGACAAAACTTGCAATGTCAAAACCATCAGGAACACCCCAGGTTTGTGAGCCCTGCTGAGCAACAGACTGGGCGCCGCCAATGGCCGAGCCAATCAGGGAGCCGCCGGCTTGAGGATGGGCTGCGGGCGTAGGGTCAAAGCGCGTCTGCTGTGACTCCCAAGGACGGGCTGAAGCATCGTTGCCCACATTTTCGGGGTTGTACTGGCGCATGGTGGCGGGAGATTCTGCGGATTGACCTGCGCCTTGGTAGGCCAAATCACCCTGCTTGGCAGCGCCGCCTTTGCGTGCTTTGAGGATATAGCCAATGACACCAACGGCCACCATTGCGAGCAAAGCAAACATCAACATGTTGCCAAATTCCTCGCCGAAGCCCATGCTGCTTGCCAACCACGCCAAACCTAAGCCAGCGGCCAAGCCGCCCAGCATGGCACCCCAAGGACGCTTAGCTGCTGCGGGAGCCGCTGTGGGGGTGTTGGGTTTGGCTGGCGTAGCAGCTTGGCTAGGCGCAGCAGGGGCAGCCGGTTTGACCGCTTCACGCTGAGTGACGTTGTTGGATTGTTGTCCAACAGATTTGCCACCGCCCACACGGCGAGCAGCCTCAGCATCCATGGTGCTGAAAACCAAAATCGAGGTCAAGAATAGGCTGAAAAATTTGTTCACATTAACTCCGAAAATTCAGAAAAAAACGATCAACATTTGATGCCGACGTGTAAGGCTACCACCCCTGCACTTAAATTGTGAAATTCAGCGTGTCCAAATCCGGCATTTTTCATAAGGGCTTTCAGCTCTTCTTGGCCAGGATGCATGCGAATCGATTCGGCCAAATACCGGTAACTGGCATCGTCTCCGGCCACCCATTTGCCCAATTTGGGCAAGATGTTGAAAGAGTACCAGTCGTAGGCTTTTTCCAAGGGCTTGGCCACTTTGGAAAATTCAAGGACCAGCAGCTTGCCACCAGGCTTGAGCACACGACACATTTCTCGAAGTGCGGCATCTTTGTGAGTCATGTTGCGCAAGCCAAAGGCCACACTGACCACATTGAAATGATTGTTGGGAAATGGCAACTTTTCAGCATCACACACCAAGGTTGGCAGCAACACGCCTTCATTGACCAATCGATCGCGCCCTGTTCTGAGCATGGCTTCGTTGATGTCGGTGTGAAAAACCTGGCCGGTGCTGCCTACTTTTTTGGAAAAAGCCAAGGACAAATCGCCGGTGCCGCCAGCAATGTCCAGCGCACGATCGCCTTCTTTCAGGTTGGCCACTTGCACCGTGTAGGCTTTCCAAACACGGTGAAGACCGACGGACATCAGGTCATTCATGATGTCGTACTTGGAGGCCACCGAATCAAACACGCCCCTGACGTGTTTGGCCTTTTCTTTTTCATCGACCGTTTTGAAGCCAAAGTGAGTAGAGCTCATTTGCAAAATCCGATCAATGTGAATGGCCACAAGATGCACCAGCGGCAGCGATCATCGGATCGTCTCGATCTGCGCCAGCGGCCGCGAGGCGCTCTTTGTATTGATCCAAAAGTTGGTCTTTGTCAGCGCCCAAATGGTACAAATAATCCCAGGAAAAAATGCCACTGTTGTGACCGTCTGAAAAAGTGGGTTGAACCGCATAGTTGCCCACTTGGACCAGTTCAACAATGTCAACTTCGCGCTTGCCCGTTTGCAAAACCTCTTGCCCTGGGCCATGCCCTTGAACCTCGGCGGAGGGGGAGTAAACGCGCATCAGCTCAAACGGGATCCAAAATGTTTGGCCATCGGAAAAAGCAATTTCCAAAGCCTTGCTTTGCCCGTGGAGGGTCAAGGCCTGTGGTGAGGGTGCCCCTGCTGTCAATCCGGCCATAAGGCTCTCTTTCGTAATGCTTTGCGTTAAACCAAAACTCGCTCAATGCCACCGGCATTGGCTGCCGCCACATACTCGGGCATCCACTGCTCACCCAAGATGTGCTTGGCCATTTCAACCACAATGTAGTCGGCTTCCAACAAGCCATTTTTCAAATCGTCGCCAAAGCGGGACAGGCCTTGCAAACAGCTTGGGCAGCTGGTTAAGACTTTGATGTTTTCTATTTCGCCCACCATGCCAGAGGCGCGCATTTCTGCTTCGCTCTTGAGAATTTCTTCTTCTTTGCGAAAACGCACTTGCGTGGCAATGTCTGGGCGTGTCACGCCCAAGGTGCCCGACTCTCCGCAGCAGCGGTCAGACTTCAGCACTTGCGGCCCCAACAGGGATTTGACCGTCTTCATGGGGTCTTGCAACTTCATGGGGCTGTGGCAAGGGTCATGGTACAGGTAGGCGCCATTGTTGCTGAGCTTCATGCCCTTCTCGAGCAGGTACTCGTGAATGTCGACGATGCGGCAACCAGGGAAGATCTTGTCAAACTCATAGCCTTGAAGCTGGTCATAGCAAGTGCCGCAACTCACCACCACGGTTTTGATGTCTAGGTAGTTGAGGGTATTGGCCATGCGATGGAACAGCACACGGTTATCGGTAATAATTTTCTCGGCCTTGTCAAACTGACCGCTGCCCTTTTGGGGGTAGCCGCAACACAGATAACCTGGCGGCAAAACCGTTTGAACACCCGTGTGCCACAGCATGGCCTGCGTGGCCAAACCCACTTGGCTGAACAAACGCTCAGATCCGCAACCTGGAAAGTAAAACACCGCTTCTGTTTCGGGCGTGGTGACCTTCGGGTTGCGAATGATGGGCACGTAATCTTGATCTTCAATGTCCAACAAAGCGCGAGCCGTTTTCTTGGGCAAGCCGCCAGGCATCTTTTTGTTGATGAAGTGAATCACTTGCTCTTTGATGGGCGCTGCGCCAATGCTAGACGGCGGTGCTTTGGTTTGCTTGCGCGCAAAAGTTTTGAGCAAATCGTGCGCAAAACGCTGGACCTTCATACCCACACCCACCATGCCAGCGCGGGCCAGTTTGATGGTTTCGGGATTGGTGGCATTTAGCAAGAACATGGCCGCAGCATTGCCTGGACGGAATGTCTTTTGTCCCATTTTGCGCAGCAAGTTGCGCATGTTCATGGACACGTCGCCAAAGTCAATTTTGACAGGACAAGGTGAGAGGCACTTGTGGCAAACAGTGCAATGGTCGGCCACATCTTCAAATTCTTGCCAGTGCTTGATTGACACACCACGGCGTGTTTGCTCTTCATACAAGAAGGCTTCGACCAGCAATGATGTGGCCAAAATTTTGTTGCGCGGGCTGTACAACAAATTGGCGCGGGGCACGTGCGTGGCGCACACAGGCTTGCACTTGCCACAGCGCAAACAATCTTTGATGCTGCCGGCAATAGCGCCAATGTCAGACTGCTGCATGATGAGGGATTCATGCGCCATCAAACCAAAGCTGGGGGTGTAGGCATTGGTCAGATCGGCTTGGATGCCCTCACCCTTTAAGCCATTCACATTGCGTATCAGCTTGCCCTTGTTGAAACGGCCTTCAGGGTCGACCCGCTGCTTGTAATCGGCAAAAGGTTGAAGTTCCGCGTCGGTAAGGTGTTCAAGCTTGGTGATGCCAATGCCGTGCTCTCCGGAAATGACCCCATCCAGACTGCGTGCCAAGACCATGATGCGTGACACGGTCTGATGCGCTGTTTGCAGCATGTCGTAGTCGTCTGAATTGACCGGCAGATTGGTGTGCACATTGCCATCACCGGCGTGCATGTGAAGCGCTATCCACACACGCCCCTTGAGCACGCGTTTGTGGATGGCCACACATTCGTCCAAAATAGGCATGAACGCTGCACCAGAAAAAATGCTTCCAAACGGTGCCTTGATTTGGGTTTTCCAACTGGCACGCAAGGTGTGATCTTGCAGTTGGGGAAATAAGGTGTCCACTGAATGCAACCAGCCTTGCCACAAATCTCGCACATCGCGCACCACAGCCAAAGCCTGGCCAACTCTGTCTTCCAACAACTCAGCAGGCGCAATTTGACCGGCGTCGTCTTCCTTGCCTAAAGGCAAATTGCCCTTGCTTAAAAAGTGCTCCAATTCATTGCACAACTTGATTTTGTTGCGCATTGAGAGCTCGATGTTGATGCGTTCAATGCCATCGGTGTATTCCGCCATCCGTGGCAGGGGGATCACGACGTCTTCGTTGATCTTGAAGGCATTGGTGTGTTTGCTAATGGCCGCTGTTCTTTTGCGATCTAACCAAAACTTTTTGCGTGCTTCAGGGCTGATGGCAATGAAGCCTTCCCCGCTGCGTGAGTTGGCAATTCGAACCACTTCAGAGGTAACTTTGGCCACGTCGTCGGCGTTGTCGCCGGCAATGTCGCCCACCAAAACCATTTTGGGCAAGCCGCCGCGTTTGGACTTGGTACTGTAGCCCACAGCGCGCAAATAGCGATCGTCCAAATGCTCCAAACCTGCCAGCAAAACACCCGAGCGTTTTTGCTCTGCGAACATGAAATCTTTGATCTCAACGATGCTGGGTACCGCGTCTTTGGCATTGCCAAAAAACTCCATGCAAACGGTGCGCGTGTGTTCGGGCATGCGGTGCAAAATCCAACGTGCGCTTGTGATCAGGCCATCGCAACCTTCTTTTTGAACACCTGGCAAGCCAGCCAAGAATTTGTCGGTCACATCCTTGCCCAGGCCTTCTTTGCGGAAATTTGCACCGGGAATGTCAAGGCGTTCTTCGCGGACCAGTGTGGTGCCATTGGCTTCGAAATATTTCAACTCAAAACTGGCCACATCCACATCGTGAATCTTGCCCAGGTTGTGACTTAAGCGGGTGACTTCAAGCCACTGAGCATCGGGCGTCACCATGCGCCAGCTGGCCAAATTGTCGAGGGCGGTGCCCCACAAAACAGCCTTCTTGCCACCTGCATTCATGGCAATGTTGCCGCCAATGCAGCTGGCTTCTGCAGACGTTGGATCAACCGCAAACACCCAGCCGGCGCGCTCTGCGGCATCGGCCACGCGCTGCGTGACCACCCCCACCTCGGTCCACAGGGTGGGCACTTCTTTGTCGAGGCCAGGCAACTTCACCATCTCAATGTCTGACATGGCCTCTAGTTTTTCAGTGTTGATCACTGCGCTGTTCCACGTCAGGGGCACTGCCCCGCCTGTGTAGCCTGTGCCGCCGCCCCTTGGAATGATGGTCAAGCCCAAGGTGAAACATGCTTTGACCAAATTGGCCATTTCGGCTTCGGTGTCTGGGGTCAGAACCACAAAGGGATATTCAACACGCCAGTCGGTGGCATCTGTGACATGGCTCACACGCGACAGCGCATCGAACTTGATGTTGTCTTTGGCGGTGTGCTTGCCCAGTCCCTTCTGCGTTTTTTTGCGCAACTGGGCCATGGCCGAGAAAGTCTCACCGAACGCTTTGACGGCCTTACTCGCCAATTCCAGCAACTCGCCCACGGCACCATCTCGCGAAGCATCGGCCTCAGGCGTGCGGCGTTTTTGGACTTCTCCCAAGCGATGCTGCAAGGCCTCGACCAACAACTTTCGCCGGTCGGGGTTGTCTAGCAAGTCGTCTTGCAAATAGGGGTTGCGCTGAACCACCCAAATATCACCCAATACTTCATAGAGCATGCGAGCAGACCTGCCAGTGCGGCGCTCGTCTCGAAGTTGATTGAGCAGGTCCCAAGCACGAGTCCCCAACAAACGAATGACAATTTCTCGGTCAGAGAAGCTTGTGTAGTTGTATGGAATTTCGCGCAAGCGAGGTGACGAATCGTCAGCCTGCATGAGGTGTTGGAGCGTGGTTGGAGCGTTCATGAGATTTGAGCGATATTTTACTTCAGGGGCTAATTCACGCACCACAGGTGGGGACAGTG
>Ga0209357_1000830_pt1 | contig 12480 bp, 10 predicted proteins | sample LauGreFBDMM110SD_2_FD_187573 | JGI IMG/M metagenome (GOLD analysis project Ga0209357, IMG submission 187573) | Freshwater lake microbial communities from Lake Michigan, USA - Fa13.BD.MM110.SD (SPAdes) (version 3) | ecosystem: Environmental > Aquatic > Freshwater > Lake | place: Lake Michigan... | reverse complement strand
GCCATAAGGGCTTTTCTCCTTAACGCCCAAAAGGGCTGGATTTGTTTAAAAAAAAAGAAGGAGCGACCTTAATGGCCGCCCCTTAATTGTTTAACTATGCGTAAACTCCTTCGTCTGCGTCAAGAACCACCATTCCAGCCGCGTCAATCAACAAGCCATCACCAAAACTGGCAACGCCTGTTGCAGTCGCAGTAGCGATCGCCACGCCAATCAAAGGATCAGCAGCTGTACCGCCAACAGTGATTGGTGCTGTGCCGGTGACGCTAATAACGCCAGACGTTGAGGCTGACTCGTTAACAATCCATTTCGCGCCGTCATAGATCAGAATATCGCCGGCTTTAACTGTTGTTCCCGCAATTCCTGTCCAAGAGGTATCGGCCACGCCACCAACGCTGGCGATGTAGGCGTTACCTAAAGTTGCGGCTGGCGCTGCAACGGTTGGATCGGCTGAACCCAGTAATTCAACAACAGCTAACTGAAGCGACAGGGTGCCATCAGGTGCTACCTCAAGGCCAGTTCCAACCTTGATGCCACCGAGAACCGTTTCAGTAGCAACAGGTAATACATAAACCCCGCCGGTGCTAGCCCAGGCAGTTCCATCCCATATTTTTAGCTCTGAAACTGTTGTGTCATACCAAAATTCACCAGCGCTATTGCCAGCAAAACCAGCCGGAGTTGCGTTAGGTGCAGTTGCGCTGACTTGTGCGCTACCGACTTTGGCTAAATCACCAGCAGCATCTTTGAAATAAACGGCAGCTGATGCTGCTGCAGTGTTTAGGGCGATTTGCCCGTCAACCAAGATTGCGGGATCTGGCCTGAAATTAGCGCCAGGATTTCTTACGTGCTGCCAGGGCTTGGTTGCCATATCAATAGGAAGATTGCATACGCATTCTACCTAACTAAAATAATATTGCTCATCGGTATCAACCGGTCCCGGCGGCCCCTCTGGACCCTGTGGCCCCGGTGGGCCCTGCGGCCCAACAGCGCCTTCGCCGCCGCTGCCGCCTGTTGAAACTGAGACCCACGCCTCTCCATTCCACATCCACAGTGTTGCCCCATCCGAATAAACATCCCCGATTTCGGGATTTGGCGGGAAATTAAGTGCCATCAGGAATACAGCCCATCATCGATAATGTCATCGCTTCCCGTCGATGAATTAGTAATAACCCATTGGGCAGATGTTGTGTCTTGGTAATAAACAAACAATTTGCCGGTTGAACTATTCCACCAAAGATCACCCGGTATTTTCCCTGCAGGAGCTGTTTCACTAATAGTGACGGGGGCCTCATGCTCGGCACTATTAGCACCAAAATCCAGGCTGATCCAGCCATCAGGGCCCATCACCCATACGCCGCCGGGTTGGCTGGTATCAAGCCAAACCTCGCCTTCCGATGGATTGGCCGGGGGTACTGCAGCGCAATAAATCCCAGGTAATCGCCTGATCTTCCCAGAGGTATCTCTACAGGTTAAAAACGGGCCTGCAGCATTAAAATTTAACGCCAACTCACCAGCTGCAATCATTGAGGGTGTTGGCTCTTTGCCCACAGTCCCAGTGCTTTTATGGATAATTTGCAAACTCATAAACTAAGCGCGGCTTGAAACCAGTCTAAACAAGCTTTCCGCCTGCTTCCAGGTATTCATCTAGCAAATCATGGGCATAGATGCGGGGGAAACCAAGCGACTCGGGAAAGATCGAGAACTTGGTGCCATCGCTAAATTCCAGCTGTATTAAGTCATAACCAGGCAAGTTGCCTGCTGCTTTTGAAGCTGATACGGATTTAACTGCTTTAGTGATTTTCATGGCTGTTAAACCTCCACGATAACAATCATGCCATGGCCTGGGTGTTCATTGATTAAATTATTTTGGCCGCCAAGCTGACGGTACAGATAATAAATATCGTGCTTTCCGCCTGATAGCGACCTGGCCCATTGACTGCCAGATGTCTGGTTATTAGCTTGAGTCTCACCGTAGAAAGCATCAGACGGGGGGGTTGTCGTTGAGTCAATGCCAGGGGCTACATAAGCGATAGTCGATGTATTGATTGTTGTTTCCTGTGAGTTGCCATAAATATCTAAAAACGTTGTGGCAAGAAATGCTGCCCCTTGCACCCAGGAGCAGCGCGGTGCCGTCGGGTAAATACTTGCCGGAGGCACTGACCATTGCTGGGTGTTAGGGGTATTCCACTGGCTACCAAAGAAATATCTCATCGAAGCAGAATAACGATTATATAAATTAGCTATATTGATTCGAGGATAATTAGCACTGTTCGAGCCTTGGATCGTGCCGCCTAGATCAACAACTGAGGTGCCTGCGGCTGTTGTGTGTACAACACCAACCAAACGCCGTTCTGGTTTGCCGTTTTTACAGAACACACCATCTTTTAGCGTTCTAGTAGGAGGGGTCATGCTAGAACCCCAAGGGGCATAATCAACTGCTATCGCTGGTACATTTGCTGTGCCTGAGTTATATAAATAAACGTCATAGGTTGTTTCTGGCGCGCTACATCCAGCCAAACTAAGAGGCAAAATACCGTTGAACCGAATCACCTGCCAGCGTTGCAAACTGGTGTTAAACAACGCAATCTCATTGCCACCATAAGGATGAATATAAATTTGAGTGCTACTTGTTTGGTTTGTATCAGGGAATGGCCTGGTTGACGAAAGGCTGAGCCGTAGATTCACCACACTTTTCACAGCATCACCCAATGCCTCGATCAATGTTGCAGGGGTAACAGCCAATGAATCGGATACGAAATCTTTCACCTCATTTGCTGTCGCGATCTCGATTAACCCTCGCGTTTTTTGTGATGCGATAGGTAATGATCCCTCTTCCCATGTGGGGGTGCCATTAACTCTCCCTGAGATTGTGATGTTGTTTAGATTTGATTGCCCAGAAGCATTAAGTTGCTTGGTAACGGTTAAGTTCTCAAATTCTGTCGGGAACAGGTTCTGAGAATCAAAAGTTGGATCACCAGATAATCCGCCCAGCCCTGCAGTTTCAGTGTTTACAGTGCGATTAGTTGACAAATCTTTTATCGTATCGCCTTGTACCAATAAGCCATCTTCGTTGAAGCCGGTATTATAAACTCGGCCTCCCATATGATTAACAGCAAAGAAATCAATTTTATGTTGATCAGATAAAGTAGTTAGCTGATACTTAGGCATTGCCTTCGTATAGTTTGATTGGCCGACCCATTCATAGGCATGGCCGAAAGCGCGAATCAAGCTAGGGCGGTTAAATTCAAGCGGCCATGCTTCGCGAGATGTGAGCTTACCTGCAGGAGCAGGGTTTGCGCTATCGCTTGGGTCCCAGTAACGCAAATCCTCGTTTGCTTGTGGCTGCATAACAGTGCCAGCCAATGTTGTACCAACAGCACCGAGCGCCACTGTGCTGTAACCGATCCGCATCATTAGATGTGATACAGCCGCAAAATCAGTCGCAGCCCTCAGCTGCATTAAAACGTCAACATCAGTATCTAAATTCACACCCAAAGTATCGCTATCAAAAGCAGGGCTTAAGTCTTTATCTATAACGACGGCAGGAGCAATACCAGCGCGGCCAAATTCCACACCCCTGACGCTAGGTAACATTGAGTAGGAGTTTTCCCATACCGCCCCGTCATAGGCCACAGTCAACCCATTGCGTTTATGGCGTTTTACCCGACCTTCTTGAAATACTGGTGTGCCAACTCTGTAATAAGTGCCTGCAGCATAATTTTGTGCCTCATCACCAGGCCTAATAATCATTTTGTAATAAGCAGTATCAGCCGTGGGGCTTGGGATACTGGTAGGCGCTGCTTCAGTTACAAGGAACACCTCATCAGCCCCGTTAGCAGGATCAAGCTGCCCGTCAACTGTGGTACGACCGCCAAGGCGAACAACATAATTACCAACAGGGCGCCGCGTAGCAGCGATATTGCTATTGCTTGCAATCAGGGAATATTCCCGTTCCTCTGGACTTCTGTTATCTACTAAACGGCGAATAAATACCCTATTGCCGATCACCTCAGCAGGTGAAATCGTGCCGATGTTATTGGCTGAATTTACTTTTACCCGAAGCTCTTCTGGGAAGTCTTCATCCCATGGCACAGCTGCTAATTGGGCCCGAGCATTTACAGCCAAACTGTTAGGGATATCACCAGCAATAGCACCAGGGCCGGTCTCTCGACTTCTATTTTCCACCCATACATAATCGCTCTCTTTTAATGAATAGCGATTGCTTTCCAGACTTGTTACATCTACCGGATCATCTAAAACGATCCTGCCGGTTACTGGATTGTAGCTAGCGATAAGCCCGAGGTTTAGCTGTCTGATATTTGTGCCATCTTGCTTAATCTGTAGGGGCCTTTTCACCGCACGACATAGGAAACCACGATCCTGGGGGAAAGCGCCCTTTGCTGATCCGATACCCCTAAACCCTGAAGATAACAAGGCCGTTTGGCCGAAGTTACTGTTTGAGTTTGTAATCGTGCATTCACCGCCTGAGGCCGTCCAATGGTGAACACTGTTACCAATAACGAAACAACTAACCTCTTGAATTACTGCGTCGCGGATACATTTAAAAGCAAAATGCCGATAATCAATATCGAAGCAACCGGTCTCAGGTGAATAGTTACCGCCTATGCGAGTTCTAAGATTATTGATATCTGCATTTATGTAATCATCATAAGAAGCAGGAATGCTCCATTTACCACCGCTCCAAATCTCCCAGGCGGCCATATCCCGTTGGAGGCTTACGTTAGTAAATTGAGCGGTAACCATTGATTTGAAGCCTTTTGCTTGGCTGCCATCAAGGAAGATTCCGCACATTCCATAGTTACTTCGTAAGGAGCAGTTAAAGACGTAACAGGAGCTGCCGACTGTACTGTCAGTTAGGTTCGTGGGAACGCCATCAGGATAAGGAGCTGCAATCTCCGTTTCTCCTGGTCTGATTTCAGGAGTGCTTACGCCAAAAGCTGTTGCAATCTTGCCGTAATAAGCTGTTAGTTCAGCTTCACTGCAAAACTCAAAGCAATGCAACAGGTGATGAGATCTTTCTGTTGCAATCGCATCTTTAAAAGTAAAGTTAAAAAAGAAGCTACCGCCGGTAGTTCGGAAGATTCCACCTCTACCTGTACTGGGGCTGCCTCCAGCCGCTGGTACATACATCGGTCTTATTACGGTCTTGCGGAGATCTTCCCCGATTATCGATACTCCCCTGGGGAGAATGATGCCTGGGCTTAAATTGCCATTGAAAGCAAGTAGATCTTCATCTGTGGGCTTAAGGCTTTCACCCCATGCTTTTACTTGCGCCACCCCTGCAGGTGAATTATCGATTATGTGTTCCCCAGCGGCCACATGCAGAACCACTCTGTCGTATTCATCGTTATCAGCGCCAGTAATCACTGAAATCCTGGCCGCCTCGATAAAAGCTCGCTGGATTGTCTTGAAGGGAGCTTGCGCTGTATATCCGCAAACCAGCTGCTGTTTCAGTAATGGCGGATTTGTTAAAGAGTTTTCGTAACCGCCTTCATAATCATCGCGGCCAATAGTGTTATCAACAAATAAAGAATATCTAGAGCTAAGCAAAACTTGCGTGGCATCCTCTGCGCTTGCATCGCCATTACCAAATACCTGCCGCAAGGAGGTCGCTACAGCTGCGATCTGCGATCTGAACCCGGCCTGTGTCGTATCAATCGTTGAAAGTGATCCGCTTTCACCGGGCTTTAAGATTTTCGCCACTAGCTAATATTCATATTTCTCATTCTAGCGGCCCATACGCAAGGCAATATCCCCCGTCGTGGCAAATGTCGCGGTGCCAGCTATTAGTTCAGTTGGCCGGCAGTTGATTGCAGCCTGTGTGATCAAGATCTCCGCCTCGTAGAAAAGATCGCCTGGTGCCAACCCAGTGCAATCCTGGCCTGACCGGTCTTGGATCATCCAAAATTGCGCCTCAGCCTTACAGCCCTTTTCCGTTAGTAACAGCAGCTGTAGCAAGTTGGTGGTATCGCTACTGCCTTCCTGGTTCCTGCGTTCGATAAAGAAATCAAAGGAGCCGCCGCCTGTAACCAGACTTTTGACTGATTCGCCAAATTTTTGACCGAGGGCTGTGGTTTCTACATTGGGGGCTTGCAGCTCGAGCGCCCATTCCCTTAGGTCGCATTGCACCAGCCATTGCCGGCCAGCGATCATGCCGCGAGGTTGAATGTCTGCATTGCCGTATTCCTCTGTCCCAGCAACAGGTATCAGGTAAAGCGGCGCATCCTCACAAATGCTGATCAGGGTGATTTCATCCCTTGCATCTGAGAACCGGTAATCACCGATCTCTTCTGCGCAGTGAACAATCCCATTATCAAAATCCTCAGTGCCTGAGGGGGCGATGATCATATTACTGAAATCCACCCGATCTAAAGGCACCCGATCTACTGGATTGCCATTGATCGCCGCATCAGGATCAAGATAAAAAGAGATTCGATCTAGCTGATCCCTGTGAATAAAATAAGTTCCAGCGGTATCAGCTTGAGCCGTGTCATAAAAGCTATTGGCATCAGAGGTATAAAACAGATCGGCATCATCAGCAATATGAGTCCTATTCGGTCCTAGCAACCAATCCGAACCGGCATAGGTGGCCTGCCCACCGGGGCAATGGCCCATTGGTAAACCTGCATAACTGCTCAGAAATACGGCATCACCATTCCAGAAGTCTTGATTACCAAGAACAATGCTGTTGCTTTTTTGGTGCTGGGCAGAAGGCGCCACGACTGCTGCTGCCGGCGGCTCTCTTCTCAACATGAGAATCCCGCCTGAACCGAGGATTGCCATTTAGAGCGATCCGCTTACAGGGCCTGTGACTTGCAACCCAACCCCAATCGCTACAACATCGCCAACCGTGACGGAAGGAGAAATGCTTGTGAGGAATGCTTCGCAACTCAACTCTTTACCACCAGCCATATCAAGCACAAAGCTGACCGATTGCGAACTTTCACTATTGCTAAAGATCGAATTTAGAAGAGCATTTGAGGTCGTGTCCTCTGGGTCGTAAAGGATTGTGGCCTGGCCTTTAGCGCCTCGCATCCCTGGTACATAAGTACGATCCCAGCTGCCAAGACAGGAATCTTCTAATGCGGCACGATCGATCGTTAAGCTCCATTCCCTTACTTTCCCGACCCTTACGCCTTGGAACCGTAGAGCTCCATTAGCTCCAGTAACAACAGCCATTATTCAAGCCTTCCGATTAGTTCCACCGTGATTTTAGAACGGCCTGGGGATAACGTTTCCGCCTGTGGTTCGCTAGCAAACTTCCACGCGAGATAACTCGGGATTTGAACCTTTAGATCATTCCCAATACCGGCCCATGTCTCAGCTGGCAGCTCTAGCGGTAGGAAGCCCCCATAACTGTTGTGGTAACACTCAAATAAGGTTGCGCCTTGCTTATCAAAGCAGTTGTATTCAAGACTTAACGAGGCTTCAAACGCCCGATCACCATATAAACGGCTACTTGAAGCGCCATTAATAGCAGTGAATGTTTTCGTGGCGTATTTGCCAGGGTTAAGCCGGCGAGATCTGGGGCAAATAGCTGGGAATGGAATAGCCATATTTCTATTTTAGACAGGTGCAACAGTCACAGCCACAACCATTACCTCCTTTGTTTTTTTAATTTCAACCTCATCAAGCGTCACCGTGACAGAAATGATTTGCTTGCCTGGCGTGGAGAAAGTAATCTCTGAGCTTGAGGCTGTTGGGTTTGCAATCGTCGCGTTTGCCGCTTCCCATAAATAGCTATAGCTTCCATCAGGTCCATTCACTACAGCCGTAAATATTCCACTGGTTTGCGTCGTAACGGTGCCGGGGCCTAACAACGTGACAGAACTAAAGGTGGGGTTTAGCTCTATCGGTGAATCACTGTTGCCGATTGCTCCATCGATCTGCCAATTATTGTCTGCATTCCATCCTTTCGTTAATTCGCAGAATCCATCAATATCAGTGGGGAAATGCGTTGCCTCCACTTCGATGTTGCCATCTTCATCAAACGACAGCATTTGTACTTTGTAGGTTTGGCTTGCTAAAGCTGTATCCCTAAGGCAGAACACTGAACCCAGGTGCGCCTGTGAGCGGCCAGCACTCACGAGAATATCAACCTCTTGGATTGCATTTGTATCACCATCCCAAAGCAAAGCTGGATATAAGCCATCGGCCAAATGCTCACTGCATACGACCTCCCCTGTTTTGGTGATAATCCCATTCCTTGGCTGGTTATAAGAAAGCACTTCCATTCCTAGCTTGAACGTTTTACCGAGATCTAAGGCAGCTTGATCTGGCGTTGTTTTGAATTTCACTGAATGAGTGATTAAACGCCTAGTACGGCAAAGCCATTTTCCGTAATCAATCGCGTGAATTTCAGAGGTACAGAAATCACTGAGATCAATTTGTTCTAGTGGCGCATTATCAAGGGTGCCAGCCTCGCGGATCGTGACCTCACGCAAGACTGGGAATAATCCCTTTTTGGCTGTATCAGATGCCTGCTTCTCTTCTCGCCATTTCACGCTGACCCTTGGTGACTGGCGTTCTTGCTGATCTAAATAGGACAGCTCGAATGAATCTTCGAGAATGTTGCCTGCAGTGAATAGCCCAGTGATCGGCTCAACTTCATTGAATAATGCTGCGGGCTGTAGTGCAAATTTACCGTTCCTTATCAGTAGATCCAACAGGAAATAACCCGCGTGTTGGCCGCCCCAGGTCCTGAGGTTGATTTTATCTGAGATCCCACCATCAAAGAAATACCGCCTAGCTGCCGTCCATTCGGCAGCTGCTGCAAAGCTTTCATCATCAATCTGCAACGAACTTAGGATCTCACCTACTCCATAACGGCTATTTGTTAGCAGGTCTTTAAATACTTCAGGGAATAGATGCGTAGCCTTCAATCCTTCAGTTACATAAACGCTAAATTGATTTAACTGGCTAAATTCTGTATTGCAGCGAAGATTAACCCCGATCATTGCTAATCCTTCATATTCAGGTGCTTTAACATTTGGCGTGATCGTATTTACATAAACAACCTCATGTTCTGGTGAATCGCAACTAGCTTGCACCTCGTCATAAGGAAAGATCTCAGCTAATTTTCCCCAATCATCTACATAGCTTTCGCTATCAGATTTAGGCACCCCGATCGGGTTTGCTGAACAGGTCTGCGGCAAACGGAATGTTTCAGGCCCACGTGCTACAGCCTCGCCGGTATAAGTAATCGCAACCCCATCGCCCTGAATCGTGCGGCTTCCAGCCATCTTGCCATCTAACACTTCAAGGTCGCCGCTTGCAACGTTATGCCGAATCTCCCAACCTGATACCGGGGTAAGCTGAAATTCCCAGCGCTGCAGCGTAGGCATTTCAAACCTTAAATAGTTATAAGTTGATTGTTGCGTAATAGACCTAGTACCGAAACATTGAGGCAATAACGTAAACGCATCATCAGTACCGGCCACCCGATAACCAACCTTAAAGAATGTGTATCGCTGCTCAGGACCGCTATAGGTGCCAGATTGAACACCTTGAGTAACTAGTAAATCGCCTTTTTTAATTGTTTGCCCTGCATAAAACCAGCAAGCTCTACCATCGGTTTCGGTATAACTTAAAGCATCTTGGAAATTGCACATTCCTGACATTCTTATGCCTAACGTTGATCGCAACCCGATCTCTATGATTTGCGCTGGTCGTTGAATAACAAAGGTTGCAATCGCTACTTTAAAAATGTGGCTTATCGTTGTTCCTGCATGGTGATAAGAACCTGAATTACCGCTTGCATCTATCGCACCATTACTTGTGAAGATCACCGTTCCAGCCGAAACTACCTGGAAAGTAGCGATGATCTCCTTACCTCCACCTGGGGGGAAATTATCTGCTTCACTTATAAATACACTATCTTCTGGCGAGCGATGACTGCAAATTGCCAAGGCGCTGCCGATCTTATATTGATCGCCAATTACTAGAGCATCATCCCAGCCACGTTGCCTGCCGCTAACGGATTGGGCCATGTCCGTACATTTCTCAACTGCCGCCGGTCCTTCCGCCTGAACAGTAAAGGTGGTTCCTACATCACTACCAGCTGACAGCCGATAAGTAAGCTTGTCTCCAACTGCAACCTGAATATTTTGGCCGCTACTTGTAGCATTGCCATTGTGAGCAACTAAACCGCTTCTGCTGCTAAAAGAAGCATTTTGCTTATTCCTAGAAGCCATCGCCTGGGATTCATAGGTACACCACACGATCGCGTCGCCTTTATCGCCTTGGCTTTTTAATTGCGCAACAACATTCGGCCTAACCTGCAGCGACGGCCGCAACGCTAAATCATTACCGATCGGGCTATAAATCCCAAATTGGGTTTGGGTAGAGGGTTTGCTTACATAACAGAAATCCTTCTGCCATTCGCCATTGATACCCCGAACAGCAAATACATCAGGGCCACCGCCGTTTTCACTATTGCCATCATCAGAAGACGCTTGCCTACCTGCGATATGGTCCGCACTAACGATCCTGCCACCTTCGCGGCTTAGATAGATTGCGACCCTGCCAGCCGTATTATCGAGGCTTTGCAGGTCGTAACCTGAAATTAAGTTATCTCCAAAGGCAAATTGAGAAGCATCAATACCAGCAATTTCACCTTCACCGATTAGAAATATTGCCCTAAGCATCTGACTGCCAGATAAGCTATAAAGCTGACTCCAAAGTAAGTTTGTATTAATCCGAACACCGCCATAAGTAACACCTTCTACAGTCTCGCGTTTTGCATAAACTAGCGGTACAAGTGAGCCCAGCTCTACAACATTTTGCAAGCCATCAAAACCAGCCTTTGGGGCAAACCTTGTATTAGAAACGATATCCTGCCCGTCTACTGTCCTGCTATCTAACCTGGCCGGTTTAGGTGCTTTGGGTTTTGGCGCTAATAAACTTGCCAGCAAACTTAAAGCAACGCCAATAACTAATTGGATAAGGAACGGGATTACTAGAAATGCTGTAGGTTCCCCTGGCCGCAGTCGTGAATTTAGCTGGCAATCACGGCAAAACTTTCGATACTCTGCAGGGGTAATTCCTAAAATCTCGATCAGCTCAATATCTTGAGGCAGGAGAACAATACGATCGGTATTTGGTGAGAGCATAATTATCTAAGAGGGATTGACCCAGTAGCAGGTAAAGCCCCTACTAGGGCTTGATTCAGGGTTCGTCTAGGCGCCTGCCCTGAGATTGCATCTAGCGGGCTGCTGAGATTCACTGATAAACGACTTGTATCATGGGAAAATCCGATCACTGCATAAACCTCTTCTAAAAATGTAGAGGTCTCTTCTAAAGTCTCAGGATTCAGCCATACAGTTCTAACGATTGCCAGCCAACGATCATCTGCTGCCTGTTTAAATACATTCAAATCTAAAATATTAACAGCAAACACCAGTGTTGCACTAATATTAGCTGCATTCACGTCAACGGTGCTACCGCTAAAACCAAATCCTGCATATATATAATCATCACCTTTAAATGGTCTGCTTTGACCGTGAAAGAAATTCTGGAACGAGAAGCCCGTGGAGGCCCCTCCCTTTGTAGTCAGCTGCAGATAAGTGCCAATTGCAAGCATTAGCGCAAACCTGCTCCAGCCCTTACACCAGGATTATTTTTAAACTTCTGCATAATTTTGGCTTGCGCTTGAGCTACAGCCATTTTGTTTGATTGCTCTAGCTGCCCGATTGTGACTAAACCAGCGGCGGAAGGATCAAAGGCATCGACTCTTACATCAATTGGCTCGTAACCAGCTTGCATTGCAGAGTTGAAATCTTGCTGAATTGATCGTTCGCGATTAACGATATTACCTTGCGCAATTGCTTGCTGGTTTTCAGCAAATGCTGCCCCACCTTGATCACCACCATCACTGCCTTCACCTATTGCTTTCCTTGTGGCGCTAAAGATATCGTTTGGCACTACAAGGCCAGTTTGGCCTGGGATGAATAGCTCAGGCCCTTGCTCACCAATAAGGCTTGGCACCCCTACAGGTGGAGTGCCACCAGCGGCAAAGCCTGGACCTAACTTTTGAGGAAGTGCGCTGGCAGTATCCAGCCCAGGAAATAAAATTCCCATCGCCTTAAGCACCATTGCTTTGGCAATCATTTGAGTAGCCATATCAATAAATGCCTTGCCGATATTGGCAAACATCGATTGGAAAGCCTGCTGAGCGTTAAGCGTGCCATCAATCATTCCGCTAACGGCGCCGCTCATCGCGCTGCCAAGCTCTGATTCAATTGCACTTGAAAGTTTGATTACTTGACCTTGGGTATCGTTCAGTTCTTTTCTCATCCCGTCCATATGGTTCTTTAATTTTTGGCTGTCGGTAAATGTTGTTCTCGCCTCCCCGATTGCCTTGGTTCTCTTCGCCTCTTCGTTAAGCCCAGCCAATAGAGCAGGATTAGCCGCGATCTGATCATTAATCAACTTAAGCTTAAACTCTTGCTCTTTCCTTGCCTC
>Ga0209357_1000821_pt1 | contig 12530 bp, 7 predicted proteins | sample LauGreFBDMM110SD_2_FD_187573 | JGI IMG/M metagenome (GOLD analysis project Ga0209357, IMG submission 187573) | Freshwater lake microbial communities from Lake Michigan, USA - Fa13.BD.MM110.SD (SPAdes) (version 3) | ecosystem: Environmental > Aquatic > Freshwater > Lake | place: Lake Michigan, USA... | reverse complement strand
GTTTGGTGGAATTCGAGGGCAAGTGGTCGATTCCGACTTTGGACAACCGATTGCAAAGGCGCAGGTGACGATCATGGGCTCACCCTTTGGAGCAGTCACCGATGACCAAGGAAACTTTACCATCTCTGGCGTTCCTCCAGGGGTTTATACGGTGCAGACGAGGGCCTCCAGTTACATTCCAAAAACGGTTCCTGATATTTCGGTCGCGGCTGGTTCCTTTAACGAAATGCGATTTGAGTCTGTCGCCGAGATCGAGGAGATGGAAGAGCTAGTGGTTCCGGGCGAAATTGAAAAAGCATCTGAAACCGGCCTTTTAGCCGAACGCCAACAGGCAACTGCTGTCATGGACATGATCGGACAGGATTTCATCGCCCGCCTTGGTGCAGCCAATGCGGGCGACGCAATGAAACGCATGGTCGGAACATCCGTAGCAGACGGCAAATACGTTGCCGTCCGCGGTATGCCCGATCGCTATGTAAATACCCTTTTAAACGGAGGCCGCCTTCCATCAACCGATCCCGATCGCCGAGCCATCAATGTTGATCTTTTCCCTGGCACGATCCTTGAGAGCATCAATACATACAAGACTTTCACCCCAGACCAACCGGCCGATTTCACAGGTGGCAGTGTGGACATTCGGACAAAGACCTTTCCGGATAAACCCTCCTTCGGAACTGGCATAACCATGGAGTACAACTCCCAGACCACCTTCAACCCGGATTTCCTAACGTACCAAGGTGGGGGCACCGGAGTTTTCGGCGGGAAAGCCAATCAGCGAATGATTCCGGATAGCGTCATTAACAATACCCAGCTTTCCTCCCTCAATAACTCGACACCCAGTCAATACTATACACACAGCAGTACTAACTATCCGAACCCTGTATTAGGTCAAGCGGACGAGGTAAACACGGAGATGAGAAAATTGAATCCGGTTATTGGGCTTAAAACAAAAGCTCCTCCCCCCAACATGTCCTTTAACTTACAGGGCGGTGATTTTCATGAATTCGGCCAGGATGAAAAAGTCGGTGTAATCGGCGTTTTTAGTTACAAAAATAAATACTCCTACTACGGGAACGGACTCCGTCAGAATCTTGTTTTAGATAAGACGACGAACAACACGCTCATTGTTGATACGAATGCCACCGTTTCTTACAATCAAGCACAGGGCACACAAGAGCTTCTGTGGGGCGGATTAGTTGGGATGTCTGGCCAGTGGGACAAGGACAATAAAGTATCAATGAACGTTATGTACACGCTGGGTGCTGACGACAACGCCATTCAGAGAAGTGACCCAGCCACATCTGGGCAGTTCACGACCTACTCGGATGTGATCGATTATGGAGAAAGAAATCTAGGCTATCTGCAGCTCGTGGGTGACCACAGGTTCGAAAACCTTCGGAACATTAAGATTAATTGGAACGGGGGACTCGGCCAGGCAAACCTAACAGAGCCGGATCAGAGGCAATTTACTTATAATTTGTCCACCAATGGCGTCTACAGTGACATCTCATACCAGAACCCAGTATCCCCCCCCACAAGTTCTGCCAACGAAACTTTATTACGATTCCAGCGTGAACTTTCAGAGAACAGCTACTACTCGATTGTTGACTTTACAATACCTATGATGGAAGAGAAGGAACGGACTGATGCTTTTAAGACTGGATTTTACCTCGATTCAAATAACCGTAACTATAATCAAGCCAGCTTTAATTATATTTACGGAGGCTACAACGCTGGGAAAGGTCCAGGCGTAGATAATGATGTCTATGCCCAATACCAACCTACGAATGGTTCGACTTGGTCGGATGTTTTCCTTCAACAGGGATCTACGGGCAACATTGGTGCCGGCCTAGTAAATCCTGTACCGTCGGGTTTTGGAGATGAGATGATGAGCTATACCCTATACAACCAGTCCGGCGGAGCCAACAGTGCAGGGACTTTCTACACAGCTAGCCAACAGGTCACCGCCTCTTATTTGATGGCCGACTTTGATCTCTTTCCCGCCCTTCGCCTATCAGGCGGAACGCGATTCGAAAATACAAATCTGAAGGTTAAAGGCTCCAATAACCTGCCTGCACTTCTTTACGACCCAGACGAGTATCCCAATTTTACAGGAGGAACAGGAAGCGGATTGGCCAAGATTCAGCAGCTCGATTTACTCCCTGCCGTGGGTGCTACTTTTAAACTGACGGAAGGAGTTAACCTTAGATTTGCTTGGTCCCAAACGCTGGCCCGCCCCTCCTTCAAAGAGATGGGGCCAGTCCTGACCAAGGATTTTGCTGATGACGAGTTTTTCCTAGGCAACCCCAATCTCAAGCTTTCGAAGGCGAATAACTACGACATGCGTGCCGAATGGTTTCCGCGTGCAGGCGAAGTTGTCGCTGTAAGCCTTTTTTATAAAGACCTAAGTCTTCCAATAGAACAAGCTACCTTTAATAACCCTTATTACAATCTTCAGTACTTTCAGTACCAAAATACTCCTAGCGGGATCGTTTATGGGGTTGAGATAGAGAGCCGAAAACGTTTAGATCAAGTTGCATCCTGGCTTAAAAACTTTTCGATCTATTTTAACTACTCCCAAATTCAGTCGAGTGTGCCACTATCTCCTGAGACAGTTGATATCCTTGAGGAAAACGGCCAAAATGCCAGCAACCGCCCTTTACAAGGCCAACCAGAATACATTATCAATGCAGGACTTAACTATGATAATGACGAATACAGGTTCTATGCAGGGCTTTTCTATAACGTTACGGGCCCATTTCTATATTCTGTGGGCTCACCTGCTGCAGACCTTAACGGACAAATTATTGGCTTTCTTCCTGATATTTATGAACAGCCTGCGCCTTCCCTGGACTTTAATCTCACTCAAGGGATCACCGATAATTGGAGGATCACTTTTCGGGGAAAGAATCTTTTGAATCCAATCATTCAAAGAACTCAAAACTTTAATGGTACCGACTACACGTATCAAAGCTATACCAAGGGATGGGATGTTAGCTTGAATGCGTCCTATAGCTTCTAAGTTTCTTAATTGTCCCGATTAAGAGCAATTTACTCACACTAGTAATAATCATTCCATTACCGCTTAATTTTTTTCACTCGAAAAGAAATCCCTAGAAAACTGAAAAGAAAACTGGATAAAAGGGTTTGTAGACCCACCGATAGGAGAAGTCCTGCCCCAAGAGCCTTTGGCCACGGAAAATCCGCACCCCTTGAAACGCTTGCAAGCTCTAGGAAGATTAAAAGAGTCCCAGCTAGCATAGCCAATAGTCCCGCCAGAATTCCTCTTTCTAAATTGAATCGCCGAAAAAGATTCCGATACCCCTTTGGTTCAGGCAAGAATCCATTTTCCACCCCAAAAACCCTTGTCAGCATCCCGAATAGAAAAAACTGGTATCCAGCTGTTACTCCCAGAAATGAGAGCAGAAAAAGGATTTCCCGACCCCGATCCGCACCGCCATTCCATCCATACACTCCTAGCGCTAAAGCTCCACAACCTAAAGCAATACCCGGAACGAGGAAAAGCCAACGAGGACTAAAAAGCAGCATGAACCGCAGATGTCGCCATCCATCGCGCCAAGGACGCAAGTGGGAGGGGCGACCACGCCGATCTCTCCGTAGAACCACTGGCACTTCTCCGATCCGTAAACCTGTTAACCCTGCCCGAACGATCATCTCCGTTGCATACTCCATCCCTAAACTCTGCAAACCAAGTTTCAGTATTGCCTCACGTCGGAAGGCACGTAGTCCGCAATGGAAATCCCCCAAGGACAAGCCGAACATCCATCGACCGAGGAATGAGAGAACCGGATTTCCAAGGTACCTGTTTTTCCAAGGCATGGCTCCTGGTTGAATTCCACCAAGAAATCGATTCCCGACAACCAAATCGTTGCCATCCCGTAACCGTTTGAGAAATAAGGGAAGACCTCCGGGATCATAACTCCCATCAGCATCCAACATCAGGATATAACGCCCTTTTGCAGCGTGGATTCCACAATCCAAAGCAGCTCCGTAGCCGGGAATCTCACAACGAATGACTCTCGCCCCCGCTTGACGAGCAAGCTGAGCTGATCGATCTGTACTGCCATTGTCTACAACCACCAACTCCCCATTTACTTGAGCATTAAGGAGAGCTGTATCCGCCTCCTTCAAACAATTCTGAATTGTCACCTCTTCGTCACGGCAAGGAAACAGAATGGATATTTCGGTTCTCTTCTGACTTGTTGCATTACTCAAGCGACGGACGCTCTTGTCTTTCCCGGATTTTAGGCCGGATCTAGATGTCAATCCCTGCGCGGATCTCATCTACCCCTCCAGCCACGGATCTCCTCGGCCCTAAGACGAATCCGTGAATCCCCCAAGCGTCGATCCAGGACAGCCCAACACTCATCTGCCAGCTCATAATCTGCATCCTGCTCCAACCAAAGAGCCAGATTTATCCAAACCATGGGATAAAACGATTCGCACTTTTCCATCGCACTGAGAGCGAAGCCCTTCAGTTCGCTTCCCTGCCCCATTGCAGAGGAGCGAGCCAGCAGCCGATTTAGATCGGTAGGAAATGTTCGCGCTCCCATCAAGAATAGTCGCGCATAGGAAAACGGCTTCTCCGATTGCTCTTTCAGAATATCCCGCACACGCGAACCTACTTCCCTCCAACGCCTTGCCTCAGGCTCCATCGCCTTAACCCCCAGCAAAGAAGTGGCCACACCTGCCCGAAGAAAGAGCACCCCCTTTGCATCCATCCAAACTGGCCGCCAGTCGGGCCCCTGCCAACGTGCTTTCCCCACACTCCTCCATCCATCTGGTCCTGCCCGGGCAGACAAAATGCGGATCCATTGAGGTTGATCCTTTACGCTGGCAAACACCGCCCCTGCACCTGTTCGCTCAAGCAGATTGAGAAAATGAACTGGATCAATCTCTGCACGCCTTACATCCTCAAATAGTTCGTGGGGATAAATGTCATTGCGGCTATCAATGAATACCCGTTTCTTTGAACGCCAACCCAACCAGCCCCCTTGGTTATGCCCATTTAGGATTCGGACATCAGCAGGAAGGCTCGCCAACAGATCTCCAGCACCCGTAGGGTGTATCCCTGAGTCTAGGCCCGACCCAAACCTGGGAGACCAGAAGAAGGAATCCCAACGCCCCGAAACAACCAGAACAATGATGACAAGAGCGGCAGTAAGCACCCCTCTCTTAAGCAAGACATCTGCCTTGCAGTATTTTCGAACCTGAGCTTCCCATCCAATGGCGGCATAAGGGGCAAAGGCAAAGAAAAAATATCCAAAGTTTTTTGAGGCAGCTAATGGCAACACTGCAAAAGCTGCCCCAATCGCCCATGCGGATAGCGGGATTTTTGACCTTCCCCACCACCCCCCAAGCACTAAAGCGATAAATAGAACGTTCATCATGATTTTTTTGACGTGAATCACTGGAAATCCACCCCAAGGAGTATCCCAAAAGGATCCAGCCCAGAGAGGCTGAAGCTCATCCACCACCTCTTTCACCATGCTATTTGAAAATATTAATTGCGCCTGCTGAAGAGGAAAAAATAGGGCCTCCCAGCCATATGGGTTTAACAGACACGCTAGAGCAGCCACGATTCCCCCTGCCCATAGAGTCTTACCTCTTTTCCAAGCCACGCCGATCCCATAACGAAGAGAATCTGCTCCCAGCGACGCTCCAAGATAGAGGAAGATGGTTATGAGACCCAAGCTGTACAATGCATGGCAGTTCACCCAGCCAGCCATGCACAAGGGCAACAACCAAGCTCCTCGCATATCTCCCCTTCGGGCAGACTCTAGGCAGTGCAGCACCAGCCCCAGAAAAACCCAAGAAAGTGAGTGCGGTCGAATCGCCCCAGGACTCCCAATGAAAAACATAAGAAGCAACAAGGCGGTGACCGGTCCTGCAGACACGCCTTCGTTCGAACGGTAACGCCATAGGAGGATGCCGCCTGCGAGAGCTTGAATGAGAAGATTTGCTAGCATAGCTCCCTCAAGACCTGCGATCGTATAGACTGCGTACAAGGCCAACTGCCATAGCCACTGTAAATCCACATAGTGATGCGATGAGTAGATATCTAGAAAAGGCTCCCCTCTCGGCACATCCCCGTGCTCCCAAAAGAACCGTGCTGCATTTAGTTGGAATCCAAGATCCTCATTGAAGGTCCAAGTCCAACCCAGCAGTGCACCCGCCAAGAATACACAAGCCCACACCGATTTAAACCCCGACGCCTTATACGTTAAGCTCACCCGAAAAAAACTAAAGATTTTGGCCTTAGGCGAAAACTTAAAAGTGAACCTTCGTATACTCCTCCGGGAGCTTTGCCTCTATTTTTTGCAACAGAGTTTCAATCGTTTTTTCTGGAAGGCAGTTCGCTCGGGCAAAACTCATCCAAATTCGGGTCAATCCAATCGACTGACTTTCTGGATTTTGATTCTTGGCACATAATTCGGCAGCCGTTCTCCACACGCTCGTAGCTTCCTGAGTAGCTCCAAGGTCATAAAGGGCCTCTCCAAGAAAAGGTAGGTGAGTCATCTGCTCATTCGGGTCAAGAACCTGTTTGAGTATGTCGACACGTTTCAGAATTCTTTCCTTACATTGCTGCCGAAGATCATTTGCCCCATCTAGCTTCGATAGCAATAAGGCCAAATCACGCTCGAGCGGGTAAATGCCTGACATATGGGGGGCCCATGGGATGAGGAGTTTGTTTGTATTCTCAACCAGGGTAAGTGCGGTAGATTTCTTATCCTCCATAAGCGCCAGATTGGCCAGTTCCATTTGCACGGATATATTTTTCGTGTTGAAAGATTCTGCAGTTCCTGCGCCAGCTGCGAATTCGATCCAATGGGCGGGATACTTATCAGCAGAAATAAATTTGCATTCCGAATCTTTAATAAATAGGAGTGCTGTAAAAACATCCACAGCTCGCTTTGCATGCCATCGAATTTCTCCCTCGCGGTTGAGCCCCTTGGGCATTTTCTTCCAATGGCGCCCTGGGTTTACAACATCAAGAATTCGATTCCAGATGTTTGGCTTCCAGTCCTGAAGAAATAGTTGGTAGGACTGCCTAAGGTCGACATTTGTGATCTTTTCCGCCTCAAAGGCTCGCTGAACTGCAGATGAATCCCCCATAACAGTGGCTAGTTTAAGAAGTTGAAATTGAACTAATTCGCCGCCACGACCTAAGGTATAAGGCAATAAATCAATTCCCAAGGATACTAAATCAAGTGCTCCTTTTTTTTCACCGTAGCCCACCAAAATCAATGCAGAATCCACACAACCATAGGGGATGGCGTAGTGCGGGCGGAATGCACGAAGGACCTCCTGAGCCTTATCTGCCTTTTTAAAATAGGCCAGATTTTGAGCAACAAATATCTGAGTAAGTGCAGTCCTGTATTCATCGCCATGGATAGTCTCCATGCACCTGAGTGAATTCATCAAAGCTCGTTCCTGACATGGTATAGAATCAAACCCCTTAATTGTAGGTTGGGAAAATGCACAAAAATGCAGAGCCGTCAGTGCCAGGACTAAACAGCAAATCTTTTTCATAGTGTAAAAAAAGGAAGGGGCAGACCGGGATTGACCAGTCTGCCCCTTCTCTATGATCTATTACGTCAAATCAGAGTGCGATAACACGATAGTAAATCGGTGCGGCACTGACAGTTCTAGCCACATCGGTGTAAGGATTGTTCCCTCCGACAGCCGCAACCGTCGTCACAGGCACGAAGGTCTTGTTGTCGGTAGATACTTCGATCACGTACTTCACCCCTGCTTCACCGCCAAAGGTGATTACAGGTTGGCTAGAAGCATTCACAGACACTGTTACGTCAGGGACAATTTGGCTGCCAGCGAACGCGCCGAGGTTGTCGGCCAATGTCCATCCGCGCATCCACATGTTATCCCGAACAGCGCCCACAAAGGTCGCACCACTGTTCAATCCGCGAACAGAAGGGATGGAGCTGTTTGCCAAATCCCTTGCTGCGCTATCCGTGATGCGAAGATCCATTCCACTGATTCGTGTGTAGGGACTCACAATAACGCCAGGGTTTTGGTTAAACACGTTGTAGTTTGATCCGAGTTTGATCTGTGCTACCGCAGAAGGAGCATTGCAACGGACGGCACTTCCGTCAGCTGATGCACCTCGACCACTCCTGTCATACCTGGCAGGAAAGAGGTTGGCATCACTTGCCGTGTCCCAACCTGCGGCAGGGGCACCATTGTTATAAGCGGCGTCAAAGGCTGCTTTGTTGAGATACTTACCATCGCTACCAACCGCACTGCTCTTGGCAAGACCGTCACGATAGAACCAGCAGTTATTGAAGCGGCCGTCCGGAGCATCCGAGGCACCTGTAGCAGTTGTAGTCAGATCCATTGCTCGGCCCGCACCATCAAATCCACCTGAGGAACGAGGAGCATTGAATCGACCTTCCGAAGATGCTTCAGCGTTTGCGGCATCTGTGCCGACGGTGGCGCGCCCTGCGATATGAACTGCCCCACCGGGAAAGTCCATGATCAAGCTATTGTGCCAACGTGCACCAGCATTGTCCTTAAAGTTAGGGCCAGAGAACAAATTAGCACTGCTCCAACTAGCTACACTGGCATAACCACGCCCAATCAATGTCATGTTCGACATGATATAGGTCGAATAAGGAACGGCCGTGTTTGCACTCTCCGGACCATCATTCTCCGTGCCGGAATCACCATAGTTGCTTGTCGACCGCGAAGACAATGTTGTGCCATCAGCAGCGCCGTTTCCGTTGTTCTGAATTTGAACAACATTTTGGAAGGTACCAAGGAATCCTTGATCGGTGTCTACGCCGTCGTCCCCACACCACATGGAGAGAAGCCATCGGCCGGATACATCACCACCCCAGAACTCATAATCATCGTCCGCATTGTTGATCGCTTCTAGGAAACCAAGATTTGTTCCACGCCCTACACCGTAAAAGGAGTAGGAGTTGAGCTCTACATCGACAGCGATCACATAACCGCCGTAACGATTGGAGACGAAGGTCAAGTTGCCGCTGTCATCAGGAGGAAACACTTGATCCCCACCACCAAAGGCATACTGAGAAAAGCCCGCCATACCCTCAACCGCTTGCACACCCTTCGATGTTCCCGTAATAGCACCTGATGTTGGGTTGATCGTAGGAAGTACAACCGCAGAGGTATTTGCATTTTCTGCAGATGCATATCCCCTATTCACCGTTGCCTTTCCGCACATTACGATTCCACCCCAGAGGGCTTCGTAACGGAAAGCCGAGGCCGCTCCCCAAGTCTTGCTATAGTCCTTAGCTGCGGGGGTGAGAGTTCCACCAGAATACTCGTAAGTTGCAACGCCTAAAGTGCCAAAAGCTGAGGTGCCACCTTGTCTGAGAATCCTCTCGTTGTTCAATCCGCCTGATTTACCTTTATTTTCGACGTAGGGAACAGTTTCGAACCCACCCGGGACGTTCACATCATCCATCGAAGTAATAATAACAGGCGCATCAGAGGTGCCCAACATGTTCAAGCGGCCACCCTGTGCACAAACAATCGCACCTGGATCTGCGGGTGTTGCAGCTGCTTCGGCTGAGCCGTTAGCGGCAGACTGACGCCAAACCTGCTCAGCCCGGATCAACACGCCAGCTTCCACTGTGAGCGTAATCCCAGAAGGAATGATTACATTGTTCGCAAGGATGTATACACGATCCCTGGTCCAGCGTTGATTTTTGGTCAATACTGTTGCGTCCACCTTGACCGCTCCACCTGTTGTTGCGACGGAAACTCCGTCTCCGAGTGTGGCGACATCAACGAAAGTGGTGGCTTTTGCCGTGTTGACTGCGGCAAGACCTAAGATTGCAAGAATTGTTAGATAGAATTTGTTGTTCATATTTTTATTTTTTCTTTGTTGGGTTGTTTATCCTTGGGGTTAGACGTTTTTGCGAAAACGGCGGACTGCTGCGAGCGCCAAGCCACCTAAAAGCAGCAAGGAAGCAGAAGATGGTTCAGGAACGTTTGATGTGGTCAATGTGCCTAGAGGCCCCTGGCTGGGATTCACTGAGCCATAAACCGCAGTGGCATCAGTGTTCAAGTTGATGAAATCATAAAGACCGAGGGGGAACTGCCCTGCGTCGGCACCATTTCCCCAGTCGAACCCAAGATCAAACAAACCGATCTCGGTGATTCCACCGCCGAGGGTGAACTCGTAGGACACAAAGGCCAAAGCGCGGTTATCGTCAGCGGGGTTAAAAATGCTGGTCAATGCGCCACCAGCACGATTTTCTACCGATGTATCTGCACCATAGTAGCGGATAAATTCGTCGGAATCGGTAATGGCTGAGCCAATAACGCCATTCCAGCTGACAAAATTCCGAGAGTTTGCCCCATACCAAGCTGCAAACGCACCAGCACCGTCTGCATTGCTGGGCTTATTGGCCAAGGAGAGGAGACCACCATTCAATGATCCGAAAGAGATATTGAATGTGGAATTTCCACCCTGCGCCTGGCTCGACAGCTTCGACTGCAAGGCAAGAACTGTCTCGCTGGTTTGTGACATTACGGGTTGGATGAGCACACCACAGAGGGCGAGTGCTGCTACGCTAACTTTTACTACTGATTTCATGTTATTTTATCTCCTTTATTTCTTGATTGAATTAACTCTTAACAACCGAACCCCTCCGACGCAGGAGGGATATGAAAGCAACTCCAAGCAAAGACATTGCGGTTACACTCGGCTCGGGAACAATAGCAGCTAACTGAACGCCGGTATCATCTGACAAGAGTGTCCCTACGATTGCAGTGCCACTCGCGCTCATCACATCAAAAATGTAATCGTTGTCAGGAAATGTCCCTGTGGGGAATCCAGCGTTTGCCTGATACAGCCCGAATTCAGAGCGATCCACTGTTTCGATCCAGACAAAAGGCTTGTACCCGACCAAGTTAATTGCGCTCAAAGTAGGGGTCGTGACCGCAGGGCTCAGAGTGAAAAACTTCTGAAAAGCAGCGTCTGGCTGAGCGTCTGGATCCGGTGAATACAGGATCTGAAACTCAGCACCATTGCCGTTGGCAGAGCTCGTCACTGTCGAGGCAAAGGAGTAAAAATTGTCGTCAAATGTCGACAATCTCGACTGCATGGTGCCTGTCAGTGCCGTCCAGTCCGACAGCACAGTAGCCGTCGGAGTAAAGGCGCTGCTGCTATAGAACATACCCAATTTAACGATGGTTCCATCAGCCAGATTGGCACCAGAGGCGGACAGATTATTGCCGAAGTACCCGTTGACCGACATGGTGATATTAATCTGTGCCTGCCCATCTTGCTCAACCGCCATAAATCCCAGCAAGGCAAGCGTAGCCGCCTTACAGAGTATTTTCAATTGGGCTTTCATGTTTTTTTACTCCTTTTGTAAATTAATTAGAGAGTAGGTGCGATCGTTACAACCACATTACCCGAGGTTCCTACCGGCTTGACGGCTACTGCTTTGAAGGCAGGAATTGTTGGATTTACGCGAGTGGAGCTTTGGTACATCGACGCGCCCAGAGCGTTCGCTGTTCCGCCGACCTTGTAGGTCGTGAAGCTGCGTGATAGTGAGTTCCACATCTGCCACTGGTCACCGACTCCAGGAGTCGAAGTCGCACGAGTAGGAGAGGTAGCAGGGATAGTCGCAGTATCAAACGTGACATCCCTCGGTCCAGGATTCGCCACAAAGGTAGTAAAGCCAGCGGGCACGCTCAAACGAGTCCGCGCAGTGCGGTATTCCCCAGAGGCGATAAAGTTAAGGTCGCTGGCTGTATTGTTAACCAAAACGATCCCACGACCCATGCGGAGTGGAACATGATTCCGCGAAGTGGTCGATGTGGAGAGCGCCCAGTTGTAGGATTTTGAGGTGGTACCAGTTTCCCGGACATAATAAGTGGCCAAAGTTCCCAGGAGGGAGTTATAAACCTGAACTTTGCCTTTCACGGTTGCGGCAGTGCTGGAAGTTCCATAGCCAAATGCATTCGCGTTCGATGCGGCACCAAAAAGAGTGGACAGTGTCCACTCTTTGCGGAGAACGAATTTTGTTCCAGCCGGGACTGAGACTGTGCTCGTATCGCCTTGGACCGTGATGGAGGTGTTCCCTGTATTACCAGTGCACGCAAGAAGGAAGCCGATGGCAGGTCCATCGAGAATTTCCAAAACGTACCAAGCGTCAACGTTCTGGTCCGTGTTGCTCAAGCTTGGTAGCGCAGACTGACCTGCGTCGAGCGCAACGGTGAAGGTAGCATTGCCGCCAGTTGCGGAAACAGCGGAAATGATTCCGCTACGCTCAACAGGGCGAGCGAAGGGCATTCCGAAAAACTCGGTGCGCCCAATTCCACCCGGAAGGGTCACTTTCGCGACGCCCGAGGGGGTCGCGAGACCGGCGAAGGTATTTTGTGCAAGAACGAGGGCAAGCGCGAGAGCGGCCCCAAATTGTTTGTAACGATTGCTGTTCATATTTTTGATTTCTCCTTGGTTGGTTGTTGCCAGAAATATTTCTGTCATGAAAAAAAGATGCATCCTG
>Ga0209357_1000815_pt1 | contig 12567 bp, 12 predicted proteins | sample LauGreFBDMM110SD_2_FD_187573 | JGI IMG/M metagenome (GOLD analysis project Ga0209357, IMG submission 187573) | Freshwater lake microbial communities from Lake Michigan, USA - Fa13.BD.MM110.SD (SPAdes) (version 3) | ecosystem: Environmental > Aquatic > Freshwater > Lake | place: Lake Michigan... | reverse complement strand
CTATATGCCCCATCGCACCGTATTTTTCATCTCAGACGGCACTGGCATCACCGCTGAGACATTTGGCAACGCCATCCTGGCCCAGTTTGAGATCAAGCCCCGCCATGTCAGGCTGCCTTTTATTGACAGCGTGGACAAAGCGCACCAGGCGGTGCGCCAGATCAACCACACGGCCGAGGTCGAAGGGCGGCGTCCCATCGTTTTCACAACACTGGTCAATATGGAAGTGCTGGCCGTGATCAAAGCGCAGTGCAACGGCATGCTGCTGGACATGTTCGGCATCTTTGTCGCGCCGCTGGAGAGCGAACTGGGCATCAAATCCAACCACCGGGTGGGTCGCTTTTCTGACGCGTCCAAGAGCAAGGAATACGACAACCGGATTGAGGCCATCAACTTTTCCCTGGCGCATGACGACGGCCAGAGTAACCGCGACCTGGCCGGCTCCGACGTGATTCTGGTCGGTGTCAGTCGCAGCGGCAAAACGCCCACCTCGCTGTACCTGGCCATGCAGTACGGGCTGAAGGCCTCCAACTACCCCTTGATTCCCGAGGACTTTGAGCGCCGGCAATTGCCGCCCGCGCTGGTGCCCCACCGCAAAAAAATCTTCGGCCTGACCATCGACCCGCAGCGCCTGAGCCAGATCCGCAATGAGCGCCGGCCCAATTCGGCCTATGCCAGCTTGCCCAACTGCAACCACGAAATTCATGAGGCCGAGGCGATGATGCGCCGCGAAGGCATACGCTGGCTGTCGACCACCACCAAGTCCATCGAAGAAATCGCCACCACCATCTTGCAGGAAGTGCGGCCGGAGCGGCTGGTCTACTAAAGGGCTGCGATGCCGGCTCGCGCAATCTGCGCGTCTTCGGCCGATTTCACGCCGCTCACACCGACCGCGCCCAAACAAAAGCCGTCTTTCATGATTGGCACTGCGCCTTCGAGCAGGCCTTCGACATACGGCGCACTTAAAAAAGAGCTTCGGCCGCTGTTGATGAGTTCTTCATAAATCCGGGTTTCACGCCGTCCCATGGCAGCCGTGTTGGCTTTGGCGGGCGCCATGTGCGATGTCAGGGGTGAAGCCCCGTCGAGACGGGACAAGTGCAGCAAATGCCCGCCATCGTCCACGATGGCAATGCTCACAGCCCAGTTGTGTTGAAGCGCTTCAGCCTCAGCGGCTGCCGCTATTTTTTTAATATCGCTGAACTCTAGGATTGGCTTGGTTTGCATGGCAAATTTCGTTGTAGTCCAAAACCGCTAAGCATACGCAAGTCTTATGAGCGCCGGAAAAGCCGCTGCGACTGCGGTTTTCAGTCCAAAACCTTATTAAAAATAGGTGGCCGCTTTCAAAAATTTGCGCTTTCTGGCAGGAAGTCCATAAAATGCGGCAGTCTGTACATTGCAGGCCATGTGCTAACGAACGCGGAGGATTTTATGAACGACAACGTACAAACCCTGGACTACGGCCAAACCATCAGTTCGGCCGAGCGCAACAAAGTACTGCGCAACACCTATTTGCTGCTGGCCCTGAGCCTGCTGCCCACTGTGCTGGGCGCCTGGGTCGGTGTGGCAACCGGCATTACCGCAGCGCTGTCGGGCATGGTTGGCCTGGTGGTGTTTTTGGTGGGTGCATTTGGCTTCATCTACGCCATCGAAAAAACCAAAAACTCGGCAGCCGGCGTGCCCGTGTTGCTGGCCTTCACTTTCTTCATGGGCCTGATGCTGTCACGCATGATCGCCATGGTGCTGGGTTTCAAAAACGGCTCTGACCTGATCATGACGGCCTTCGGCGGTACCGCTGGCGTGTTCTTCGCCATGGCCAGCCTGGCCACCGTCATCAAGCGTGACATCTCGGGCATGGGCAAATGGCTCACCGTGGGTGCCGTGCTGTTGATGGTTGGCGCCATCATCAATGCCTTTGTGGCTTCGTCTACCGGCATGATCGTGATCAGCCTGCTGGCCATCGGCATCTTCAGCGCCTTCATTTTGTATGACCTCAAACGCATCATTGACGGTGGCGAGACCAACTACATCTCCGCCACACTCGGCTTGTACCTGAGCCTGTTCAATGTATTCCAGAGCCTGTTGGCCCTGCTGGGCATCTTTGGCGGTGAGCGCGACTGACGCCTTCTTCACGCTGACAAAAAAGGGCCGCAAGGCCCTTTTTTCATGCGCCATCGAAAAGCCTCAGGGCCGCTCAAAAACTGCGATCGACTCCACATGCGCCGTGTGCGGAAACATGTTGATCACGCCAGCACTGAAGCAGCGGTAGCCGGCCTCATTGACCAGCAGACCCGCGTCGCGCGCCAGCGTAGCAGGGTTGCAACTCACATAGACGATGCGCTGGGGCGCAGACCAGCCGGCTGGCGGCGTGACGGCCGGGATAGCGTGCACGCCCGTGTCCACGCCGTCTTCGTAAACAGTAGCGCGCACCGGGCCGTGAGGATGCAGCGCCACCAGTGATTTGAAGAGCTCAAAAGCGCCTTCACGCGGCGGGTCCACCAGCCATTTGTCAGCCTGGCCGTCTTGCACCAGCAAGGCCGGGGTCATTTCAAACAGATTGCGCGCCACAAACAGCGCAGGCGCCAGCGGTGCCAGACCCGCCGCGGGTCGCGTGGCCTGGTTGCTGGCGTAGTTGGCCTGAGAGCGTTCCACCAGCACTTCGCTACCCTCGATGCCCAGCACCTCCCGGGCGCCGGTGGCCAGCGGCAAAGTGAAGTTGCCCAGACCGCAAAACCAGTCGATCACGCGTTCGTGCGGTGCCACCGCCAGCAGGCGCAAAGCGCGCGCCACCAGCACGCGGTTGATAAAAGGGTTGACCTGTGTGAAGTCGGTTGGCTTGAAAGGCATGCTCACGCCGTAGTCGGGCAAGCCGTAGGCCAATTGCACACCGCCCTCTTCCAGCGGGTCCAGCAGCTTGACGGTCTCAGGTCCTTTCGATTGCAGCCACCACTGCAGCCCCGGCCGCGCGGCGGCAAAGCTGCGCAGGCGCGCCAGATCCGCATCGCTCAAGGGCTCCATGTGGCGCAGCACCATCGCTGTCACAGCCGGCGAGCCATCGCCAGGCGCGTCGCCGCAGGCCAGCTCGATCTGAGGCAGGGTCTCGCGCGCCTGCATGGCGCCAATGAGTTCGCGCAGCGGCATCAGCATGTCGCTGACATGCTGCGGCAGCACATGGCAGCTGTGAATATCAGCAACATAAGTGCTTTTGCGCTCGTGAAAACCGACCAGCACCATGCCTTTTTTGCGCACATAGCGCACCGACAGGCGGGCGCGAAAGCGGTAGTTCCAGGCCGGGCCTTCGATGGGACGCATGATATTTTCGGCATGGACCTTGCCCAGATGCCAGAGGTTGTCTTCGAGCACGCGCTGCTTGACGGCAACTTGCGCGCCGATGTGCAGATGCTGCATCTTGCAGCCGCCACAGGCGCCCACGTGCATGCCGAAATGCGGACAGCCGGGTTTGACACGCTGCGCCGATTCACGCTCGAGGGTGCTCAGCGTGGCTTTTTCAAAACTGGTTTTTTTGCGGAACACATTGGCAGTGACGCGCTCAAAAGGCAAGGCGCCTTCGATGAAAACCACCTTGCCATCAGCCCGGTGTGCAATGCCCTGGGCCTCCATGTCAAGGGACTCCACGTCCAGAAAGTCAGGCGGGTATTCGGGCGCCAGGGTCCAAGCCAGTGGTTTTTTTTCTTCTGTCATGCGCCGATTGTCTCAGGTGCGCGCGCGTGGCATGCACCTGCATGCGGGCAATAACAAAAGAGACTCAGCGTGCAGGCAAGTACTTGATGGGGTCGACCGGCTTGCCCTGACGGCGGATCTCAAAGTGCAACTTCACGCGGTCTGCGTCGCTGTTGCCCATTTCAGCGATTTTCTGGCCCCTGCGTACAGACTGGTCTTCTTTGACCAGCAGGTTCTGGTTGTGGGCGTAGGCGGTCAGGTAGGTGTTGTTGTGTTTGAGGATGACCAAGTTGCCGTAACCACGCAGGCCGGCACCCGCGTACACCACGCGGCCGTCGGCTGAGGCCAGCACGGGCTCGCCGGCATTGCCTGCAATGTCGATGCCTTTGTTTTTGACTTCATCAAAGCCGGCAATGGGCGTGCCCTGGGCGGGCCACAACCAGGAGATTTCTTCCTCACCGCCGGCTGCGGCCGGGGCATTGGCTTGAGTGGCAGGGCTTGGCGCCGGGCTGGCTGCTGCAGGCTTGGCAGCGGCCTGGCCTTGGGCAGGCAGTGGCGTGGAGACCGCTGTGGACGGCGGGTTGGCCACCGGGCGCGTCACCGCCACATCACCCGCTGGCGGAGAAACACGTAAGACCTGGCCGACTTCAATCTGGTTCGGGTTGTCGATGTTGTTCCAGCGGTTAATGTCACGCCAGTTTTGACCGGAATCCAAACCAATGCGAATCAGCGTGTCGCCGGGTTTGACGGTGTAGTAACCCGGCTTGCCTTCATTTTCTGCGCCAGGCAATGCCACCATCGGGCGCACAGGCGGCGTGACTCTGCTGGCCAAAGCGCTTGTGGCAGGTGCAGAAGAGGCAGCAGGGGTTGAAGAACGCGCCGTACCACGGCTTTCAACGGGGGCACTGTTCAAAGAGCGCGATGTGCAGGAGGCCAGCATGCAAAGCACCAGCGACAGAGACAGCACCCAAGCGGTGCGTAGCGCAGTGTGCTTGCTTTGAAGGGCGGGATGGTTCATCGGTTCATGTCCTCAATCTTCAAGGCCCGCATGGGCACAGTAAAAGCGACTGTCAATCAGTGCCTGATTTTAGGGGCACAAAATGAACGGCTTCCAAGACAGTCTGACGCACGCCCTGCTCTGACTTGTCAATCACCACCAAGGCCTGCTGACCTTTGGCGGTTTGCATAGGCGCCACCAAGCGTCCGCCCACGGCAAGTTGCTCAATCCAGGCCTGCGGAATGGCTTCGCCGCCGGCAGCCGCAATGATGGCGGCATAGGGCGCACCCTTGGCAAAACCCTCCATGCCGTCGCCAAACAGCAGGTGCACATTGGGCAGCCGGAAGTAACGCAGGTTTTCACGCGCTTTCTCATGCAAGCCGCGCAAGCGCTCAATGCTGTAGACCTCCACGGCCAAGTGGCTGAGCACCGCCGCCTGGTAGCCGCAGCCGGTGCCGACCTCGAGCACGCGGCCCAAGCGGCCGCTGCGGCCTTCACGCAATAACTCGAGCATGCGCGCCACCACATTGGGCTTGGAGATGGTCTGCCCCAGGCCGATCGGCAAGCTGGTGTCTTCATAAGCCTGGTTGGCCAGCGCGGTGTCTACAAAACGATGCCGCTCCACCAGGCCCATGGCCGCCAGCACCTCGGCGTCTTGCAAGCCTTGCTTGGCCAGTTTGTCCACCATGCGGCTGCGAACAGTTTGAGAGTCCAGTCCGACACCGGAGGGCAGCGGTTTTTGTAAACCGACCTGGGTGTTGCGGGCTTGGATGACGTTGGTCTGCGCAGACCGGGCTGGCGTGTTGCTCTTGACGGCAGTAGGTGCGCCCGAATTGGCTGCCAGCTTGACCGGAAAGCCCGGGCGCTTGGCGCGAGGGCCTTCGCTCATGGCTTGGCTTGCGACAGACGGGCGGCGGTCTGTGTCCAGAAAGGCAAGCGCTCGTGGTCCGTCAGGTCCACTTGCAGCGGCGTGATGGCCATGTAGCCCTGCTGCGCCGCATGAAAATCGGTGCCCTCACCTTCATCCTTGGCCGGGCCGGCACTGCCTATCCAATACATGGTTTCGCCGCGCGGGCTGGTTTGGGTGATGACGCGTTCAGCGGCATGCCGGCGCCCCAGCCGTGCGACTTTCACGCCCTTGATCTGATCATCCGGCAGGTTTGGAATATTCACATTGAGCAACCAGGGTGCTTGCGTGGGCCTTTGCCCCTCATGCAGCAACTCCATCGAAGCCGCCAGTTGCATCACCAGCTCACGGGCACGACGGGCTGCCACCTCAATGTGCGCCCAGCCTTTTTCAGTTTGCGAGAAAGCCAAAGCGGGAATGCCGAAGAGATAACCCTCCATGGCCGCGCCCACCGTCCCGGAGTAAATCGTGTCGTCGCCCATGTTGGCGCCGTTGTTGATGCCCGAAACCACCAGGTCAGGCCGGTAACCGAGCAAGCCGGTCAGCGCGATGTGCACACAGTCCGCAGGCGTGCCGTTGACGAAACGAAAACCGTTGGCCGCGGTATGAACGTACAAGGGGGAATGCAGGGTCAGCGCATTGCTTTTGGCGCTGTTGTTGATCTCGGGGGCCACAACCTCCACATCTGCAACCGTTTTGAGGGCTTCATACAAAGCCACGATCCCCGGGGCCTGGTAGCCGTCGTCATTGCAAATGAGAATTTTCATGACTGAATTCTACGGGCTGCCGTGCTGCAAGCAGTGACAGGCTGGGTTTGAATGGGCAAAAAAAAGCCCCTCGAAAGGGGCTTTTTTGGAAAGAAAAAGAAGGATTACTTCTTTTCGTCTTTCTTGGCGCAAGCCTTGTCTTTGGCGTTTTCTTTCTTGGAGCAATCGACTTTCTTGTCGTCCATTTTGCCGCCAGCATGGCTGCCAGCAAAAGATGGAGCGCTAACCAGCATGAATGCGGAAACGATGGCAGTGAGAATGAATTTCATAGTGTTACCTTGGAATTGAATATGTTTTTGAAAACGTGGAGAATCAGCGCTTAACTCAAACCCCGGCCGTAGCTTACTCGAAACTACGACTTTTCACACTTTTAAAATGAATTTACGTTTCAAAGAAACGACATTTTTTGTCAGGGTTTTCACTAGTTTGTCATTTGTCACCGGCGCTTTGAGCCTGACCGGCCCGGCTGCGGCACAGGAGCGCTTCAAGCCAAATGAGGCGCAAGTGGTTCTGCCCTCCTCGGTGCATGCACAGGGTGCGCGGGACGGCTCGCTGCGCGCGCTGGACAAAGCCTGGCGCGCCCAACCCAAGGACCTCGACGCCTCATTGGCCTATGCCAGAGCGGTTTTCTCGACCGGTGTACGCGAAGGCGATTTGCGCTGGTTCGGCTCGGCCAAAGCGGCATTGGCGCCCTGGTGGCTAGCGACAGACCTGCCCGCCGAAGGCTTATTTCTGCGGGGTCTGGTTAAACAAGGCTTTCATGATTTTGAGGGCGGCTTGAAGGACATTGATTCGGCCATAGCCAAAGAGCCGGCACGGCCTGAGTTCTGGTCCTGGCGCTTTGCCTTGCACCTGCTGCAAGCGGATATGACGGCAGCGCGGCAGGACTGCGAAGAAATGGCGCGATTGTTCGGCCCGCAAGAAGCTGCCGTATACCGCGCCATCCTGCTTTACCGCACCGGTCAGGGCCAGGCAGCCACTGAGATGCTGCAAACCCTGGTACGCGCACCTGAGATGCAAAACGCCTCATCGCAGGACTGGCTTGGCTTTCACCTGGGTGAAGCTTTGCGCGTAGCCGGCCAGCCGCAGCGGGCCATCGCTGTCTGGGACAAGCAGCTCAAAGCCAGCCCGCAGTCGCATCTGCTGCGCCTGTCACTGGCCGAGTTGTTGAACCAGCAAGGCCAGTTCCGGCAGGCCAAACTGATTGCCAGCACCCCGGAGCCAAGCGACGCGCTGCTCATGCAAGCCCTGCTGGCCAGCCGCGGGCTGCAAGACGGCGAGCAAGCAAAACTGGCAGCGCTTCTCGACGCACGCTTTCAGTCGCAGGCCTTGCGACAAGAATCGCTGATCGAGCGCCCCAGATTGGTTTACCTCATAGGCTACGGCAAAGATCCGGCCGCCGGACTGGCACTGTCTGTAGACAACTGGAAGCTGCAAAAAGAGCCGCCGGACGCTGTGCTGTTCGCCCAGGCAGCGCTGGCCGCCAACCAGCCCCGCACCGCCGAGCCGGTGGTCAGCTGGGCCGAAAAAACCGCTTACACCGAGCCGCAACTCAAGCTGCTGATCGGGCAGCTCAAAGCGCATCCGCGCTGGACGGGCGGTGCCAAATAATGCGCGCATTTTTTCTAACCACTTTTCGGCAGCTGGCCCTGGCTGCAGCTGCAATCCTGGTGACGGGCAGCGCCCTTGCGCATTCGAGCAGCAACAGCTACCTTACCCTGAGCGCGCCCGCCCAGCAACTGATGCTGCGCGCCGACATCAACCTGCGCGACCTGGACCTGATTTTTGACCTGGACGAAAACCGGGACGGCCGCGTCACCTGGGGTGAAACTCAGGCCCGCAGCAGCGAGCTTGACGCCTGGCTGCGCCAGGGCATCGCCTTGAGTGAATCGGGCAATGCCTGCACGCTGGGCCCGCTCGATCTGCAGGCCAGCGTGCATGCAGACGGCACTTACCTCAGCGCCCAATGGCCGGCCAACTGCCCGGGCCTTGTCGATGTGTCGCAAGCGCGCATCAAGCTGGGCTACAGCCTGATCTTTGCGCAGGACAACTTACACCGGGCCATTGTGAAGGTGGACTTGCCGGACTTTCAAAGCAGCGCCATTCTCAGCCCCGACCGGCCCGAAACCCAGATGGCCAAGGCCGACAGCAGCCCCATCAAGGTGTTCGGCCACTACCTGGTTGAAGGCGTTTGGCACATCTGGATTGGTATCGACCACATTGTCTTTTTGCTCAGTTTGCTGGTGCTGGCGCCCCTGCTGCCCTCGCGCCAGAATCTGACCCAGTGGCGTGCTGTCACCCAAGCCAGGCCGGCGCTGATGGATGTCTTGGCAGTGGTCACAGCATTCACACTGGCGCACTCGATCACGCTGGGTTTGTCGGTTTTGAAATGGCTAGAGCCATCGCCTGAGCTGATCGAGCCGGCCATTGCCATGTCGGTGGTGATCGCGGCCCTGAACAACCTGGTCGGCTGGAGCGCCCTGCGACGCTGGCAACTGGCCTTTGTGTTTGGACTGGTGCACGGCTTCGGCTTTGCCAATGTGCTGCTGGACTTGGGGCTGCCGGCCAGCTCACTGGCAGTGGCCTTGGGCGGTTTTAATGTCGGCGTCGAGCTCGGGCAGCTGGCCATCGTAGGCGTGTTTTTCCCCATCGCCTGGCTGCTGCGCCACACCTTGTTTTACCGCTGGGTGGTGGTCACCGGCGGTTCGCTGGCGGTTGCGGTGCTGGGCACGCTGTGGACCTTAGAGCGCACCGGGCTCTACGCGTTCTAATCGGGCTGCAAAAGGCACGCCCGAGCGGCCGGCCGGTTGGCTTTCAATTCAAGGTTGAGAGCTACCCAGCACAGCATTGATTTGATTCGCATCGAGTTTGTCAAACCCGGTGTTGTGGCGCTCTGTGAGCGGCCCGCCACCGGGAATCAATTCACCGCCCGCACCGTAGCCGATGGCCTTGAACTTCCACACAGCGCCAATCAGTTTGAGCTTGCCCACGTGCAGGCCTTGTGCGTCCAGCACCCGGCACAGGCCCGTCTGCTCAGGCGCCAGTGACAGTGGGTAACTCACCAAAGGGAACTTTGCATTCAAAGCGGTATGGGCGTTTTGAGCCTCACCATGCTTTTTTTCAGCGGCCTTTGGCCTTGCGCCAGACAGCAAAGTCATCTTTGGACTGCTGCTGCGTTGGCGGGTACAGGCCGATCGTCGGGCGGCCCTTGAGCACTTCTTCGGTGACGAAATCTTCAAACGCCGTCATCTCGACAGCCTCGGCGGTGATCTCGTCAACCATGTGCGCCGGAATCACCACCACGCCTTCGCGGTCACCCACGATGACGTCACCAGGAAACACAGGCGCATCGCCGCAGCCGATCGGCACGTTGATGTCCATCGCCTGGTGCACCGTCAGGTTGGTCGGTGCAGACGGGCGCTGGTGGTAAGTGGGAAAAGGCAAAGCGGCGATGTCGGGTGAATCGCGAAAGCCGCCGTCGGTTACCGCGCCGGCAGCGCCACGCACCATCAGACGGGTGATCAAAATGGAACCAGCCGAAGCGGCGCGGGCGTCCTTGCGGCTGTCAATCACCATCACGGCGCCCGGCGGGCATTCTTCAATGGCCACGCGCTGCGGGTGTTTCGGGTCCTGAAACACAGTCATGGGGTTGAGGTCTTCACGCGCCGGGATGTAGCGGAGCGTGAAGGCTTCGCCCACCATGTTGGGCAAGCTGCTGTTGAGCGGCAGCACGTTCTGGATGAACTGGTTGCGCAGGCCGCGCTTGAACAGGGCGCTGCACAAGGTGGCGGTGCTGACGGTCTTGAGTTTGTCGCGGGTGCTGTTGCTAAGAGGCATAGGGGTCTTTCAGAAAATAGCTTGAAGCTAGTGGGAATTGATGCGCAGTTGGCGCTCAGAAAATATCGGGCTCGGGCACCGGCTCGCCGAACGAGGTCTCGAGGTAGTCAAAATCGCAGCCCTGGTCGGCCTGCATGATGTGGCGGCTGAACATCCAGCCGTAGCCACGCGCAAAGCGCTTGGCCGGTTGTACCCACTGGGCTTTGCGGCGGGCCAGTTCTTCGTCGCTCACGTCCAAGTGAATGCTGCGCGCAGCTACATCAACGCTGATCATGTCGCCGGTTTGAACCAGCGCCAGCGTGCCGCCAATGTAAGCCTCGGGTGATACGTGCAAGATGCACGCGCCGTAGCTGGTGCCGCTCATGCGGGCGTCCGATATACGCAGCATGTCACGCACACCTTGCTTGACCAGCTTGGTCGGTATCGGCAGCATGCCCCACTCGGGCATGCCAGGACCACCTTGCGGGCCGGCGTTGCGCAAGATCATCACGTGCTCGGCCGTGACATCGAGGTCCGGGTCGTCAATGGCTTTTTTCATGCTCGGGTAATCGTCAAACACAAGTGCCGGGCCGGTGTGCTTGAAGAGGTGCGGCGCACAGGCGCTGGGCTTGATCACGCAGCCATTGGGCGCTAGATTGCCCCGGAGCACGGCCAGCGCGCCTTCAGCGTAGATCGGCTTGGACAAGGGCCGGATCACATCCTCGTTGTAGACCTCGGCGCCCTCAATGTTGTCGCCAACGCTGCGCCCGGTCACCGTCATGGCGCTCAAATCCAGATGCTCGCGCAGCACGTTCATCATGGCGCGCATACCGCCGGCAAAGTAAAAGTCTTCCATCAGGTACTTGCTGCCGCTGGGCCTGATATTGGCGATCACAGGCACCTTGCGGCTGGCCGCGTCAAAGTCTTCAAGACCCACGGCGCAGTGCTCGCCGGCGCGGCGCGACATGGCTACCAGGTGAATGATGGCGTTGGTCGAGCAACCCATGGCCATGGCCACAGTGATGGCGTTTTCAAACGACGCACGGTTGAGCATTTTGGCCGGCGTCAGGTCTTCCCAGACCATGTCGACGATACGCCGGCCGCAATCTGCGCCCATGCGCACATGGTTGGAGTCGGTGGCCGGAATCGACGAGGCACCGGGCAGCGTGAAGCCGCAGGCCTCGGCAATGCCGGTCATGGTGCTGGCGGTGCCCATGGTCATGCAGTGGCCGTGGCTGCGGGCAATGCCGCCCTCCACTTCGATCCACTGCTTGGCGCTGATTTTTCCGGCGCGCCGCTCGTCCCAGTATTTCCAGGTGTCAGAACCCGAGCCCAGGACCTGGCCCTTCCAGTTGCCGCTTTGCATGGGCCCGGCCGGCATGTAAATAAAGGGATAGCCCGCGCTCAGCGCGCCCATGATCAGGCCCGGCGTTGTCTTGTCGCAGCCGCCCATCAGCACCGCGCCATCAATCGGGTGGCTGCGCAGCAGCTCCTCGGTCTCAATGGCCAGCAGGTTGCGGTAAAGCATGGTGGTGGGCTTGACGATGGCCTCGGACAGCGAGATCGCCGGCAATTCGATCGGGAAACCACCTGCCTGCAAAATGCCCCGCTTGACGTCTTCGACGCGCTGCTTGAAGTGGCCGTGGCAGGTGCCGATATCGCTCCAGGTGTTGATGATGGCGATCATGGGTTTGCCAACCCAGTCATCGGGGCCGTAGCCCAACTGCATCACGCGCGAGCGGTGACCAAAAGAGCGCAAGTCGTCAGGCGCCATCCAGCGCGCGCTGCGCAGTTCGTCGTAAGTTTTGCGTGTCATCGCTTCTTTCTGAACTTTGAATAAACAAATTGCAATTTAAAGATGGGGCCCAGCCGCCATTGTGCAGGCTCTGGAGAGCCGTCCACCATGGTTAGACCTGGCATGGCTATAGGATTGAGCGTTTCCTGAAGATCTGCGAAGATTGCTGTGTGCACACACTGACATTCAAGTCCCCCATCAACAAAAAAATGGCGCGTCACAGATCCATTGCGAACCTGATCAGCCTGGCGGCGTTATGAAGCTGGAGCCTGAGATTTTTCGTCCCGCGCTGATTGCCGCCCTTGCCGCACTGGGCCTGGCAACTTTGGGCGCCCAACTGACAGAACTCGGGCCCTGGTATCGCGGGCTGGTGCAGCCGTCTTTCAAACCGCCCGATATCTGGTTTGGCCCTGCATGGACACTGATCTTTATTTTCGCGGCCACAGCGGGCGTGACAGCTTGGAACAGCGCGCCTGACCAGACCAGCCGGCGCTGGCTGATCGGCCTGTTTGCCCTCAACGCCGGGCTGAACTCTTTGTGGAGCCTGCTGTTCTTCAAATTGCAACGGCCTGACTGGGCGCTGATCGAGGTGGGGTTTTTGTGGCTG
>Ga0209357_1000810_pt1 | contig 12628 bp, 9 predicted proteins | sample LauGreFBDMM110SD_2_FD_187573 | JGI IMG/M metagenome (GOLD analysis project Ga0209357, IMG submission 187573) | Freshwater lake microbial communities from Lake Michigan, USA - Fa13.BD.MM110.SD (SPAdes) (version 3) | ecosystem: Environmental > Aquatic > Freshwater > Lake | place: Lake Michigan, USA... | reverse complement strand
CATTAAAACGCTACTTGGATAAACCGCGCGACCACCTGGAACATATAAACCGACACGATCGACGGGAATCCAACGTTCGGTGACGACCCCGCCATCTGCTACCGTCGTACTCTTATCAGTGCGCTTCTGATCTTCATGCACCTTGCGAATGCGAGAGATGGAGAGTTCTAGCGCAGCACGTACTGCCGGATCTAGATTTGCTAGCGCAGTATCCAATTGGTGTTGACTCACGCGAATTGACTCTGGCTTTACCCCATCAAACTCTTCGGCAAGTTTTAAAAGTTCTGCTTCATTACCGTTTTTCACACGTTCTAAAATTGGCTCAATAGCGCGCATCGCGGTTGCGATATCCAGAACTGCACGTGGGATCGCTCGTTGATAGCCCGTCTTGCTTAAGGCTTGGCCACGTAAATCGAGCGTGCGAATCATAAGTTAAGTCTAACGGCTGGGGAATTACTCCCGCGCCTAAATATTTGTAAATTAGAATTACTGAAACTAGATACGAACGAGGCAATCTGGCCCAAGAATGGATTTGAGATCAGCGCTCAGACTAGGTGATGCTGTGACTAACGCATCAATTTTCATAGTTGTAAATACCCCTTGATCATCGATCTGCATATGGACCTCACGCTTTCCGGGATGAGAGCGAAGAATCTCCTTCATGCGATCGACAATTGGGGGCGTGCATTGGGAAATTGGCAGAGAAATTAAGAGCGGTCCAACTGGTCCAGTTGAGATATCAAGGGACTTCATTTCAAGGGCGGTAAAGCGAACGACATCGTCGCGGCGCTCAAAGCGCCCGCGCACCGTTACCACTCGATCTTCAATGAGAGTTAGCGCATATTGGTTGTAGACATTTGAGAAGAAGAGGACTTCAACTGCGCCTTCTAAATCTTCCAAAGTAACGATTGCCCAAGATGATCCCGTTCGTGAAACTTTGCGTTGCACACCAGTAATTAACCCACCTAGAGTTACGAAACCGTCAGGTGTGCTTTCATCAGCCAGTAAAGAGCTGATAGACATATCAGTATTTGAACGCAAGATATGTTCCACACCTAGCAGCGGATGGTCAGAGACGTAGAGTCCAAGCATTTCACGTTCAAATGTAAGTAACGTTGTCTTATCCCATTCGAAAGTTGGAATATCTATATCTAGTCCAGCGACTTGGATCATAGAGTCCCCACCAAATAGATCAAATTGACCGATCGCCTCAGCGCGCTTTGTTTCGATAACCGAGTCAATTGCTTCTAAGTGAATAGACATCAAGCCTTTACGTGGATGTTGCAGCGAATCAAATGCGCCACCCTTGATCAAAGATTCAATGGTCTTCTTGTTGCAGACTTGTGCATCAACTTTGGCAAGGAAATCACCGAAAGAAGTGAATGATCCCTTGGCTACGCGTGAGGCCTTAATCGATGCGACAACACCTTCTCCAACATTTCTGATCGCAGCAAGGCCAAAGCGAATATCTTTTCCACGCGGGGTGTACTCGGCATTTGATTCATTTACATCAGGTGGCAGAACCTTAATTCCCATTCGGCGACATTCAGATAGATAGAGCGCTGACTTATCTTTATCATCACGAACGCTCGTTAAGAGCGCAGCCATGTATTCAGTTGGGAAGTTAGCCTTCAAATATGCAGTCCAGAAGGAGACGACTCCGTAGCCGGCGCTATGAGCGCGGTTAAAGGCGTAATCAGAGAATGGAATCAGAACATCCCACAGGCGCTTGATGGCTGCAGTTGAGAAACCATTCTCTTTCATACCCGCCTCAAATGGCACATACTCTTTATCTAGAATCTCTTTATTCTTCTTACCCATCGCCTTACGTAATAAATCTGCGCGACCCAATGAGAAACCGGCAACTTTCTGAGCGATCGCCATTACTTGCTCTTGGTAAACAATTAAGCCGTAGGTATCTCCCAGTATTTCCTGCAAGACATCAGAGAGTTCGGGGTGAATCGGCTCAACTGGTTTACGGCCACTCTTACGATCGGCATAGTTATTGTGCGCATTCTCTCCCATTGGTCCCGGGCGATAAAGCGCGATCACCGCTGAAATATCTGCAAAAGAATCAGGGGCCATGCTCCGCAAAAGTGCGCGCATTGGTCCACCGTCTAGCTGGAATACTCCCAGAGTATCTCCGCGCGATAAGAGCTCAAAAGTTTTCTGATCGGCAAGGACGAGATCTTCTAGAACCACATCCACGCCTTGGTTCTCTTTAATATTTAAGAGCGCATCATCTAAAACCGACAGGTTGCGTAAGCCTAAAAAGTCCATCTTTAGCAGACCAGTTGATTCGCAAGCGCCCATATCAAATTGGGTAATTATCGCTCCATCTGCTTCACGGCGATGGATTGGGATTACATCTAATAACGGCTCACGCGAAAGGATAACGCCGGCGGCGTGTACACCCCATTGGCGCTTTAGACCTTCCAAGCCTTTAGCTAAATCAACAACTTTCATTGAATCAGGATCAGAGTTATAGAGTTCACGAAATTCACTGGCTTCGCCGTGGCGTGGATCTTTAGAATCAAAGATGCCAGAGAGTGAAATATCTTTACCCATTACAGAAGGTGGGAGCGCCTTAGTTAATTTTTCACCGATTACATACGGATAACCAAGTACGCGCGTGGCGTCTTTAATTGATTGCTTAGATTTAATCGTGCCGTAGGTGATGATCTGGGCTACGCGGTCTTCGCCGTACTTCTCTGTCGCATATTTGATCATTTCGCTGCGGCGACGTTCATCAAAGTCTAGGTCGATATCAGGCATCGAGATACGTTCTGGATTTAGGAAGCGTTCAAATAAAAGTCCATGCTCAATTGGATCTAGCCCAGTGATTCCTAATACATAAGCAACAAGTGAGCCAGCTGCTGAGCCACGTCCTGGCCCGACGCGGATTCCAACGCTCTTGGCATACGAGACCAAGTCGGCTACAACGAGGAAGTAACCAGGAAAGCCCATCTTAAGCATTACACCTAATTCGTAATTTAACCTCTCCTTATATTGATCAGTTAAGCGATCTCCAAATTTAGCGACCAGGCCACGTTCAGCTTCTTTACGTAGCCAACTATCTTCACTTTCTCCTGCTGGAACAGCAAAGGCGGGCATTAAATTTTCACCTTCACGCAACTTAACGTTGCAACGTTCAGCGATTAGCAGGGTGTTATCGCATGCCTCGGGAAGCTCACGGAAAAGTTCACGCATCTGCGCCGGTGTCTTTAAGTAAAATTCATCGTTATCAAATTTAAAGCGCTTGGGATCTGCCAGCGTTGAACCCGATTGCACGCAGAGCAGTGCCGCGTGCGCGGCAGCATCAGCGTGCTGGGTGTAGTGAAGGTCATTGGTGGCAAGTAACGGCAATTCAAGTTCGCGACCTAATTTGAGAAGATCTTCCTTTACTCGTGATTCGACATCTATTCCATGATCCATTAACTCTAAAAAGAAATTATTTGAGCCAAAAATATCGCGGTAATCACTTGCGGCGCGTAACGCATCTTTGTAATTTCCCATTCGTAAACGAGTCTGTATTTCTCCACCTGGGCATCCAGTAGTTGCAATCAACCCATCTGCATATTGTGAAAGTAGTTCGCGATCCATCCGCGGCTTGTAGTAATAACCTTCAAGCGATGCCAGAGATGAGAGGCGAAATAGATTCTTTAGGCCATGGTTATTTTCGGCAAGAATCGTCATATGTGTATATGCACCACCACCAGAGACATCATCATCTCCACCGCTAGCCCATTGCACGCGCTTCTTTTCAAAGCGCGATTCTGGCGCAACGTAGGCTTCAATTCCAATAATCGGTTTCACGCCTGCGCTGGTGGCTTGTTTATAGAATTCGAAAGCGCCAAAGACATTTCCGTGGTCGGTCATAGCGATCGCTGGCATTTCCAGACGCGCTACTTCTTCTACTAGATCGCCAACTCGCGCCGCACCATCGAGCATTGAATATTCAGTGTGAACATGCAGGTGCACGAAAGAGTCTTTTTTACTCACGGGGCTCGGGTTCGCGGTCGTCACAGTTTCTCAATATTAGTCTCTGGATTAGTCTCTGGATATCAGTTACGGCAGAACCGCATCGGAGAGTAAGCCCAAGCAAGTCTGGAGGTCAGGTGCATATGGAGCGTTAAATACCAATGGTTTATTGGTTACGGGATGAGCAAAGCGAAGTTCTAGCGCGTGCAACCAAGGTCGTGACATCTTCAAAGATTTACCGAGGACCGGATCTGCGCCATATGTTGTATCCCCAACGAGTGGATGATTTAACGCAGAGAAGTGGACGCGGATTTGATGGGTGCGCCCAGTTTCAAGTTCAACTTTTACTAGCGAGACTGATCTATAGAATTCAATAACTTCGTAATGCGTAATGCTCTCTTTGCCTTCAGCAATTACCGCGAAGCGATGATCTTCTTTAGGATGGCGATCAATTGGCGCATCAATAGTTCCGGTGACTGGATCCATATGCCCTTGTACTAAAGCGTGGTAAATCTTCTCCACTTCGTGGTCGCGAAAGGCATCTTTAAGTCTTTTATAGGCGCGATCACTCTTTGCAACGATCATCAAACCGCTTGTGCCAACGTCGAGGCGATGGACTATTCCAGCTCTTTCTGCTGGACCTGAAGTTGAAATTGTGTAACCGGCGGCAGTTAGTGCGCCGACAACAGTTGGCCCCATCCATCCCGGACTTGGGTGAGCTGCGCATCCAACTGGCTTATCAACAACAATAATATCTTCATCATCATAAACAACTCTTAAGCCATCTAAAGGTGTCAATGGAATCGGATCTTGATTGAGCGGTTCTGGCATTAATACATCGATTACTTGTCCGCTAGTTACACGTTCTGATTTCGCCATCGCACGACCGCTGGTTCGAATATCACCATCTTCGAGCAAACGCACAATTGTGGTGCGCGATAGACCGAGAACGCGAGTGAGTGCGCTATCGATACGTTCGCCGGCTACACCCTCGGGAACGCTTAAAGTACGCGCTTCGCGTGACATCTAAGCTCCTATCGGTGAAATATTACGAATTGAAAGAATGACAGCAATTGATGCTGCAACCACAATAGCGCTATCGGCCAAGTTAAATACCGGCCAATTCGGCAGTTGAATCCAGTCAATTACATGTCCTGTGAAGAAGCCAGGGCTGCGAAAAATACGATCAGTTAGATTTCCGAGGACTCCACCTAAGGCCAGTCCTAGAACGATCGACCAACCAAAAGAGGTAATCTTTATCGAGTAGTAGGCAATTGCGGCGACAACTAAAATCGCAAAGATTGTGAAAATAACTGTCGCGCCTTGCGCCAAACTAAAGGCTGCTCCAGAGTTCTTAAGCAGAGTCAACTGGAGAAAGTCGCCCAGCAATTTAACGGGGTTACGCGAATCAAGTGAATTAAGCGCCCAACTCTTTGTTGCAAAATCTAGAAGCCAGATCGCCCACGCGATCGCATAAAGTCTCTTCCAGTGTGTAGACAGTTGGCGCACTTTAGCGCCGCTCTTCCTTCTGCTTGCAGATCATGCAGAGGGTTGCCCGAGGGAAAACTTGTAAACGCGCCTTACCAATCGCGTTGCCGCATTCTTCACAACTTCCATAAGTCTTACTATCAATGCGATCTAGTGCGCGCTCTGTTTGCAAAACCATATCGCGGGCATTTATAACAAGTGACATTTCATGTTCGCGTTCAAAGGTTTTAGTTCCGGAATCTGCTTGATCATCACCAGCGCCTTCACCTGAATCTGAAATTAACTCATTCATCTCCGCTTCAACAACAGCGAGCTCTCGCTGTAGGCGCGCTAAATCTTTGGCAATCTCAGTACGAATCGTCTTCAACTCTGCTGCAGTCCATGGCGCTTCACCATCACCTGCGGTAACTGGAGTTGGGGCGGCTTTAATTGGTTTCAGTGGAGCAACTTTCTTACCGCTCTTAACTGGGCGCGGTGGCGGGGGCATTACTAGGCGACGCTCTTCAATTACAGGCGTTGTTACAGGGGCAACAACTGTTGCAACGCTTACGGTCTGTGATTTCTCATCAACGGTAAGAGTGGTCTTACCAACTTTAGAAGGAAAGGGACGACCCGGTGCTTTATTGACTGGTGCTTTTTTTGCGGGCGCTTTTTTTGCGGGCGCTTTCTTAACGGGTGCTTTTTTAGCGGGCGCTTTCTTTGCGGGAGACTTCTTCGCAGGAGCCTTTTTCGCTACCTTTTTAGCCGCTTTCTTAGCAGGGGCTTTTTTAGCTACGCCCTTTTTGGCTACGGCTTTCTTTTTTGCTGGCACGCCGCGCACCTTATGCTCTTTTACCGCTAAGACCAACTTTGCCACTCTGATCGACTGTAATTTCTTACCTAACTCGTACCGATTTGCCTGCGCTATCTCAAAGACCTGCGGGCGTTAGACTCTCCTTCTCATGACAATTCGCCCAGTTCCTGCTCAAATCGACCTTCCTGCAATGGAGCGTTCGATCTTGGATTTCTGGCGTGAGCACTCCATTTTTGAAGCCAGCACCACAGCGCGTCAGAGCGGGCAACCATGGACTTTCTATGAAGGTCCACCAACTGCAAATGGAATGCCTGGCACGCACCACATTGAGGCGCGCGTTTTTAAAGATGTCTTCCCTCGTTATCAGACAATGAAAGGTAAGTACGTCACTCGCAAGGCTGGTTGGGATTGTCACGGACTTCCAGTTGAGATTGCAGTTGAGAAAGAGTTAGGTTTTGCAGGCAAGGGCGATATAGAAAAATATGGAATAGCAGCCTTCAACGATAAATGCCGCGATTCAGTAACTCGCCACGTCGATGCCTTTACAACTATGACCAATCGCATGGGTTTCTGGGTCGACTTCGATCAGGCTTATTGGACGATGGCGCCCGAATATGTAGAAAGTGTTTGGTGGAGTTTAAAAGAGATCTGGAAGAAAGGTCTCTTGGTTCAAGATCATCGCGTTGCTCCATATTGTCCACGTTGTGGAACCGGGCTCTCAGATCACGAGCTAGCCCAAGGTTATGAAACCGTCACTGATCCATCTGTTTACGTGCGCTTTCCAGTTACATCAGGTGAACTAGCCGATCTTGGCGCTGCGCTTCTGGTTTGGACAACTACACCTTGGACGCTGGTTTCAAATACCGCAATCGCAGTTAACCCAGAAGTTGATTATGTAGTTGCTGAAGTTAGCCCTGAAGATGAAACGGAAGAGAGCCGAGAGATATTAGTTGTTGCCGAGCCGCTCATTTCAGCCCTATCTGGCAAAGTTAAGATTTTAAAGACCATTAAAGGTAAAGATCTGGAGCGCGTTACCTATAAGCGCCCCTTAGATCTAATTGATATCCCTGATTCTCATTTTGTTGTGCTTGCTAACTATGTAACCACTGAAGATGGAACTGGCCTAGTCCACCAATCCCCCGCCTTCGGAGCAGATGACTTGGCGGTCTGTCGCGCTTATGGTTTGCCAGTTGTAAATCCAATTGCACCGGATGGAACATTTCTAAGTGAAGTGCCTCTGGTCGGTGGCCTCTTCTTTAAAGATGCCGACAAGACTTTAGTTAAAGAGTTGAAATCTCGTGGTGTTCTTTATAAGCATCAGCCATACGAGCACCCTTACCCACATTGCTGGCGTTGCCACACTGCGCTGATTTATTACGCGCAACCATCTTGGTATATCCGCACTACATCTATAAAAGATGAGTTGATTCGCGAAAATAACCAGACGAATTGGCATCCGGAGACAATTAAAACTGGGCGATACGGCGATTGGTTAAATAACAATATTGACTGGGCCTTATCTCGTAACCGCTATTGGGGTACTCCCCTGCCAATCTGGCGTTGTGAAGAAAAGCACGAAGTCTGCGTTGATTCACTTAAAGAGCTGGGGGCTCTAGCTGGCAAAGAGCTATCTAACTTAGATCCACACCGCCCATTTGTAGATGACATCACCTTCCCTTGCGCCACGTGCGCCAAGGAGATGGTGCGCGTTCCAGAGGTAATCGATTGCTGGTATGACTCTGGCGCAATGCCATTTGCACAGTGGGGCTATCCACATAAGCCAGGTTCGGTTGAGAAATTTAAAGCCGCCTATCCTGCTGACTTTATCTGTGAGGCTATTGATCAGACTCGCGGTTGGTTCTATACCTTAATGACGATCGGCACCTTGGTCTTTGATAAATCTTCATATAAGAGCGTGCTCTGCCTCGGCCATATCTTGGATAAAGATGGTCGCAAGATGAGTAAGCATCTTGGAAATGTACTTGAGCCAATTGCGCTTATGGATCAGCATGGCGCCGATGCAGTGCGTTGGTACATGTTGGCAGCGGGATCGCCCTGGTCTGCTCGTCGCGTCGGCCACGATGCGATCAGCGATGTTGTTCGCAAAACTTTACTTACTTACTGGAACACAATCTCTTTCCACACTTTATATGCGCAATCTTCTAACTTTAATATCTCTCAGATTCCAGAGGTAAAGGATCGCTCAATGATGGATCACTGGATCCTGAGCGAGTTAAATTCTTTAATCGCAGAAGTCGATCTTGCCTACTCTGAATTTGATTCACAAAGTGCTGGAAAAGCGCTGGCTCGCTTTATCGATGACTTATCTAATTGGTATGTGCGTCGCTCGCGCCGCCGTTTCTGGGATGGCGATGTTGCAGCCCTGGGAACATTGCACGAATGTCTGGTAACTCTTACTCAATTACTCTCACCAATGGTTCCTTTTATTACCGAACATGTCTGGCAAGAAGTTGTTAAACCAGCAGATGTAAGTGCTGCCGATTCAGTTCATTTAACTAATTTTCCAATCGCAGATAAGGCGCTAATCAACCTTGAACTCAACGCACAGGTAGCAATGACTCGCCGCGTCGTTGAATTAGGACGCGCGGCCCGCGCAGAATCTGCAATCAAGATCCGTCAACCTTTGCAACGTGCGCTAATTTCCGCTCCCGGCTGGGCGAGGTTACCAAGTGATATGCGCGAGCAGATTGCTGATGAGTTAAATGTGATTGACCTCGCCGATATTGCAGATGCCGACGGAGACCTAGTAAATATCTCAGTTAAAGCTAACTTTAAATCACTCGGTGCCAAATACGGTAAAGAGGTGCAAGAGATTTCTAAGGCGATCGCCAGCACTGGTGCAACAGCGCTAGTTAAAACTCTTCGCACAACTGGTACAACCAAGGTTGCTACTTGGGAGATTGAACTCGGTGATTTGGTGATCACGGAAGTACCAAAGAGCGGCTGGATGGTCGCTAGCCACGAGGGTGAATCTGTGGCCCTTGATTTGGCGCTTAGCCAATCACTGATCGATGCCGGCAATGTGCGCGAGGTAATTCGCTATATCCAGGAGCGCCGTAAAGGCGATGGCTTTGATATTTCTGATCGCATTAAAGTTCGCTGGAACGCAGATGCTGCAATAGTTGCTGCGATTAACCAATCAGCGCCTCACATCAGCGATGAAGTTCTAGCCGTTGAATTTACACACGATCAGAGCCTGACGGCCGGTGATAATGAACTGCAGATTAACGCGGTCTTAATTAAATCTTAAAGCGCGGTAAGAACTTACAGAACGACGACTATTACACCCTTGAGCAGACTGATTGCAATTAGCAGCACGATAAAAGATAGATCCAGCGAGACGCCACCTAAGCGAAGTGGTGGCACAAATCGTCCAACAAATTTCATTGGAGGATCGGTGATTGCATAGATAAATTCGAAGAAGGCGATCAAGAATGAATTGGGGCGCCAATTGCGCGCAAATATGCGCACGTAATCAATGATCAGGCGAATAAAGAGCGCATATTTAAATAGGTCAAGCAACGTTAATAATAAATTAGCGATCATCTAAATTTAACTAATTCGTTAGATATTATGACTGGTTAAAGAAACTAGCTTGCGCTGCCGCAGTCTTATCTTCGCTGCTCACATTGACGTTGGCAGGTGAGAGAAGAAATACCTTATGGCTTACGCGCTCAATGCGACCGTGCAGTCCGAAAACTAACCCGCTAGCAAAGTCAACTAAGCGCTTGCGCTCTGACTCTTCCATGTCATCAAGATTAATGATTACTGGATTACCTTCACGGTAATGCTCACCCATCTTGCGCGCTTCGCTATATGAGCGAGGTTGCAAAGTGATGATGTGATAATTCGCTTCTGGTTGTGTAGAAGGTGCAACGCCAATTGTTGAACCTACGACTGTAACTCCGGCGCGATCGCGTGATGGCCGTGAGACTTCGCGCGACGGACGTTCTGAGCGGACTGGAGTTGCTTCACTTTGGGCTTCTTCATCGGTATCTACGAGTCCGAGATAGCCCATCATTTTATTGAGTGCTGACATAGGAAAAGTTTAGGGGTGATATGAGCGTGAACCGAGGATTTGGCTACCCACCCGCAGATGTGTCGCGCCATGGGCTATCGCTACTTCAAAGTCTGAACTCATCCCCGCAGATAAGAAAAGAGCCTTGGGGAAAGTGGCGATAAATCTTTGATGGATATCGGCGATATCCGAGAATGCGCGTTGATGTTCAAATGAAACAGGTGGAACGCACATTAGCCCCGCTAATTTTATATTTGGCAGATCGGAGACCTTCTCCGCAAGGGCGAAGATTTCTGCTGCAACTACTCCTCCACGCTCTGGTACGCCATCTAGCGATAGTTGAAGAAAGATCGAAATATCTTTACCCAATTCGGTGCAGATTCGCGACAGCTTCTCAGCATGTGCTGGCGAATCTATTGAATGTATAAAGGTTGCCCAGCCTGCAATATCGCGTAGTTTCCGACTCTGCACCTGTCCTTGGAAGTGCCAAGTACCTGATACTTGGGAAGACTTTTCAGCACCCTCCTCGCTGCGATTCTCACCGAAATTATTTACACCCAAACTCTGTAAAATCGTGGCATCACTAACCGGATAAGTCTTGGTGACGGCGATTAAAGTAATGTCACTGCGCTTTCTGCCCGCAGATTCAGCTGCTGCAGATATCCGTGCTTCAACGCTACCGAGCGATTCTGTAATTTGATCTGCGCGCGATTTCATAGGCTCACTAGCCCCGCTTGCCTTCCGGTTACGCCATCACGACGATATGAGAAGAGTGCGGGATCTTCTACTGTGCATCTGCTTTCACTAGAAGTTATCGAAACACCAACGCTCTGCAGAACTCCGTAAAGAGCTTTAGGCAAATCAAGTGCGAGTGAACCTGAAGCGGTCCGTGCATCTGCTGATGGAAATTGCGAGATCACCTCTTGATGAATATCTGCGGAGACTTCATAACAACTGCCGCAGATTGCTGGTCCAATGGTTGCAGAAATATCTTGTGCACCCATCTCCCGCATTAACTCGATTGTTTTGATTGCTATTTGATTTACCAATCCGCGCCTTCCCACATGCACGGCGGCAACCACTTCTTGCGAGGTCAATATGAGTGGGATGCAGTCGGCAACCATTACCGCCAAGGTAATTCCAGGGATGCCAGTTATGAGGGCATCAACGGTAGGTGGCTCTTCAGTAATTCCTTCAATTATCGCGATCCGATCACCGTGGACTTGGTTCATAAATTGCACTGGACCAAGTGACTCTGCGATTACTTCACGATTGCGCAAAACATCAGCTGGAGAATCACCAACGTGGCCACCTAAATTAAGCGATGAGTAGACCCCCAGGCTTGTACCACCGTGGCGGTTGGTAAATGTAACCGGCATTGCTAACTCACTCGCAGATAGTGTGCGGCGCAGTTACTTCATAAAATCAGGAACATCGATCTCATCTTCGGCGACGAGATCCTCGAAAGTTACGCGCTTGCGCGGGGCGGTGTTATCAAGATCGAGTGCAACCGAGATGGGATCATTTGAAGGAATCGGATCAGCGATACCAGTCAGCGCGGAGGCGTCGATTACCGGCATCGAAACCTTCTTTGGCTGACCGCCATCAAAGCCCGCTGCAATAACCGTCACGCGCACTTCATCCCCAAGTGCATCATCAATGGTTGTTCCGAAGATAATTCGAGCATTTGGGTGCGCAGCAGCTTGTACGAGTTCGCAAGCTTCATTAATTTCAAAGAGGCCAAGATCTGATCCACCGGCGACAGAGAGAAGTACTCCCATTGCACCATCGATCGATGCTTCAAGAAGCGGACTAGAAATTGCTAACTCGGCTGCGCGAATTGCGCGATTCTCACCGCGCGCAGAACCGATTCCCATCAAGGCCGAACCTGCATCGGTCATTACTGTCTTAACATCTGCAAAGTCCAAGTTGATTAATCCTGGCTGAGTAATTATCTCGGTGATTCCTTGTACGCCAGAGAGCAATACTTGATCAGCGGTTTTAAATGCATCTATCGCAGTTATGTTGCGATCAGAGATTGCAAGTAGTCGATCATTCGGAATAACAATTAAGGTATCAACTTCAGCACGCAAGAGTTCAATGCCTTCATCTGCTTGGGCTGAACGAATCTTTCCTTCAAAAGAAAATGGGCGTGTAACAACACCGATAGTAAGTGCACCTAGATCGCGAGCGATCTTTGCAACGATTGGCGCACCACCAGTTCCGGTACCACCGCCTTCACCTGCAGTAACGAAGACCATGTCTGCACCGCGTAAAATTTCTTCGATATCTTCAGTGTGATCAATCGCTGCTTGTCTTCCTTTTTC
>Ga0209357_1000809_pt1 | contig 12648 bp, 14 predicted proteins | sample LauGreFBDMM110SD_2_FD_187573 | JGI IMG/M metagenome (GOLD analysis project Ga0209357, IMG submission 187573) | Freshwater lake microbial communities from Lake Michigan, USA - Fa13.BD.MM110.SD (SPAdes) (version 3) | ecosystem: Environmental > Aquatic > Freshwater > Lake | place: Lake Michigan... | reverse complement strand
GTTGACAAAGACCTCCTGCCAGTTTGGGCTGACGTCGCCCATAGACATCCAACTTTCCTTAAACCCCATCGGCCCACACAGCGCCGAAAGTGAGACTAAGGAGCAGAATGCGCCCAGGCCGATCTTGGCAAGGTGCAGCCTCACCGGTCAACCTCTATGGTGTCAACAACCGATCTCATGAACTAATTCGCCAATTGCATACTTGTGACAACAAAGGCGCCGTCTAATTTTTCAATAACAAACTTGACTTTATCGCCTGCTTTGAATGTCTCCAATAAAGAGGTATCGCGAATTTGAAAAACCATGGTCATGCCAGGCATGTCCAGACTTTTGATGTCGCCGTGTTTGATCGTCATCTTTTTGTTGTCACGATTGACCTTTTTAATTTCGCCATCGGCCATGTGGCCAGCGGACACAGCAGACACAGCATCCGCATGTGAGTGGTGCTTGTCTTGAGCATAGACCGTTGTAAACCAAGCAGCAGAAGAAACCAGCAAGAAAGCGAAAAGGTGTTTAGAAATTTTCATAACGTATTCCTCGAATAGGTTTTAAAAAATTAATGTTTGTGCGCTGAGTCATGAGCAGGTGAATCTCCAACAGACTTGCCACCCACTACCACCACTCCCTTCATGCCTGCTTCGAAGTGTCCAGGTTGTAGACATGCAAAATTAACATTACCTGACTTTGTAAATTGCCAAATGATCTCAGCAGATTTCCCTGGTTGCACCGTTATTTGGTTGTCATCATCATGCTCCATTTCAGGATTTTTTTTCATCACCTCGGCGTGTTCTTTTAGCTCTTTTTCTGTGCCCAGCACCATTTCGTGCTTCGCCTTGCCAGAGTTTTTAACAATAAATTTAATAGTTTCACCTTGTTTGACTGTGATGCTTTGTGGGTTAAAGCGCATGGTGTCAAGCATTTCTACTTTGACAGTGCGCTTGGCATTGGTGGCTTTGCCCGGTTTGCCAATGGCCTCTGAGGCTGCGTGACCGCCAGCGTGATTGCCTGCTGCGAAAACAGCTGAGGAAATAAGAGCGACGGATAGGGCGGTCAAGATTAATTTGAATGTCATGGGCTTTCCTTTTTTGAGGTTTAAAAGAGGTTCAATGGCCAGCGTATCCAAAGAGTTTGCGTATATAAAAAAACCCCTCGAAAGGGGTTTTAACAAAGCTCAAGAGAAATTACTTCTTAGTGCAAGCTGGGTTTTTTTCGTTTTCTTTCTTGGAGCAGTCAACTTTTTTGTCATCGGGCTTGCCACCGCCATGGCTACCTGCGAAGGAGGGCATAGACAAGAGCATAAAAGCGGAAACGAAAGCAGTGATTACGAATTTCATAGAAACACCTTTAGGTTGTGAGGTTGAGAAAAGCCGTTAAAGATGTGTGCCAAACTGGCATCACAATCACATCCTAGCAAGTTATAAAGGCACTCGTTTTTTATGGACAAAGCAAAGCGGCCGGCGCATTTCCCCTCCAAACCAAACTTGCCACTGGGCGTACTTTGGTTTTTGATGGGTGGCTCAATGCTCCCGCACTTGGCAGCACAAGAGCGTTTTTTGCCGCCCGCTTCGGCTGTGGTTCTACCCTCTTCGGTTCATGCCAACGGGGGGCGTCAGTCTCACTTGCGCGCGCTCGATCAGGCACGGCGAGCGCAGCCTCAAAACTTAGACGCAGCCCTCACCTATTGCCGTGCTGTTTTTAACTTAGGACTCATCGAGGGCGATTTGCGCTGGTATGGCTCGGCCAAAGCGGCTTTGGGCCCATGGTGGCAAGCATCTGAATTACCCGCCGAGGGTTATTTTTTACGCGGCTTGGTCAAGCAGGGCTTTCACGATTTTCAGGGAGGGCTTTCCGACATTGACCGTGCCATCGCCCTAGAGCCCCGCCGGGCTGAATTTTGGTCTTGGCGCTTTGCCCTGCATTTACTTCAGGCTGATATGGCCATGGCACGCCAAGACACTGAAGAAATTGCACGGTTGTTTGGGACAGAAGAGTCCGATGTTTACCGTGCCATCTTGCTTTACCGCACAGGACAGCCCTTGCCTGCTGTGCTGATGCTCACGCGCGCCCTTCGTTCCCCCCTGAATAAAGATGTCTTCTCGCAAGATTGGTTGAGCTTTCACTTGGGCGAAGCGCATCGCGTTGCCGGTCAACCTGCGCAAGCCATGGCCGTTTGGGGCGAGCGCCTCAAGGTTAATGGTCAGTCGCACTTACTCAGACTTTCGCTGGCCGAGCTGCTAAACCAGCAAGGCCTCTACCCGCAGGCAAAAGCCATGGCCATGAACCAAGCTGACATGGCCAGTCTGACGGATGCCTTGCTGATGCAGGCCCTGCTGGCCAGCCGGGGCGAAAAAGATGCAAGTCAAGCCAAACTGGCCAGTCAGGTGCAAGCGCGTATGCGCGCACAAGCCCTGCGGCAAGAGTCGTTGATTGAGCGTCCCAAACTGATCTACCAAATTGCGTACGGTCAAGATATCGCAGCAGGACTTGCATTGTCGATCGACAATTGGCAACTGCAAAAAGAACCGCCCGATGCAGTGCTTTTTGTGCAGGCTGCATTGGCACTGGGCCAGGCCCAAGCCGCTGCCCCAGTGGTTGAGTGGGCTGAAAAAACCCGCTACACAGACCCCCAACTCGCGCCGCTGATTCAGCAACTCAAGGCCCATCCCAGCTGGAAGAGGGGTCGATGATGAGGTGCAGCCGATTGTTTCTGTCTGGACTGGTCACATGCCGCCAAATAGCTTTGGGCCTTGCGATGCTGTGGGGCCTGCTCTTGGGCAACGCCACTTGGGCGCACTCCAGCAGCAACAGCTACCTCACACTCAGCATGCCTGCTGAGCAGTTGACCCTGCGTGCGGACATCCATCTGAGAGATCTAGACTTGGTCTTCGATCTAGATGAAAACCGTGATGGTCAGGTCACCTGGGCGGAAACCCAGTCTCGCAGTGCTGAACTCATGGATTGGATGGCCCAAGGCCTGGTGCTCAATGCGTCAGGGCAAAGCTGCACGCTGGGGCAAGCCGATCTGAAAGCCAGCTTGCACGCCGACGGCACCTATTTGAGTGCCCTGTGGACACCAACATGTTTAGGTGTGACTCAGCCCATGGACCAAGCCCGCCTGGTGCTTCGCTATGAGCTTATTTTTTCTCAGGATAACCTGCATCGAGGCCTGCTGAAGGTGGATTTTCCCAATGACCAGAGCAGTGCCTTGCTCAGTCCCGAAAGACCTGAAGTTGCACTCAATGCCGCTGAAAGACACCCCTTGCGGGTGATGGGACGCTATGTGGTCGAGGGCGTCTGGCACATCTGGATTGGGATTGACCACATCGTCTTCCTTCTCAGCCTGTTGGTACTGGCTCCCCTGCAATCATCAAGGCAAAAGGTGCTGGACTGGCAAGGCGCCACGCACATTCGCCCCGTAGCATTGGACGTGTTTGCCGTCGTCACCGCCTTCACCTTCGCGCACTCAATTACTCTGGGGCTGACCATCACAGGCTGGCTGACACCGCCCGCTGACTGGGTGGAGCCCGCCATTGCTTTGTCGGTGGTGCTGGCAGCTTTCAACAACTTGTTGGGGGTCAGCTCTCTTAAGCGCTGGCGTTTGGCGTTTGTTTTCGGTCTGGTGCACGGTTTCGGCTTTGCCAGCGTGTTGCTGGACTTGGGCCTGCCTGCTAGCGCACTTTTTGCCGCCCTGGGCGGCTTTAACTTGGGTGTTGAATTGGGACAACTGGCCATCGTTGGAGCGTTTTTACCCTTGTCTTGGGCGATGCGGCGAACTCGTTTTTACCGTTGGGTGGTGGTAACAGGTGGATCACTTGCTGTCGTTTTGTTGGGGCTGTTTTGGACAGTGCAAAGAGTGGGGTGGCTTGATTAATCTATTTTTTGATCAATAAAAAAGCAAATTTATGTCAAAGCTGCAACGGCGTACCGTAGCCTGTCAGCTCTAAAAATCCTCGCCCAAGAAGCCGCTCGCCCTTCATCAGACTGACGGCCCCCTCCCAATAAAATCCGCCTGTGCTGGCACGTGCATCCACCTCTTGAGCCATCATCAATGGGACCAGGCGGTAAAGCTCAGCGCCTATGACCAGGTCCATAGGAATGGGGTAGTCAATCAATGACTTTGATCGCCAGCTGCCGCTGGCTTGCCAGCGAAGCGGCTCCCCTTCTTTGGTTGGTCGACCTTCACGATCTCGCATATCGACATGGGCGTATATGGACTCGGATTGATTGTTGCGAATCCGAAAAGCCATCAACGTTCCACCGTCCAACAAATTGATGCCCACCCAATCCCAGCCAACGGCCCCTGGCATCAGCAATTGACTTGACCACTCATGATCCAGCCAAGCTTGACCTTGAAGGGTTTTCTTTTGCTTGCCCCATTGAACATTGCCATTGACACTCAATGGTGCTCGACTGTAATAGTGACTGGCTTGCTCGGGTCTAGGCCCCTTTTGAGAAAAGCCATCGCGTCCTCGAAGAACCACTTTTTGATTTGTGCTGGCTTCAAAGGACAGAGAAAAATCCTTGTCTGAAAAGTGTCCTTCGTAAGCTTCAGATGCTTGGCCTTGTATTCGGCGCAGAAACCAATCTTCGAAACGCAGGTCGGTATCAGAAGTATCCGCATGCAAACTGCTTCCATTTAAGCGACCGGCTCGGTTGGCGTGCACGAAGACATTTTCTTGACCCATGGCAATAGCGGCATGCGCAAACAGCAATTGGCTTGGCGCTAAGCGGCTTGGATTTTCTGGCGCATGTTGAGTTCTGCTGCGAAAAAAGGTCAACTGAAAACCAACAGCTGACTGCCCCTGACCCAACCAGCCCGTCAGATACCACCACTCAGTGCGGTACTCGGGGTGAGCACCGTAATCTCTGGGAAATACCAAACGACGAGGTTTTACGGGTGGGTAAAACGGTGTCTCTGCTCGGGCTGTACCTGCGGACCAAGGTAAAAACCCCGCAAGCAGGGAAACAGCGGTTTTAAAGGCATGACGGCGGTTTGGTGGACGTGGTGTCATGTCATTTACCAATCGGCCCTGAGGCTTTCTGCCAAGCGTTTTGAGTCCAGTCCTTGACCTGCAGCCCAGCGCGCAGCCAACACGCCCAGCAGCAGCAACAAAACACTGATGGCTAACCATTGCTTGAAATCAAAATGCGTGTTCATCGTCCAATGAAAAGATTCAGGATTCACTTTATGAATCAGTATTTGGCTCATCAGGCCCCCCAACGCACTGGCCCAGACCACGGCCACGGCCAACAGCAAACCAACTTCTAAAGACACCAAATGCAAGCTGTCTTTGTATGACATTCCCAGATGCGCGAACAAGCCAAACTCACGTCTACGCAAAAGCAACTGACCGGTGACACCCGCAGCAACTGAAAAAAGAGCAACAAACAAAGCAGCTGCCTCTAGTGCATAGGTCATGGCAAAACTCCGGTCGAAGATTTTGAGCGAAAGCTCTCGTACATCGCTGGCACTGATCCATTTAAGTTGGATCAATTCGGGTACTTGAGCTTGTATGCTGGAAATGACTTGGGCCGTGTCTGCTCCGCTTTCTATCCAAACCGAAATACTGGATCGCGAACGATCCCCTGTGAGGGCTTCGTAGTCCTCTGTAGACAACACCACCGATCCATGTTGGCGGCCATAGTCTCTGTACAAGCCTGCGACCCAAACCTTGGACAGGCCTTGCGCTTGCAGTGGCAAGCTGGTTTCTTGGCCCACACGCCAGCCGTAGAGATCGGCCATGGCCTCAGATCCAAAAACCACCAGATGCTTACGGTTGTCCATGGGTGGCAATTTCGACATGCCCACCAAGGCCACCGACTGCATCGGGTTTTGCAGGTTCAGAGGCTTTGCGATCAAGACCACATCAGGGCGGTCGCTGGCAAGACGAATATTTCTTTGTCGGCTGGTTTCCACCTTTTGTACTTGGGGCACTTGGGCGACCAAGTCTTGCACATTTGGAGAAAACCCTTGCTGATCGGCCATGGATTGGCTGCTGGTGTAGAGGTCAGCAGGCAACACCAAATTCAACCAATCGGAAACCGAAGTTCTGAAGCTGCTGACCATGACCATCATGGCCACAGTCAATGAAAACGCGGCCACTGTGCCCGCGATCAAAGGCGTGGACGCAGAGGGCGCTTGCGCCAGTCGCCACATGGCAAAGCGCACAACAGCAGGAACACGCAAAGTCGCAACCACGCGTGAGAGGCTGCCCCAAAGCTTGGACAAAATCCACGGCACGGCCAAGAGCCCGGAGCACAGCAGGGCCGCAATCGCTGCATAGGCAGCCCAAGGTAACTCATCCAGCGTGGGCAATAGGAGCAACACAATGGCCAGCGCAGCGCTCACAAGACTCCATTTCAAGGAGGGCAACTTGAGCACCAATGTTTCAGCTTGATCCGCACGCAACATAGCCATGGGCCGGCGCCAGTTGATTTGCGACAAAGGTAGCCACGCGGATAACAATCCCATCAGCACTGCGGCCATGGCAAAAATAAACAGCGCCACCCAGTCAATGACCATGGCAGCTTGTGCACTCGAAAAGTAATTGCCGCCCAAATCACCCCCCACGATGCGCATCAAAATAGCTGCCAACAAAAGACCCATTACGACACCCAACAAGCCGCCCAAAGCACCAATCAGCCCACCTTGTACCCAGACAAAACGCCGAAGCCAAGGCTCGCTGGCGCCAAGCACACCCAACAAAGCCAGCTCAGCTCGCTGACGAACGATGGACAAATGGACCGCTGTGGACACCAGAAATCCCCCTGTGAGCAAGGCCACCATGGCCAGCACTGTGAGATTGACACGGTAGGCACGCGATAAAAGCGACATGCGTCTGTTGCGGTCTTGCATGGCCACCAATTGCAAAGGTTCTGCCTGCGCTGTCAGAGCATCACTCAGCCCTTGTGTGCTTTGCCATTCTTCCAGGCGAAGGTCAAGTCTAGACACCACACCCAGTCGGTTAAAAGCCCATTGCGCGCTGCCAATGTCCATCACGCCGATCGCTTGCGCTGCAGCGCCTGGCACTTCCCCTGCCACTTGCAAGGACACCGAATCGAGGCCATGTTGCAAGCTGATGTTGTCGCCCACCTTGACGTTCAAGGCGTTGAGTGCCGCACGCGATAAAAACAGTGACTTGGCATTGAACAAACTACGGGCATCGCTCATCACAGACGGTAGCAATGAAGGGGAAACAATGGCGGATTTGAAAAAATCCAAGCCCAGCACCGTCAGTTGGTCTGTGCGAACGACTAGCACAGGACTCACCGTGTGTATGCCCAAATCTGCCCGGCGGCGGTCCCAATCTTCGATTTTCCGGTCATCCATCTCACCCAAAGGCGAAACCAACTGAGCCGAGGCTTGGCCATTGACCGTGTCCAAAGCCAGGCCAAATGAGTTGAGTGCCGAAGAGTTGACGGTGTGTATTGCTACGGCCAGCATGACACCGATGGCCACCATCACGAGGGCGACTAACCATCGCGTCCAAGCTTGGATGCAAGCACCTTTAAGCAGCCACAGGAAAAGGACTTGCTGACCTGTTAGTCTCAACAAACCAAGCCTTTTTGGGTGAGACGCAATGTTCTGCCCATGGACCTGGCAGCCTCGTCAGAATGGGTGACCATCACCAAACTGGTCCGGCGCTCCCGGCACAAGCCAATCAGCAGGGCCAAGGTCTTGGCGGCAGTGTCTGTATCCAAATTACCTGTAGGCTCGTCGGCAAACACCACCTTAGGCCGATGCACCAACGCCCGCGCCAGTGCCACGCGTTGCTGTTCTCCACCGGACAAACTAGAGGGCTTAGCGTCTAACCTAGCGGCCAAACCCAAATCTTCCAGCAGTTCCCGCGCCAACTGAGCCGCGTCCTGGCCAGACGCTGCGCCCAACAAACAAGGCACCATGACGTTTTGAAGCGCCGACAAATGCGGCAGCAGGTGAAACGCTTGAAACACAAAACCCATGTCTGCTTGTCGACAAGCTCGCCGCTTTTCGGGCGACCACTCAGACGTGGGCTCGCCAGACCAATGCACCTTGCCATGGGTAGGGACTTCAAGCCCTGCCATGATGTTCAGCAATGTGGACTTGCCACAACCCGACGTGCCTTGAATGGCCACATGCTCACCCAACGCAAGATCAAAAGAAAGGCCTTCAAAAAGCCATTCGCCCGGGAGGTAAGCGTGTCCCACTGAAATTAAACTTAAAAGAGACATGAAGCAAAGGTCAAGTGTGAGCGCGGGATGGTCTGTGTGCTGAAAGACATTTTGGACAGCGATTATGGTTCGCAACGCCGAGCTTCGCAGGATGAGGGGTGGATTTAAAATAAAAACCACTTTTTTTAAGCTTGATATCATCGATAAGTACTACATAGCTTCCGCTATGTCCTGTCTGGCGTAATCGCCACTACGAAAAGCGGTTCATAAGAAATACGCTCAGCATGAAAGATCTATTAAAAACACCTGAGGCAATAAGGGATCAAATATGGAGGGAATTAAGCCGTGCTACAAAAGACCGGCATCATGCTTGGCGTACCCCGGTTTTCGCTACAACGACTACAGACGGTGTTGTCAATGCAAGAACGGTAGTGCTAAGAGCGGTTGACAGAAAGGCGAATCAATTACAAATCTACACAGATGCGCGCAGCAGCAAGGCAGAAGAAATCACAAAGCAAAAAAACGCAATTTTTGTATTTTGGAACAAGAAACTAAACTGGCAACTCAGAGTTCGCGTCAATGTGAATTTGTCTTCAAGCAGTCCAGAAGTTCAAAGAATATGGCAGCAAGTCAAACAAACTGCTGGTGCATCAGATTACATGGGCACGTCAGCACCCGGAACACATATTGCCTCTGAAACTCAACTTGAAAAACCAAACGATCTGCAATCAACACACTTTGCTGTAATAACTTCTGATGTGATGGAGATGGATTGGCTAGAGTTGGCAAGCAGTGGTCATCGTCGGGCCAAGATTAGCCTTGATTCATGGAAGTGGTTAATTCCTTGACAGTGAAGAAGTTACCCCTCCGTGCCGTCGAGTTTGATAAGCTGATGTTTGTGCGACCCAGATATTGATTTCTTAAGAATCTTATAAATGTCCAAGTCAAATTCGGCAGACCCAGACCTGGCTAGCTCGTACAGTTCGTCATAGTTGCTGGCAACGCCCAGATAGCACCATTTGTCAACCACCACCATGCAGTCTCCATCTTTGATGGCAATAGCTCCTTCGAACGGCCACACCTGAACTTTAAACAGGTTCAATGCAGTTTCCAGTTTCAAATTGTGCACATCTAGGGAGACCTTACCTATGCAAGCACCTTGACATTGTTTGACTTGATAGCCAAAGCAAGGTCTCCCCTCCTCTACTTTTTCTATGCCTAGCAGCGCCTCGCACAGCTGGTATTTTTTAGCGACGGCAGCCAAATAGCCGAGTGCTTCTTTTTTACTGTAAAAAAGTCCAAAGAGGTTTTCTTGTAAGCCCGGTTGTAAATTTTTATGCGTCACCAGCATGGGCCTTTGTACGCCAAAGCTATCCTTCATCAATTGCCACGCACTCAAATCTTTTGACTTGCGTAACTTGATATTCATACTCGGCATCTGCTCTTTAATAAGCTTTGACTCCAGAATCAACGCTGTTAGCTCACCGCTGGTCTCTGTCCAATCAATATGGAAAACTTGCAGTGACAACTTCATTTCCTTTCGAACCGTGAGAGCGCTTTGAAAGTGACTCATCACACGGCTGCGCATATTTATGCTTTTACCAATGTAGAGCGGTGCGTTGTGCTCACCATAAAAAATATAACAGCCGCAAGTATCGGGAATGGCATCAATGACTGATTGGTTGATATTGGGCGGAAGGCTAACACTGCCAACCAACTGGTTTACAGCGGCAAGTAGACGCTCTTTACCAACAGCGTCTTCACAAACACGCCAAAATTGCAAAAGTAAATCTGCATCGCCCATAGCGCGATGGCGACTACTGACAACTAAATTATGTGCAGCAATGATGGAGTCAAGATTGTGCCGCGCCTGTTGTGGAAAAAGTAAGCGCGATAGTTTCACAGTACACAATACCTTTGGACGGAAATCCATATTAATTCTTTTAAACGACGCCTTGATAAAGCCGTAGTCAAACCTGGCGTTGTGTGCAACGAAAATCTTTCCAGTGAGTTCATTTTTCAATTGATTGGCAACTTCATTGAAGTTTGGTTTGCCTGCCAACATCGCTGGTGAGATGCCTGTCAATCGCTGGATGTTTTGGGGGATGAAGGTCTCTGGATCTAACAGACTCTCCCACTCCGATACCTCATTGTTGGCCAGAGTTTTGATGCCGATTTCGGTGATTCGATCCCGCTCGAAATTGGAACCAGTTGTTTCAATGTCTATAAAAGCAAAAACGGGAAAGTCATCTTGCGTATTTTTTTTCGAAGTTTTTTTTCTGTATGGATCTGGCATCACATCGGTAATTAAATCTGGTTTAAAGAATAGTTGATCACAGTTCTTGCTAAAACTAAGCTCGCTGTTAAATAAATCACCCTAATTAGTTGCGGTGAAGTTCCACACAAAAAAGCACTTTATCTAGGCTTGCAGTAACCTCATGTTCACCTTCAACGCGAACTGCGCTCAGATCATGCAGGTGAGTCAGGCGCTGTTTATATCGCTTTTTTTAAATGTAACTGGCAACCACTCTACAAAGAACGAAATGAAAGAAGCTGATTTCAAAATACTATTTGTCTGCATGGGCAATATCTGCAGAAGTCCCACAGCAGAAGCTGTTTTTTTCAAAAAGTTGACTGATCACGATCTCTTGTACAAGATCAAAATTGACTCAGCGGGTACACATAATTTTCACCCTGATGCACCACCAGATGCACGCAGCCAGATGTATGCGCTCAAAAGAGGCTACGACATGTCCCATTTGAGGGCCAGGCAAGTGCTTGAAAGTGACTTTGAAGAATTTGACTTGCTTTTGACGATGGATTGGGACAATCGCGCGCTCCTAGAGGAAAGGTGCCCAGCAATGCATCTTCACAAAATCCGGGCTTTTACTGAATTTTTGCAAACAACACAAGCCGCTGTCATTCCCGACCCCTACTATGGTGGTGAACAAGGGTTTGAACATGTATTGGATTTGATCGAAGAGGCCAGCGAAGGCCTTATGAAATTCGTCCATCAAAAAATAGACGCATGATGCAAGCTGGCTCAGCATTCATAGAGTTGCGAGATCTACAACTCAAAACTGACATTGGAACTTATGGTCCTGACGACACCAAGCCAGATGTTCATCTCCTTGATGTGACACTTGAAATTTCGGTCAAACAAGTTGTCATTTCTCAAGATGGTATGGCGTATGTATTTGACTATGACCCATTAATTACGGAAATAGACCGACTCGCAGCTGACGGTCACTACGAAACGCAAGAGCGCCTCATCACACGCATTGCAAGCGCATGTGCCGCACACCCTGCTGTTCAGCGGATCGAGATTTACCTGAAAAAATTACCTGTTCGATTGGGTAGCGGATCGCTAGGCGTTCGCCTGTCGCTTGATGAAGCAGCAACCGTGGCACTTCGTGATCACAAAAGTAAGCCTACGATTTAGAAGGAATGTGAAATGTTAGATATTTATTTGCAAGTGGCAAGCCTGTTAACGGTAGCTATGTTGTTCGGCGGCATGTTTCTTTTTTCTGGAGGCTTTGCTGCTTTTCTGTTTCGGCACCTTCCACCAGAAGGTGCTCGAATGCTGATTCGCAAAGCATTCCCACCCTTTTACATGTTTGTCATAGCTGCTTCGGGGTTGGCCATGGTGCTGTCTTGGAAGTCAGATCCATTCAGTGCTGCATGGATGGCTTTGGTCATGTTGACCACGGTTGCCGCACGACAGTTGCTGATGCCTGCAATCAACCGTGCAACTGATTCGGGTAACAGAAAGCGCTTTTTGTGGTTACACGGCTTTTCTGTTCTTTTGACGCTGGGACACATTGTTCTTGCCGCCGTAGTTTTGGTTTACATGGTTCATTGATATTCTGTAGTTATAGAAGCAAGGGTAATGGCTCAAGGTCGTATCAAACGGCTGCAGTCGGCAGCTCGCTCGCAATTGCAAACATTTAGGGTTGCAGAGCAAACTGTCTGCGAACTCTGTGACCGACCCATTCCGTCAAGTCTGCGAGACGCGCATCATTTGACCCCCAAATCACGCGGTGGTGTCATCACCGTTTTCATGCACCGAGCGTGTCACAAGCAAGTTCACGCTTTGTTCACAGAAATCGAATTGGCAAAGTATTACTCTACGGTACAGGCTCTGCGAGAACATCCAGAAATAACGAAGTTCATCAACTGGGTTCGAGACAAACCAAGTGACTTCAATCCCCCGACAAGACGCAGCCGCAGCAAATTGCATCTTTAACTTTCAGACCACAGCTCACTTTGTAGCGCCTGTAACCTCAAGCCGATCAGAGTCACAGTTTTGTTCATGTTTTGTATAGATATTTGTCATTTAATCCATAATTTCTCAAATATATTTACTCTTTGTCCAAGTTTTTACTTTACAAAACCTGTTCGTGTGCTAATATTCGTTCATTGAAGTTTGATTTACCCACCCAAGGAGTCCCAAATGAACAAATTTTCCACATTGCTTGCCTGCTTAGTCGTTTCAAG
>Ga0209357_1000807_pt1 | contig 12658 bp, 12 predicted proteins | sample LauGreFBDMM110SD_2_FD_187573 | JGI IMG/M metagenome (GOLD analysis project Ga0209357, IMG submission 187573) | Freshwater lake microbial communities from Lake Michigan, USA - Fa13.BD.MM110.SD (SPAdes) (version 3) | ecosystem: Environmental > Aquatic > Freshwater > Lake | place: Lake Michigan... | reverse complement strand
AGAGGCACATTGGCTGCTTTTGCATGATGAATTGCTTCAATCGTTTGTGGCATCACACCGTCATCTGCTGCCACTACTAAAATCACAATATCAGTAGCCTTAGCGCCGCGAGCTCGCATTGCAGTGAAAGCCTCATGGCCTGGAGTATCTAAAAAAGTCACCATGCCGCGCGGTGTTTCTACATGGTATGCACCAATATGTTGTGTAATGCCGCCTGCTTCACCAGAGGCCACGCGTGTGGTTCTAATATAATCAAGCAATGAAGTTTTACCGTGATCCACGTGACCCATTACAGTGACCACTGGCGGTCGTGTTTCTAATATAGCTTCTATGCTTGAATCTTGCTCGATTAGCGCGTCAGGATCATCATCTAAAGCCGCAACGGGCGTATGTCCCATTTCACCTACTACAATCATTCCAGTGTCTTGATCTAAAATTTGATTAATGGTGACCATCATGCCCATATTCATAAGCACTTTAATGACCTCAGTGGCCTTCACTGACATCTTATGTGCTAAGTCAGCAACCGAAATTGTTTCAGGCACATGAATGTCTCGAATAATCGGTTCAGTAGGTGCTACAAAAGTTGACTCTTCATTCTCTTCGCGAGATTTTGATCTTGATTTAGGTGAGCGCCATCCTGAAGAAGCACTGGAGTCGCCACGTCCTTTGAGTGTACGTTTTTTAAATTCACGATCGGACCAATCTTTTTCACTCTTATCTACTTGCTTTTCTTTAGTTTCAACTTTAACACCTGCTTTAGAAGCGGGACGATGAAGTGTGCCTTCGCTTAATTTAGCTGCCGGTGCATCATTTGCTTTCGCAACTACTTCTTGTTTTTTTCTAACATCTTCGGCTTGAACTGCTGCAAGTGCAGCATGTCGCTTAGCTTCGTCTTCTCTAATTGATAATTGATCTTCGCCAAGCACGTGTGTTTTTGATTGAGTTTGAGCGACTGTTTCAACAGGTTTAGATTCCACAATAGGGGTATCGACCGGTTGTCCATCTTCTCGTCTTACGAGTACACGTTTTTTGCGCACCTCAACTTGAATGGTGCGAGCACGTCCTGTGCTATCCGTTTTTTTAATCTCTTTATTTTGTTTGTGCGTTAAAGTGATTTTGTTTTTTGGTACTTGAGTTTGGCCATGCTCTTTACGAAGATATTCGAGAAGAGCTGATTTATCTATTTCGCTTAATGAATCTTCTGCTACTGATTTATTCACGCCAGCGCTTTTAAGCTGTTCGATTAATAAATCAACAGGCAATCCTAATTCTTCAGCAAATTTAGTGACGGTTGATTGTCCCATTTAGTACCTCATAATATTCATCGTAGGGTGAATGTACCTTTAAACAAACCAAGGCGCTCTAGCAGTCATGATTAACTGTTTCGCACGCTCTTCATCCATTGAAGTCATTTCAACCAATTCATCTACAGCAAGATCTGCAAGATCATCCATTTTCGAAATACCTTTTGAAGCAAGAAGGTTAGCCGTAGCGTCATCCATGCCTTCCATTGTGAGAAGGTCTTCTGCCGCTTCTTCAACTTTTTCTTCTTTTGCAATCGCTTCAGTGAGAAGAGCTGCTCGTGCGCGCGAACGAAGTTCATTCACCGTATCTTCATCGAACGCTTCGATCTCTACCATCTCTTGCAATGGCACATAAGCAATTTCTTCTAGCGTGCTAAATCCTTCTTGCACAAGAATGTCGGCCACATCTTCGTCCACATCAAGTTTCGCCATGAATAATTGGCTCGTACTTGCATATTCTTCTTCATTTTTCTTAGAGGACTCTTCTTCTGTCAGTATATTAATATTCCAACCTGTAAGCTCGGAGGCAAGACGAACGTTTTGTCCATTTCGCCCAATTGCTTGCGCTAAATTTTCTTCATTCACTACAACATCCATACTGTGTTTTTCTTCATCGACCACAATGCTTGAAACTTCAGCCGGTGCCATCGCATTGATAACAAACTGTGCTGGCTCCATGGACCATAAAACAATATCGACACGCTCTCCTGCAAGCTCACCTGTCACTGCTTGAACCCTTGATCCTCGCATACCTACACATGTGCCTACTGGATCAATTCTTTGATCGTTTGCTTTCACAGCAATTTTTGAACGCAACCCTGGGTCACGTGATGCCGATTTAATTTCTAGTAAGCCTTCTTCAATTTCTGGTACTTCAAGCTCAAATAAACGCACAAGAAATTCAGGTGCTGTTCTAGATAAAATAAGCTGTGGTCCGCGATGACTTCTTTCAACGTTTGTCAGATAGGCTCTTACACGATCGCCAATACGTAAATTTTCTTTAGGAATCATTTGATCACGAGGAAGGACCGCTTCAATACGACCCACTTCAATGATCCCATTACCGCGATCCATACGTTTGATTACACCGGTCACTAATTTTTCATTGCGGCCCAAGAAATCTTCTAAAATTTGTTCTCTTTCAGCTTCGCGTACTTTTTGTAAGATGACTTGTTTTGCAGCTTGTGCGCCGATACGTCCAAATTCAATCGACTCCAAAGGCACTTCAATCGTATCGTTTTCGACCTTGCCTTCAGCGCGAGGATCTAGAAGAGAAATTTGAGCGTGTTCATTTTCAATGAGCTCATCATTTAAAAAAGTCCAACGTCTAAAAGATTTATATTCGCCTGTGTCACGATCAATTTCGACGCGCACATCAATGTCTTCTGTATTTTTTTTCTTTGTAGCTGAAGCCAAGGCTGACTCAAGAGCCTCAAAGACCACATCTTTGTTCACATTTTTTTCATGGGCTAAAGCATCTACTAACAATAAAATCTCGCGACTCATCTCAATCTCCGCAACTCATTTTCTAACGTTTAAATTCTGGGCTCAATCGAGCTTTATCAATATTTGATAAAGCGAAGCGATAGAGCTCACCCTCGCACAACAAAAGAACAGTATCTTTTTCTGTCCCATCAATCGTGCCTAAAAAATTTTTACGCGCATCTAAAGGCATTCTTAGCTTCACAGAAGCCCGCTCACCTTTAAAGCGTTCAAAATCAGCTAATTTCTTTAACACGCGATCCATACCAGGGGATGAAACCTCTAGTCGGTCGTAATCTAAATCCTGCTCTACGGTAAGAACGTGGCCTAAATGGTTGCTCACTAAAGTGCAATCATCAATCGTCACTGAATCAGGCTTATCAATATAAACACGCAAAAGCTTTCCTCGATTTGAAATCTCCAAATCTGCCAACTCATAGCCGAGTTGCTGTACGGTTTTTTCAATTAATGTTTCAAGCTTTTCCATCTTACAAGGCTGATTTCCTAAAATTCCCCAAGTTGCAGAAACAAAAAATGGGCTTAAAGCCCATCAATATTTTCATGCCGAATTATATCAATAAATTCAGATAATTGAAATCAAAAGTTCATTCAAAATCAATATGATCCATCACATTAAAGAACTTTAATCTTTGCGAATTTTCGCTTGCCCACCTGGGCCACAAATTCACTATTTTTAGAAACCATTTTTTTACCATCTTCAAGACGCTCTCCGTCAATTTTTATGCCGCCGCCCTCAATGAGGCGCATGGCTTCAGATGTGCTCGCCACAAGCGAAGCTTCTTTAAGAAGCTGCAAAATACCAATCGTATCAGCTTGAATCGTGATATTTACTTCAGGGATATTGTCTGGAATACCTCCTTTAGAGCGCGTCTCGAAATTTTCTAACGCCTCAATAGCAGCCTCTTTTGAATGAAAGCGCGCTACAATTTCTTGAGCAAAAGTGACTTTAATGTCGCGAGGATTTTGACCTGCTTTAACATGGGCTTTCCAGCCTGCAATCTCATCCATGGATGCAAAAGAAAGTAGCTCAATATATCGCCACATTAATTCATCTGAAACTGACATAATTTTTGCAAATATGATTTCAGGTGCTTCATTAATCCCTATGTAATTGCCCAAGGATTTAGACATTTTTTGTACCCCATCCAAACCTTCGAGAAGCGGCATGGTAATGACACACTGGGGAGATTGACCTGATTGCTTTTGTAACTCGCGACCCATTAATAAATTAAATTTTTGATCAGTACCACCTAATTCCACGTCTGCTTTCAATGCCACCGAGTCATAACCCTGAAGAAGGGGATATAGAAATTCATGAATAGCGATGGGCTGATTGGCTTTATATCTTTTACTAAAATCATCGCGCTCTAACATACGAGCTACTGTATGGCTTGCAGCTAATTTAAGCATGCCTGCCGCACCTAAATCAGTCAGCCACTTTGAATTAAAAACAACCTCGGTTTGATCGCGCTTTAATATTTTAAAAACTTGATCGGCATAGCTCTCAGCATTTTTTTTCACTTCATCTTGAGATAAAGGGGGGCGTGTTGCACTTTTGCCAGTGGGGTCACCAATCATGCCCGTGAAGTCGCCAATTAAAAATAAAACATGATGGCCTAAGTCCTGAAACTGTCTTAGTTTATTTAATAAAACAGTATGGCCTAAATGAAGATCAGGGGCTGTAGGATCAAAGCCGGCCTTAACTCTTAAAGGCTTACCTTTTTTAAGTTTTTCGAGAAGCTCTTCTTCTAGAAGAATTTCTTCGGCGCCTCGTTTGATGAGTGCTAACGCTTGATTGATTTCAGTAGCCACAAATATTTCCGATGGTTTTATTGAAGTTTAATAATTGCAATCATTTTAGCCTAAATTATTTTACCAATATGGAAAATAGCGGAAATAAACCATTTACAATCCTACACATGAATGAATTATTTATAGGTCTTATGTCTGGCACCAGCCTTGATGGGATGGATGCTGTGCTTGTTAATTTTGGTGATTCGCCTCAAGACATCAAAATTATGGGTCATAGTTATGTCCCCTACGAAGATACATTGAAAAAAAGTCTTTTAGGACTTCATTTACCGTATACCAATGAGCTCGAAGATAGCCTCATCGCAGGCAATATAGTGAGCCAAAAAGCCTATCAAGCTATTGAAGCTTTACTTAAAAAAACAGGTACTACACCCAAAGACGTCAAAGCGATTGGGTTTCATGGACAAACCATTCGCCATCAGCCACAAAAAGGCTTCACCTTGCAAATTGGAAATCCTGCGCTCTTAGCTGAGCTTTCTTATATCAATGTGATTGCTGATTTTCGCAGTCGCGATGTTGCAGCAGGGGGACAGGGCGCCCCCTTAGTACCTGCATTTCATAAAGAAATTTTTTCACACCCAACAACGCATCGTGCGATTGTAAATATTGGTGGGATTGCCAACATCACCCTATTAAATCCCGAAACTTCAGTATCAGGCTTTGATAGTGGGCCTGGCAATCTTTTATTAGATCACTGGAGTCAAAAGCACCTTCGTAAAGCATTCGATGAGGATGGTTCTTGGGCCAAGGAAGGCGAGCTTATTCAAACGCTTCTTGATGCATTTTTTAAAGATCCTTATTTTGAAAAAACTGCGCCCAAAAGCACAGGTCGCGATCACTTCAATGAAGCTTGGCTCAACAAACACTTACAAAAATCCTACCCCACTCAAGATATCCAAAGAACGCTATTGGAACTCACCGCATTAAGTATTTCAAAAGCGATAGATACTCATAACGCAAATATCACAGAAATTTATCTGTGTGGTGGTGGTGCTTTAAATAGTTTTTTAGTTGAGCGATTAAAATCATTAATGCCTCAAATAAAAATCCAACTCACCGATGCCCTTGGCATGCCTACACAGCATGTGGAAGCTGCTGCATTTGCATGGCTTGCGAAACAAACACTATTTTTAAAAGCGGGCAACTTACCTCAAGTGACTGGCGCTAAAGGCTTGCGTATTTTAGGTGCAATCTATCCCGCCTAAAGATAGCGCTAGCAAAAGTGTTATGAGAAGTTATAATTCATTTAATAATTAATTTTATTTTTCAAAAATGAAATCAACTAAAGTCACATTAAACTTCGATCAAGAATCAACATCCATAGAATTGCCTTTGGTCAAAAGTACCATGGGTAATGATGCGATTGATATTCGCCAATTAGGGACTCATCAAATCTTTAGTTATGATCCTGGTTTTATGTCGACGGCTTCGTGTAGCTCTGAAATTACTTTTATTGATGGCGAAAAAGGTCTTTTACTTTATCGTGGCTATCCTATTGAACAGCTTGCAGAACATTATGACTTCTTAGATGTGGCCTATCTCTTGATGCATGGTGAATTACCAAAACCACAAGAAAAAGAAACATTTTCGACTACCATTACTCGTCATACAATGCTCCACGATCAGCTCAATAATATTTTTCGTGGGTTTAGACGTGATGCTCACCCTATGGCTGTTATGGTAGGTGTCGTAGGCTCTATGTCTGCATTCTATAACGATAGTATGGATGTCTCAGACGCCCAACATCGTTTAATTGCAGCACACCAATTATTAGCAAAGGTTCCTACGATAGCAGCTTGGAGTTTCAAATATCGATCAGGGCAACCATTTACCTACCCACAAAATCATTTAAATTATGCTGAGAATTTTATGCATATGATGTTTGCAACGCCATGTGAAGAATACAAAATTAACCCTGTACTCGCTAAAGCTTTTGAGCGTATTTTAATTCTTCATGCAGACCATGAACAAAATGCATCAACCTCTACAGTAAGACTCGCGGGCTCTTCAGGGGCAAACCCTTTTGCATGTATCGCTGCAGGCATTGCATCTCTTTGGGGTCCAGCGCACGGCGGTGCAAACGAAGCTACTTTGAAAATGCTCGAAGAAATTGAAGATGAAAGTCGTATTGGTGCATTTATCAAACGCGCAAAAGATAAAGATGATTCATTCCGTATGATGGGCTTTGGTCATCGCATTTATCGCAACAAAGATCCACGTGCAGAAATTATGCGCAAGACCTGCCATGAAGTTCTCAATGAACTTGGTTTAAAAGATGATCCTATTTTTAAACTTGCAATGAAGTTAGAACAAATTGCACTCGAGGATGAATACTTCATTGAGAAAAAACTTTATCCCAATGTGGATTTCTATTCTGGCATTGTGATGCGAGCTATGGGGATTCCTAATTCAATGTTTACTGCCGTATTTGCACTTGCAAGAACAGCTGGCTGGGTCGCTCAATGGAATGAAATGGTAGGTCAGCCTGGCAATAAAATTGGCAGGCCACGCCAAGTTTACACAGGTAAACCTCGACGCGACGTTCCTAAAAATAATTAGCGTTAAGCTGAGAAAGAAGAACCGCAACCACAAGTCGTTTGTGCGTTTGGATTCTTAATCACAAATTGTGAGCCTTGAACACTGTCTTGGTAATCTATTTCTGCACCTAACAAATACTGCAAACTCATAGGATCAATGAGCAAAGTCACTGAATCTTTTGTGACTTGCGTATCATCTTCATTCGTAGTTTCTTCAAATGTAAATCCATATTGAAATCCTGAACATCCGCCACCACTTACGAATACACGAAGTTTTAACTCTGGCTGACCTTCTTCTTCAATCAATGCCTTGACCTTTTTTACAGCATTATCTGTAAAAATAAGTGGGGTTGGCATTTCCATTTCTTTTGATTCAACGATTTGATTCATAATATTTACTCCTCATTATTTCTTTTTTTGTGTCTGATAATCTTTAGCTACTTCTTTAAGCCGTCCATACACTTTAGCACCTGCATGAATTTCTATCACCTTATATTCGATATCGCCCATGATTTTGGCATTTGCATGAAGCTCTAAATATTCAGCACATATGATATTACCAGTCACATCTCCGCCAATAATAGCCGTGTGTGCAGAAATATTTCCCTTAATGCGACTCTTATTACCCATAATAAGAGTGCCTGCTGTGCCTGGAAGTTCAGTGAGGTTGCCTTGAATTGAACCATCCACACGAATGCCGCCTGAATAAGTCACATTGCCGCGCACCGAAATGTCTTTATCAATCAGTGTATCGATTGTACGCGCTTTATTTTTTTTATTAAAAAACATGAAATATCCTTTATCGTTTCTTGCCTACAATTTTTTCGTAAAAAAGAATGTCTTCTTTTAGCTTATTATTTTCTTCTTGAAGCTTAGAAATATCGCCTGAAACCTTATCACCTGAAATCGATTTAAGCTGGATCTCAATTTTTTGTTGTAATAACTGGGCTTGTATTGATTGATTCTCCGTTTCTAATGCTTCAATTTTTGAAATAAAGCCAATCACTGAACCACCGTTTAATTCCCAGTAAGTCAATCCTACGCCACCTATAAATGAGAGGGCTGCAATCATCAAATAGGTGTGCCAAGAAGCGCCTGTTTTAATACGCATTCTTCGGCGGGTGACGCCAAAATATTTTGCATAGGTTCGCTTAACTTTTCTCATAGAAACAACACTTTATGGCATCAAGGGCACAAGATCAAGCCCAGAAATCTCTGGAAAATCAAACATAAGATTCATATTCTGAACAGCCTGTCCTGCCGCGCCTTTCACGAGATTATCAATGACAGATAAAATAACAACCTTATGGCTTCCTTGCGGCTGATGGATACTGATGCGACATTGATTTGAGCCTCTTACAGATCTTGTTTCTGGATGAGACCCTTTTGGCATGACGTCTACAAAAGACTCATCTTTATATCTTGATTCAAAAAGTGCTTGTATATCTGTTTTTTTAGTAAGCGTTGCATAAAGTGTTGCGTGTATGCCTCTAATCATAGGCGTTAAATGAGGCACAAAAGTTAAATGCACTGCCTGATTCGCAAGACTACTAAGCCCTTGCGTGATTTCGGGTAAATGTCTATGCCCTTCGACTCCGTATGCTTTAAAGTTATCGGAAGCTTCCGCCATCAATGCATTTACTTCAGCTTTTCTGCCGGCTCCAGATACACCTGATTTAGCATCTGCGATTAAATCATCAAGGTCGATGACACCTGATTCGATCAATGGCATAAATCCCAATTGAATAGCTGTGGGATAACAGCCGGGATTAGCCACAAGCGATGCCTTTTTAATTTTTTCTCTATTCATCTCCGGCAGGCCATAAATAGCATCTTTTAGTAGATCGCTACATAAATGCGGCATGTTGTACCACTTTTCCCAGACGTTAGCGTCTTTTAGCCTAAAATCAGCTGCCAAATCAATCACTTTGACCCCGGCTTTAAGAAGTGCTGGTACTTCTTGCATGGCAATACCATTAGGCGTTGCAAAAAAAACGAGGTCACAATTTGTCAAAGTAGCCGTCTTCGGATCTTCAAATTTAAGATCAATGAGACCTCTTAAGCTTGGAAATAAGCTCGCAATCGATAAACCAGCCTCTGCTCTAGACGTCACAGCCTGGATCGTCACATGAGGATGTTTGACTAGAATTCTTAATAGCTCAACGCCGGTATAACCAGTCGCACCGACCACGCCTACTTTAATCTTGGACATATCACTCATCACTTGGCACCTTTAATTTAAAAGAAGTTTTAATCCTTAAAAACCATACTAACAAAATTTATTTAACTCTATATAACAAAAAAGCCGCTTGAAAGCGGCCTTTTTGCTCTTTGGAACTTGAAACAATTAACGTTTCGAGAATTGTTTACGTCTACGAGCTTTTCGAAGACCTACTTTTTTACGCTCAACTTCGCGTGCATCACGTGTTACAAAACCAGCTTGCGAAAGCGTGCTTTTTAAATTTGTATCATAGTCAATCAATGCACGTGTAATGCCATGACGCACAGCACCTGCTTGACCAGATTCACCGCCACCGATAACGTTCACATTGATATCAAATGTGCTTAACGTGTTGGTTAAGTCGAGTGGTTGGCGAAAAATCATACGGGAGGTATAACGTGAAAAATATTCATCCGCAGGTTTGTCGTTCACAGTAATTACGCCTTTACCTGGCTTCATGAACACACGAGCTACTGAGCTCTTTCTGCGACCTGTTCCGTAATTGTATTTACCTATCATAGTGTTTCCTTAACTATATGCTTAATGGTTGTGGTTGTTGTGCCACATGATCATGCGTTGGGCCTGTATAGACTTTCATCTTTTTAATCATGGCATAACCCAAAGGTCCTTTTGGTAGCATTCCCTTCACTGCCTTTTCTAAAGCACGGCCTGGAAAACGGTCTTGCATCTTAGAGAAGTTCGTTGTTGAAATACCGCCTGGATAACCTGAGTGGCTATGGTAAAGCTTTCCGTCGCCTTTGTTACCCGTTACTTTAATTTTTTCCGCGTTGATCACAACAATGTAATCACCCGTATCTACATGCGGTGTATAAATGGCTTTATGTTTGCCACGTAATCGATGTGCAATCGCACTTGCTAATCTACCCAATACTGCGTCAGTTCCGTCTACAACGAACCAATCGTGTTTTACTTCATGGGATTTTGCTGAAAATGTCTTCATTTCAATACCAACTTTTGCGCTATAAATTTAAAAAAAGAGGTGAATTCTATGCCAAAACTGCCTGTTTTGTCAATTTTATTAATGATTTAGTTCACATGAAGATAGTGAAAAAACACCCCTAAAAAGACAAACCCGCCTAAGTAATTATTGCTTAAAAAAGAAGCAAAACAGGCTTTTGGGTTAAGTGTCCGAATTTGACGGTAAAGAAACCCAATAAAAATGAGGCTTAACCCTATAAACACATAAAAAGGCCAGCCAAAATTTTCTAACTGCCCCACCCAAATCAAGGATCCCATCATACAGGTATAACAGAACATAATGGCTTCTTTCACATAAGCCCCAAACCAAATAGCTGAAGAGCGAATGCCGATTTTTAAATCGTCGTTTTTATCCGTCACCGCATAAAGTGTATCGTAAGCAATCGCCCAAAATACATTAGCTGAGAATAGAAGCCATGTTGTCATGGATAAAGGAATATCATTTGCGACAAAGGCGATAGGAATGCCCATACCAAAACTTAAACCCAAGTAGGCTTGAGGTATCACAAAAAATCTTTTGGTTAGCGGATAAGTGAGTGCTAAAAATAAAGCGATTAATGAAAAGTAAAATGCTTCTTCATTTAAAAATAAAACGCATATCAATGCCCCAAATAACAAAGCAATCAATAAAAAAAATGCGTTTCTAACTGAGATGGATTGATTAGCTAAGGGTCTTAATTTTGTGCGCGCAACATGAGAATCAAATTTGCGATCAAGAATGTCATTTGCTACACACCCTGCTGAGCGCATCAGGACTGTGCCTAAAATAAAAATGGTGAGATGTTGAATGGTTGGCAAGCCATTGCTTGCTATAAAAAGCGCCCATAAGGTTGGCCACAGTAATAAAAAAATACCAATGGGCTTATCAAGACGCATTAAGCGAATGAATTGATTGTTAGCAAACATGACAATTTAACTCGAAAAAATTTAAGTTGAGATTACTCTAACTTGAATCGAATAGGAACCAGGATACTAAATGATTTACCTTTTAAAATTTCTGGCGGCACAGGAAAAGGAGAGGCACGCTTAACCATCTCTAAACCCTCATTATCAAGCACATCAAATCCACTACTTTTCACAATCTTAGAAGAGGTTAACTCGCCGTCACCATTAAGCTTTACTTCTAAGACAAGTTCGCCTTGCCATCCGCGCATTTGAGCAATTTTTGGATACATTTTAAATTTAGCAATATGTCTTGCAAGAATATTACTAAAATCATTAAGCGCTGCTTCACCTGCATTTTTAACATCTGAATTCGCTTGTATCGGTGTAGCTTCTTTCTTTTCTTCGGGTTTAGTTTCGGCTTCTTTGGTTGGTTTTTGCTCTGATGGAATTGGATTCTCTGCATCTTTTTTAATGACTGGAATAATTTTTTTCTCAATTGGCTTTGGCACTTGCGCGGGCTGAGGCACAGTCTCACTTACAAGATTATCTAATTTTTGGAATGTAATTTCTAATTCTGGCGGGGGGGGCTGAATTGGTTTTTTAAAAAACCCTGTAACATTAATTAAAAACATAAGATGAATCAAGAGCGATAAAAAAATCGCACGATTAAGATTGAACTCATTAAAGAAATTTTTTACATTATTCATAAACTATCTTTAAAATTATTTACACCCGGCTTTATCTTGGGTTTTACAATCGGTGGATTTATTCGTCGATGTATTTTCGGTGGATTTATTCGTCGATGTATTTGAGGTTGATGGGCCGTTATCTATAAAATTAGCCCTTACATTACCAATAACAACGTCGCCACTCAAGTTAGTTTTAACAGGGATGAAGGCTGTAATACTCTTCGAATCTCTTGGTGAAGCAACTCTACCAACAGATCCAGCCACAAATCCTCTGGCTCCAGGTGGTGTTCCCCTTGTATTTGATATCACTGGTGATGATCTGGGTCTTAATGAGAATTGATAATTCACTGAAGACTTGTCTGAAACTGTAGCAGATTCAGTTGTGTTTCTTGATCCATCATTAGTGCCTCGAGGAATTGAAAGAGTATTGATATTAAATGTTAAAGCATTGTATGTTGAACTCGGGAATAACATAGTTTTATTATCTGTCACAACATCAAGAAGTGGCATCCATGAGTTAAATAAAACAGTGGCGCTTGGTAATCCATTAGTATCTAATGCTTTTCTAATGTTACCAGCGTCGCCACATGATGCCGAAGAGCCTACATAACAATAGCCTTTTGCTTTTAAAACTAATGTATGGGTTGGTGTTGATGCTTCATCATCAAATGTATATTTGTTCTCTGTGTTTTTATAAACAAATGC
>Ga0209357_1000794_pt1 | contig 12745 bp, 12 predicted proteins | sample LauGreFBDMM110SD_2_FD_187573 | JGI IMG/M metagenome (GOLD analysis project Ga0209357, IMG submission 187573) | Freshwater lake microbial communities from Lake Michigan, USA - Fa13.BD.MM110.SD (SPAdes) (version 3) | ecosystem: Environmental > Aquatic > Freshwater > Lake | place: Lake Michigan... | reverse complement strand
ATTTATAATTCAATTTTTTTTTTCACCAAACATTTTAAAAAAAATTGAAAATCAAGGTTTATTATTTTTATAAAAAAATAATAATGACCGATTGTCCGATTTGTTGTGCCCAAGTCGACAGGGAAACCCCAATGATGTCCTGTCGTTCTTGTGAGGATCAGTGTTGTCTGGTATGTTTTCAAAAAAATATCCTTGTCGAAGAAAACGAACCCCAGTGTTTATTTTGTCGAAAACCTATTCTTATGGAATATATTTTGGAAATGACTCCTCGTGTTTGGGTACGCGAGCAACTCATGCCCCATCTTTGTCGACTCCGAATCCAACAAGAATATAATCTATTAGTCGATGACCAAGAAGAAGCCTGCAAGATTCTAAAAATACGAAAACTCCGGGACGAGATTTCTCGACTTCCTCTGCTTCGCCGTATACGTCAGCTCTATAAAAAGAAGCCCGACGAGCTCGCGCAACAAGAGTTGGCGGTCAAGCAAAAAAAGACCGCCCTACGAGAACAGATCCGAGATTTGGAGGGCGAACCAGGAGCACGTCCCAAAAACTCCAAACGGGGCGTGTTTAATGGTTTCTGTCCTCGTTCCAAGTGTCAGGGGTTTTTGGGGCAAGATTTTGTATGTATGTTATGCGACGAGCCATCGTGTTCCGATTGTGGAGAATCCCGTCCCGACGATCACCAATGCGATCCCCAAATTCGTCTTAATTTTCGAGCCGTTCGCACCGAATCTAAACCCTGTCCTCAATGTGGCGTCCCTATTTTTCAAACGAGTGGTTGTGATCAGATGTGGTGCGTCCAGTGTTGTACGCCTTTTAGCTGGGTGACGGGGAAAAAAATCGACGGCGTGATTCATAATCCTCATTATTACGAGTGGCTGGCGTCCATTCCAAATAACAATGAGGCTGGACCACATCCTCTAGATTGTGAAGAGTTTCCTACGGCCGAGCGTTTTTATAGATTCTTGATGGAGCACCACCACATGGTTTCCAATCCCCAAGTTTACCTCTCTCTTCACCGAATGGTCACTCACCTACGAGAAGTTGTCTTTCCTCGCGTGCGACAAGATCGTGTTCCCAGTAATCAAGATCTTCGGATCCAATTTTTGGTGGGCGACATTGACAAGGAACGTTGGGCTCGCCTCTTACAACACCGAGAGCAACGTCGTATGAAACTCAACGCCCTGTATTTGTTGACCGATCTCGGGATCCAGCTGTTTTCCGACGTGATTGCTCGATTGATCCGAGACCCCAAAAATCCCTATTCGTTGGACTATATTGCCGAGATGATAAAATACATCCAGACGAGTCTTGACCGGGTTTGTCGTTTGTATGGGGGGACGATTCCGGAGGGTTGGAAGAGTGTGATGGAAAACATTCCTTTGGAATTACGCATGAGGGGGTAATTATTTATTAATTTTTAAATTTTTTTACAAGTGGTAAAAATAGTGTAAAAAACCCACAATGGAACGTATTCAAAAACTCCAACAGTTGTATGAATCCGCATCGGCACAAAAACTAAAATCCTCTTGTAAAAACAAGTTTGTCAATCAGAAACAACAACAAGTTCATCAACAGGATCCCCATCTATTTCAGGCGGGTGTCCGACCCGAGTGTCCCTTGACCATGGAAAAAATCAATCGAAAAGATCTCTATGTGGCCGATTGTCTCCACTGTTTTAACAAGGAGAGTATACGGGAGTGGGTGGAAGAAAAAAAGAATCTCACTTGTCCCATCTGTCGGAAGAATACCGTGGGTTTCAAGGTCGATAACAAGTTTTATTTGGGAAACCGTCATATCAATTATTTTTATGGAAAAAAAGCCATATTGGGTGGATGGGTAGCCCACACCGCACGTGTAGGAAAAGAGGTTTTTATAGACCGAGGAGCAATGGTTTTTGATCACGCCAGGGTAATCGGAACCTCTATGATTCAACATAACGCAAAAGTGTATGGATTCGCGAGGGTACGTGGAACCGGGAGGGTGATGGAAAACGCTCAGGTGTTTGAAAATGCCACCATTACCGGAACTTCACAAATCATGGATGATTCCAAAGTCTATGGAAACTCATTTGTGGATAGTGCTGCTTTATTTGATCACGTCGAGGTTTTTGGTAATGCTACGGTCGAATCTGGATCCGAGATCCAGGGTCACGCCAGGGTATATGGAAACGCTCGTGTAAGTAATCAGTGTATTGTAAAAGACAATGCCAAGGTGTATGGAGACGCCAGTATTAACCTAAAAAGTATTATCAAAGACAATGCCAAGATTGGAGGAAATACCACAATCGTAGGAGAATTGGAGATTGGTGGAAACTTGAATATTTCTCAAGAGTTGGAATTAAAACATAAAAACAAGAACAGGCTAAAAATAAACACCAACGCCCAGTTTAGACAAGCGGTACAAGCGTTGAAAGCCTAGTTTTTGTTGCGACCTAGTATTTACGAATCAAGGATCCCATCACAATCAACGCCATTCCTGTCCAATCGTATGGTCCATACTGATTGTGAAAGATCCAATAGTCAAATAAACAAGAAAACACCACGTCTAAATATCGAAAGAGGACAATACCCATGTTGCTGGATTGTTGGATCGCCATTGTTTTTAGTTGTAGGGCCAACAAGCTAAAAACACCGGTGGACACCAATTCAAGATCCTGAACAGCGGGGGTTGGAGTTTTTTCCACGCAAAATAATCCAGGAATACTCCCTACCAAACAAAACATCATGGAGTACAAACAAATCACCCAGCTGCTCTCGTCTCGAACCGATCTAAGGGTGATATTGGAAAGCGCATTGAAAAAAGAACTCGCCAACGCAAAAAAAATCCCCCACGTGGAAATCAGGTCACGTTGGATGTGACACCATGTAAGGAGTCCTACCCCCGTGATGGAAACCAGTGTTCCTACATTATTAAGAAAAGGCCACTCGTGCGTACAACCACCACATCTTGTAATGACACAAATCCAAATCGAAGACGTGGTAAACAGAATCGTTGCCACCGACATTTGTAGATAAAAGAGCGCGAAAAACCCCAATAATATATTGAGACTGGCGTAGGCGCCACGGAGGCAGAGTTGGGTTGGATTTTTCCCCAATAAAGGTTGAATTCGGAAAATTAATAAAATCACACCGGTGATACTTACGCCTACGATTCCTCGCGCGAATCCAATCCACCATACCGAATAGTGATTGGATAACAACTTGACACTCAAGTGCTGGAGTGAATAAAAAAAGGCCGATAAGCACATCCATAGAGAAGGTTTCCACTCCATTTTATTAGATTGAAAACCTAGATTTAAATTATTTTTATTTTCTTGGAAATTAAAAATAATGATTCTTGATATTGGTTTTGAGATCCAAACTCCTACGTTTAATTTTATGGACTGTTCATTTTCCAGGGGACTCGATACAACAATATTAATCGAGATTCGTTTTTTTCAGTACTTGTTGATCGCCAAGATTGGGAAAACCACGGGTATGATGTTGAATAGCGTCCAATTGCTTTTGGATTTTTTGCAGAGAACAGGTGTGTAATTTTTTTCAAGGAGAGTCACAAACAACTCCCATTGCTTTCATCATGCCGTCTCGAAACACAACCTTCATGTCTTTTTTAATAAATTCGGGTTTGTGCATAAATTTCATACGGACCAGAGCTCGATCCCCTGTTCGAATCACCTTGTCCTCTTGTTCGTTGGATCCAATTTTTAGAATCTCCATAATCGTCGCGCACTGTCGTACGTTTCCAATATGGAGGTAGGGTTGATAACCATGTCGAATCGTGGTAGACTGGCACTGGATGACCTCAATCTTGGACCAAAATTCCCAGACGGAGAGTTTTGGAGCGCCCTCTCCCAATAGAATCATTCCTTTTTTAATATTTTTGCGTGATATTGCCTTGAGGGCGACACATACATACAACCCCGCGCGAGCTTCTCGAACTTCTCGGTGTTTGACATGTATACACTTTGCCTTGGTGGTGATATAGTCTCCATTGGAATAGGGTCCCAAAAACACGGTATCTTGGAGTCGGAGGGTACCGTGTCGTAGTAATCCACAAACTACGGTACCGTGCCCCGTAATATAATAGTGAGAATCGATCCAAAGTTCTATTGGGCTATGAACCCATGCCGAGTAGTTATTCCGCACCGGGACTAGATTAAGGAACATTCGTACGAGATCCATATGATGATGCGTGACGTTGGAAACATGAAAAATAGGGACCACGCTTTCGCTTCCCATGTTACGGATCGCCGTCAACACGTCGGACTCATTGCGAATTCTATAAGGAATCTTGCGAATCCGCTGCTTGATCCACTGATTCATTTTTCTCATATTCTCTCGGAGTACCTCGTCTGGCGCAATGTCAATCTTGGTCACCATAATCACAAACGGAATCTTGAGCGCCAAACACAAGCTAATGTGTTCCCGGGTCATGAGACTAACCCCCTGATTCCCGGCCACCAGTAAAAAACAATAGTCGGGAATACAGGACGAAAGTCCATAAATGGTCGTTCTCAAATATTTTTCGTGGCCCGCCAAGTCATAAAAGGTGACAATTTTGATCGCCTGTTCCGTCACGCTCGCCCAACTTTTTTTGGAATAGAGAGGTTTTCCTTGTTCATCAAAACCCAGGATCTGATGTCCAATAGAACTGGTACGCCCCGAATCGAGTTCGTGTTTAAAATTAAACACACTGGAACGCGCGAGTCCTCTGCCATTATCGATACATCCTTTGCTGAGGACCCCAACCAGAGTCGATTTACCACTATCAACATTTCCAATCACACCAATTTTGAGATCGATAGCGGAGCCTTTGGTACGATTTCGGATAACATATTCCCCACACTTTTTTCCATCGTCGACCTGGACTACTTGAACCTCTTGCATACATAGATTCAAACGTTGGCACATTATACGTAGTGTTTCCAACGTTTGTTGAAATTCATTTTCGAGTAACCCCTCACAAGTACCATTATCCCGGACTCCTAAAAAATAAATGGCTTCTCCAAAGCCTTCATCGAGACGATAGCATAGCTGCGTCATCTTGTTTTCAAGACTTTTTTCATCCAGGCCCACCAGTTTCCACTTGTATTCAATGTTCCCCTCTGGTTGTTCGGGCGGCAAGATCATTTTTTTTATATAATGGAGGCGTAAAAAAAAATTTATCCATTCACTTTTGAATGGGGTGGATGAGGTCGCTGGCTTACAAAGCAAAAATTAATCCATAACCAATCTTGGAAAACACATCCAACGCGGAGATGGAGTAGGTATAGTTTTCGTCGGTCATATTGCCTTTTTGGGTTTCGTGGAGTCCCCAAAGAATAGGATAAATCATCCAAGATGCAAACAAGAATAAAAAGAGAACAAGAGGAGGGCGTAATAGGAATATATTGAAAAATAGTACAAGCAAGAAAAAGATGCTCACAAAAAACATAATCATCTTGTAGGTATAGTTGGAGGTCATACTCGCCAGGTATCCAGTGTAGATCATCATAACATCAATAATTAAGAAATAGGCAATCTTTTTGGGATCATTGAGTCCCGATCTCATAATCAGGGTAAGCAATAAAAGAGGTGTGGTAATGATCCAATCTAGATAGCGAGGAATGTAGTCGGTCACACCTTTTTCGGATTTGGTTTCTCCAATCTGGCAGATAATGGCGGCGTAGTTCGCAAACGCAATCGCATTAATGGCGCTGATGATATACAATTTTTTGTTGTAAAAGTAGACTGAAAAAACAAGAAATAAAACACACGCAGTGATTTGCATAGGATTCGTACTGTTATCCATTTTTTATAATAAAAAAAAATGATAAATTTAAAAATAGTATTTTTATTACAAAAAAAATATGATTTATCAGGATCTTAAAAAAACGCTTGACGATAATGTGGACCGATTTTTGGATATTCTAGCAGAGGGTTACAAAATCCCCAAACACGATCTTTGTAAAAAGTGGATAGATTTTAATTTACCAGTAGCTTTGCCAGAATCCCTACCAACCCTTCCATCGGTTGTTCCCACAGAAGAAAAAAAGATCAGGGCAAAGAAAACTCCGTATCAAAACTATTTTACAAAAAGAAGGACGGAACTTAAAACCAGCAATTCTGCGCTTAGTTTTGGAGATATTTCAAAAACTATTTCTGGAGAGTGGTCTTCTTTTACACAAAGCGAAAAGAACAAATACCTGGATGCTTCTTTTTCTGCCGCCCTTCCTTCTTTTCCTCCTCCTCCTTCGATACCTGTCCCCCACAGTTTCACATTTGATGAACTCAATTCCAAAAAAATGGACGAGCTGAAGGAATTATGTGAAAAAAGGGGTACTAAAAAAAGTGGAAATAAGACTCAACTCATTAAAAATCTTATGGAGTTGAATACCCTGGTACAGAAAGCTGAAATTCTTCCACCCCAAAAGACGATACTGGCTAAATTAACAGAAAGCGACAAGAATGACAATTCACTTGATTTATATGTATCTTCTAACCAAGAAAAGAGATCTGATTTTGAAACGGTAACGATGGAGATTCCTCCCGAGGAAGAGGATGGATTTGAATTTGATGATATTGAAAAGTTTGAATCAGAGTCTGAAGACAGTCTTGAAGATGAGGACGATGATGAAAATATACAAGACGACGATGAGAATCCATTTGAGGACTGATTCAATCCTAATAGAAAATCAAAATAAAAAAAATTAAAAAAAAAGCATTCAAAAAAAATGAAAATCTTGTCCGTATTTTTTAGTCTTTTCACCAGCGCATACGCCATTACCAAAGGGATGAATTTATATGGTTTGGAAACACAAGCCAAAGAATTTGTTTGTGCTTATCAGCACCCCGTTGGATACTATATTGATAAACTCAATGATCTTGGATTTAATTCTCTTCGAGTCCCCTTTAGTCTTCAATGGGTCTTGGATAAATCTTATTTCAAAATGGACAATCTATTCAAAGCGGTCGCGGAATACCCCGATATGACGGTGATCCTTGACATGCATAGAATATTTAATGATCATCAGGCTTATAGTCCCACCGAATCCTGGGTTACACTGGATATTTTTATTAATGGTTGGAAAACCATTATTCGGCGCTATTATGACAATCCTCAACTCGTTGGACTTGATATTTTTAATGAATACCAAGGAACCGATCCAGAATATTGGAACAATATGGCCTATCAGATTGTCTCGGCCCTCGAAGAGGAGTTTCCCGAACGTTTTATTTTTTATGTGGGAGGTGTGAATTGGGGTGGGAATATTCACGATATTAATCTAGAATATTTGCCCTACAAGGATCGTATCGTTTATACCATTCACAAATATCACTTTAGTGGAAATGATGATAATGATTGGAACTATAGTTTTGGACCCTTTGCCAATATCCCAGGCAAGGTCATGGTTGGAGAGTGGGGATTTAAAACGCAGCTCTATGAAGAAAAAGATTGGGCATATCGTTTTGTAAAGTATTTAAAACATCGTAACATTACCAATACTTATTTCTGGACGATTGCGCATTCAGGGGACACGGACGGGCTCTGGTACGATGACTGTGAAAATATTAATTGGGAAAAATATACCATGATTAAGAGCCTTTGGGAACAAAAAGAACCCAAAAATCTCCGACTTGATAATAATACATGTATTCCTTATGGTCGTGAGGGATGGATGTATGAAATGTGTTTGTAGGTAGTTTCCAAAGATTTTAATTTTTTATTTCTCTATATATAAAAAATGGAATTGAATCCCGATGACTATATTAAACTCAATCCGGATTTATGTTTGAAGGATAATAATGACGCGGTAAAACATTGGGAAGAATCGGGGAAATCAGAAATGAGATTGTGTAATTTACGACAGCTTTTTGTAGTGAGTGAATTAGGTGCTGAAATTCTACAATTCGCGTGTTATTATTACTATTTGAATACACACGGTCTTTTTTCCAAGAGTGTCCGGATTCAAACGTATCAAGGGATGAGTTGTTTTTATTATTTTCTCGATCCTTCTCAGATTGAAGAAAGAAACGAGGAAAGGAATTGGATTCCCCCGGAATCAAGACCATTTTTAGTAAATAAAACGGAACATGTAAAAAATTTTGTAAAACCTTACTGGACACCGGTTCCTTATAAAGAATATTACAAGAATAATGAATTTGTGTTTGAAAAACCAATCCTTGTGGTTCAAAATAAATTTAATATAGAATGGAATAAGGGTCCTATCAACTACTTTGATACAGAAATGCTGGATTCCATTTTTAAAACTCTGAAGGATCGCTATCAAATTATTTATACAAGACCCAGAAATAACATCTCCTTGGAACAATATGGGTACTCCAAAGATCATAATACCATGTTGGAGGAATTGGATGATTATGAATTTATCAACCAACATTACAAGGATGATATTATTCTGTTTGATGATTTACTGAATAAATCCAATTCCTATAATGTCTTGAAACTAAAAATTTTTGCCAATTGTGATTCTTTCATTTCTGTACAAGGTGGTTCCTCACACCTGGCAGCTTTCTTTTATAAACGTTTGATTGTGCTACATCGTCGAGGTTATGAATTAAATAGTGGCGCGTACCAGGGTTGGTATCTAGAATGTAATCAAGAGTCCGACAAGACTTTGCGAATTATATCCAATCATCAAGAGCTGGTGAATTCCTTGGATATTTTTTGAAAGAGTAGATGAGCAAAATTTTCCTGGAATAGGTATTTTTCATAGACGGTTCTACCTAATTTCTTCATGGATTGAATTTTTTCAAGAGGTATAGTTTTGAGATAAAAATAGAGTTTTTTTATACATAATTGTTCGTTCCAAAACACACAAACGTCTTGCCAATTTTCTTCAATTTCGGGTAGTACCATGTGATTAGAGAGAATAATGGGAATACTTGAATAGGAAAGGCTTTCCCAGAGCCTGATAGAATTAGGTCCTGACCCGCTGGGACATAGAGAGAATTCACTATTGCTAAGAATTTCAATATAGCTATTTTTTTTTGCCTCATTATCGATTTTTACATTTTTTTTATGAATTTGATTATGATAGACTTCCTTTTCAAAAAACCACTCGTGATTAAATTCAATCCAACAGTCTTTAAACTCCTTGAGGTCCTCGAGTCTTTCCCTAATGTTGGTTAGATAGTATTGATTATTAATATTTCCTTTGAATGAACAGAGGTATTTTCGGTTGGTTGTGGAGGAAAGACTTGTTGGTGTTGCGTACAGTGGATAAATAAAAAAGGGAATAATTTTCAACGAATATTCTTTTTCTAATTCATCATCTTGATGGATACGGTGGCTGACAAAAAGATATTTTACACCACACTTTTTAAAAATGGGAAGGATCCTTCGAAAATAGATATGTTGACATGTGGTGACAAATGAAAAAGTAGAATTCGTTTCTGTGTTTTGTATAAACTGTATCTGTTTCAACAATTCGGTTTTGCCAAAAATAAGCTGATCAATGAGTGTGGCCCAGGGAAAAGCAATATAATTAAATCCAGGATCGTTATGATTTCTCACAATTTCATAAATCTTTTTTTCTGTAATAACGGGTTCTTGCCAATGGTTTTCCAAATAATAAAACACTTGATTATTTCTTTTGGTCATGACCTTTATATTCGTTTCCAAATTTTGTTGGATTGGGATATTGGGTAGAGTTAATATTAAAAACTGTTTTATAAAAAGACTGGGCATACACAAGGTGTATGGATCTTGTTTTTCATCATGATAACCCTGATAAACCCATTTTTTATAAATACGAATGTATTTGATACTTTTTTGAGGATCCAGAGCGGAACAATATCCACAATCCGTTTCATAACAATATCCGTTGAGCCAAAATCCTGAAAATTTTTCTAGTGTAAAAGGACATGTCGCTTCTCCTTGTCCATACGGTAAATAATGACTAAAACCTCCTTGGTAGATTTTATTTTTGGATACTATATCAAACAGGGTTCCTTGACCGTGGTCATCTTCTATAAAAAATATTTCGTCTCTATACATTATTATTTTTTCTTCCCTTGTGAATTTTTTAGGGTGAGTAAAAAAGAAACAAAGATTATAGTTGATGATTTGTTGAGTAAGGATACTGGACGGTTGTTTTAGGATTGGGATTTCTTGTATACTCAAAGTTTCAAAAAAAAGTCGATACATGAAATCAATCTTTTCAAGAGTAGCTTTTCCATTATACCGATGACATATCCCATTCATATTTTTAAGGATTTTGGGTGTTATCCAAAACGTTTCGGCTTCTTTTTGAATAACAGGATCTTGATTCTCCAACATTACTAGTGGAATTTCTATTTTCGTGTCGGAGGAGGACCAAGTAATTCCTATTATAGTTTTCTCTCTATTTTCGCTGATATTCAAGAAACTTTTGGTTTGAATATCAAAATACTCTTTCAATGTCCCGGTCGTTTTGCCATCGGGACTCACAATGTCTATTATTGTATGAATCATTTTAAATAGAGGATGATAGTCTTTAATGAGTTTGCGATTATGCGTCTTGTCTTCTTTCGAGTGACCCAGTGATTTTTTGCAATTATAATAGATAATGAGCGGTTCTTGAATTTTATAGAATTGAGCGCCATGTATAAAAAATCGAATCCATAGCTCAGCGTCTGCTACAAGCCCATAGCTTTCATGATTAATTTCACCCCATTGATCAAAAAGCTCTTTTTTCCAAACGGGACAGACACAAGAAAATCCAAAAATATTATAATTAAAAATATTAATAAAATTATTATAATCAATCCTAAAGAAATCAAAAATGTCTACGGTTTCAAAAGGTACCCACTGTCCTCTTGTTTTGATTTCGTCTTGTTTTTCCACACACTTTTTCAAAAGATTTAATTTATAATCATACCCTTGTTCCTCCTTTTTTGTATCATTATCCTCTACAAAAATTTTTTTCTTTTCATAAAAAATATCGTATTTTTTAGAAAAATCCCTCTCATTTTTCGTATACGATACGTTGATAGGACAATAAAAAAGATCATAATGGGGATTCTTTTGTATTGTTTCCCAATAAATTTTCAAAAATTGCGGGTGTAGATAATCATCAGGGTTATAGTTCATTACAAATTTGGTGGTCGAGGAACGAATCATGTCGTTGAAATCATAATAGAGACCTTTATCTTCCGATTTTCGTTTAAAAATAATTTGTGTATTTTCAAAATGACTCGAAAACTGAATTAATTTATCTAGAGTTTCCTTGCTATTGGTGTCCAGATAAAATGTTATTTTTAATTCTTGTTTTGAAAAAAGTTCGAGTCCTTGTAGACAAGAAAGATAATGATCAATAAACTGGTCCGAATTGTAAAGGACTGAGAAAATTGTGAGGAAAGACATTTCTAAAATATATAAATATAAATCTTATTTTTGTTTATTTTTAACGGCGTTTGGGAATTGTTCCAAAAATAATAACCGTACAAAGAGACAATTCTATCAGCATAATAGCGATTCCAATTGCCATATACACATATTTAAATTGTTGTTCTTTTTTTTCAGCGGGAGTCAGATGAACTCTTTGACTTTTCAAAAGCTCCGTAATCCTAATAAAATAGGTATAGAGAGCCAGAATAGTTATAGTGACCGCTATCAGAATTAACGTCACGCTAAAAAATCCAGCGACTTTAGGGCTCATCTCCAGGGATTGTTTCCGAGTCATGTGATAAAAAAGGAGAGACACCGTCATGAGTAAAAACGAAGCCGATAACCAGGAAGAAAATTGTGCTTCGGGAGCCCACAAGCTCTGTATCTCTAGAGTCATTTTTATTTTATCAAAATAAAAATTGTTTTATCGTGGTGTTATGGATTTTTCAAATTTACTAATTTTGTAAGAATCCAAAATCTATTTAGATCTTGAAAATGTGCTGCTGGATCTGCTTCTGCATCGAATAGTAGGTAAGCTTCTCGGTGCCCATGTTGAACAGGTTCTTGAGCTTCTCATCGGGAACAATCTCACGACGATCGGCAGGGTTCTGGAGATCCTTCTCCTTGATGTACTGGCAAAGCTTCTTGGTAACGTGGACCCTGGTAATGGGCTCCTCGGGGTTGGTATCCAGGAAAGAGGCAAGATCTTTGCTGATCTTAATAGGCTTCATAAACCCGCTGTTGTTCTCGGTCTTGGGCTTCTTATCATCGCGAAGGTGCCTAATTTTAAGAAGCTTGTAGCTATCATTCTGAAGAAGCTTGAGCTTCTTGGCAATAAGACTCTTGGTATTCTTCATACCCTTCTCACCCTTGACAGCCTCAAGGAACGTACCAAACTGCTCCGCAAAGGACTCGAAATCATTGTAGAAAGACTCCTTGCTCACCACCCTACGGTTACGCTTCTTGGGGTCAGAGGGGGCAGCCTCCTCCTCCACAACCTCGGCGTTATCATCAATCTCTACGAGCTCGGTCTCCTTGCTTTCAGGGACAACCTCGGAAGCAACGGCGTCCGCCACCACAACCGTCTCGATCAAGGGAACATCTACCTTGGTGGTAGTAGAATCTTTCTTGGTTTTCTTAGTCTTCTTAAGAGGGGTGTCAGCGGCCTTGACATTATCGACCTGCTTGACTTTTTCAATTTCCTCCTGCTTGACTTCCTGAACAGGAACGGGGACTGAGGTAGCAACGATGGTTTGAGACTTTTTAGCCATTTTCTTTTTGTATATAGTTTTGCTTGTTTTTAAGTCATTTTAATTCATGAATCAATTTTTGAGTTTAATTTATCCACAAATTGCTTAAAGAAATACAC
>Ga0209357_1000786_pt1 | contig 12798 bp, 26 predicted proteins | sample LauGreFBDMM110SD_2_FD_187573 | JGI IMG/M metagenome (GOLD analysis project Ga0209357, IMG submission 187573) | Freshwater lake microbial communities from Lake Michigan, USA - Fa13.BD.MM110.SD (SPAdes) (version 3) | ecosystem: Environmental > Aquatic > Freshwater > Lake | place: Lake Michigan... | reverse complement strand
CCTCACCGCCCTCGCGAACTACCGCGTAGCTTGTGGCCGCGAGCGCATCGAGGCGGACGACGATCTCGTCGAGAACGCGCTCTACGCCGCGGGTGCCAACACCGCGGACAGCGAGGCGATCTGATGTCGTCCACGGTCGAGAGCGCGAGTGGCTACGTCATGGCAGGCCTGCTCGGCCTGCTCATGGCGTGGGTCACCCTCGCGTGGCTGAACGACCCAACGTCTGATGCGGGGTGTGACGACCCCCGCATGACCTGCACGGAAGCGGGGACGTCGCCCGCGCACTTCAACACGAACACGATTCAGGAGACAGAATGACCAGTCGCGCCCCCCTGTCCGCTCTCGCGAACGCGAAGCGGATGCTTGCCTCGTTCAAGGACGAGGCTCGTTCCCACTCCGACGCGCTCCGGCGCTTCGACATCGGCGTCAAGCGCGAGTACACCGCGCTCCGGCGCTGGCACCACAGCGAGTACCAGCCCAACGAGGCCGACCCCGCCGACCCCTGGGTGGGGGACATCACGGACGCGGAGGGGACTCACCCCCTCCGTGAGTCCGACTGGAGGGCCACCGTCGAGGGGGCCCAGGCGGACACGATCCGTCTGCGTACCCCGCTCGTCGGGAAGCTCCAGGCGGCGAACGCGCGCGTGTCCTACTGGCGCGCCGAGTGCGACCGCCTCGCCTCGCGGAAGGCGTCCTGATGACGCGCCGCGCCCCGATCGTCAAGTCGGTCGCCCGCAAGGGTGACGCCATCTCGTTCGTGCTCTCGGGTGAGAGCACTCGTTCGACGACAACTGCGAAGAAGGTTCGCTAACATCATGTCCAGGAGCACTCTCATGTCGAAGTCCGAGCAGAAGTCCTACTGGGAATCCGCCTACCCGGGCGGTGATGCCCTCGCCGAGCGGTTCGCGTCCACCCTCAACCAGCCCGCTTACGCTCCCGCGGTGCGTGACGCTGACGGCAAGCCGATCCCCGGATACGAGAGCGTAATCTGGGGGGGCGATTACGCCCGCTACCTGCCGTCGAACATCCAGATGGTGTACACCCAGCTCGCGCTGGCCAACGCCAACACGAACGGCTTCGTCTGGACGGGTGACCCGCTGGCCAAGGACGGCACGCGCCTCAAGGCCGCCCGCATGGCCGGCAAGGTCTCGGCGGCCTACCCCGACCTGGCACAGGCGAACTTCCGGGCGGCGCTCGCCCGCATCCCGCTGAAGCGGGCCGATGGGGGAGAGACACCGGGTATCTCGGTGGGACAGATGATCCAGTGCCTCGACGGCATCCGGGACATCGTCATCGCCACCTCCCGGGGGAAGGCGATCCCGCCCTCGGGGGTCAAGATCATCACGTTCCTCCTCATGGTCGCGAAGGTGGCGGACACGCCCGAGATGCGTGCCATCGCTGCGGCAGCGGTCGGTTCCCGGACGGGAACTAAGGCGTACACCGCCGAGGACGACCTCGCCAGCGCGTACGCGGGGGTCTCCGAGTAGTCCTCACCCGACCATCCTCCCGGGGGCAGGTTCCGCAAGGAGCCTGCCCCTTTCTCGTTCCTGGAGCACGAACATGAGCACGAACCTGACCACGACCACGAACCTGACCCCGGAGCCCATCATGGATCGCCCGACCGAGCCCGTCCCCACGGGCCGCCGACTGACCCCCGCCGATGTCCGCCGTGCCCGTGAGGACATGGACGCGAAGATCGCCAGCTTCGAGCAGCTCGGCGACATCGACACCCGCACCCGCGGGGTGCTGGATACGGTGGACGAGGAGTGCGACGCCGAGTGGCGTCGCGCTCGCCGTACCGCCCGCGCCAACCGGATCGCGGGTGCAGCGGTCGCCATCTCCTCCTTCCGCGGGGGTGAGTGAGATGGCCGCCTCGCGCGTGGAGCGCATGAACGACATCGTGGGCATGATCATGTCCGAGGGGGGCCTCTCCCCCGCGGACCTGCTGGTCCTCATGGCGGACCACCTTGCGTCCGTGCCGCCGGAGCAGTTGGAGGCGCGTGTGGCCTCGCTGCGTAGCCGGGTCGATGAGGTACGCAGCGGACTCATGGACGAGCTCGTGACGTCCATCGGGTGCGACTGCTTCGACTGCACCGAGCTCCGCGGACGGGCGCAAGCCGCCGCCTTCCAGCAGGCGGAGGCTGCGAGGGTCGTCCGCCGCTTCCGCGGTCCGGTGGGGGAGGCATGAGCAAGACGCTCCGCCGCATCCCGCTCGCGCACATGGTCAAGCTCCGCAAGGAGCGGGCCGAGGCCGAGCGGGCCTTCCGGGCCACTCGCGTAAGCGAGTCTGACCTACGACGGATGATCCTCGCGGGTCAGATGGCGTAGTGCTCCGGCGGCACATCAGCACGGGCTGGTGTGTCGCAGAAGCCCTTCGACACAAGCAACTACTCTCCGGCACTACGGCTGGTGCCTACTGGAGTTCACATGTCTGGCAAGTGGGTGCTCGCGGTTCTCGTCGATGAGTCCGCCAAGGTTCACAGCACCGTCGGCGGCGCTGATGTGCCGGAGGCATTCCGACGAGGGTGGAAGGCGCTGAAGGAGAAGATGAGCGGAAAGAATCCCCCCGCGCTCACTCTGACGATCAGCTCCGAGCTGCGCATCGCCCACACCTTCGGGAGTGGGCATGTCATCGCACGCGAGTCTGACACCAAACAGTTCGAGGCGACCCACCTGACACGGGAAGTCACCTACACCAAGTGCGTTTGCGCGATCTGCGGCTGGGACGAAGCCGCTAAGCACACCACGCGCCTCGCGGTCACGGACGCCTTCGGGCTTGGTGACCTGGTCGCTGACATCGAGAGCCTCGTCTCGGAGGAGAGCGCGACCTTCATCGCACCTCACCCGCAGATCAAGATCGAATGCGGCATGTGCGAGGCTCTTCGCGAGAAGGGCATCGACCCTGTGACCCTCCAGCCCTCTTTTCGGGAGTCCTAATGTCCATCATCCTCGCCCCTACGTGGGAACTGGCCAAGAGCATCGACGCCCACCTGACCGTCGAGGCCGAGTACGGCGGCATCGTCAAGGAAGGCACGGTGTACACCGCGGCCCATCACCAGCCGTCGGGTGCCTTCGCGGGCCGCCACGTCGTCCAAGGGGGCCGTCCGGCTCCATGTAATGACGCGGACATCCCCGAGCTGGAGCACTCCTCCACCATCCTGGTCTCGCACATCGACCTCGACACCCTCGGGGGCGTACTCCGGGCTCAAGGCCGAAACGGCCTCTTCATCCGGTACGCGCCCTTCTGGGCCTTGGCCGAATTCGTTGACGTGAACGGAGCCCACAAGCTCCTTCAGGCCAACGCGGACGAGGTCGACCTTGCTCGTCTGTACGCGTGGTGGGCCTTCGCCAAGACCCTCCCTCGGTACCCGCGCGACCAGGTGACGGACATCACCGCTGACATCAACGAGATGTGCTACGCGCTCTCCTGCATCCTCACGGGGGACGAGGGGGCTCTGGCGGCGGGCGAGGCGTTCCGTCAGGCGGATGCGGAGTTGAACAGCCGCACCTTCGTCTCGATCGACGCCGCCGGGGTCATCCTCCGCACGGCCGACCGCGTCAACGAGTTCGTGAACCACCTCTACATCACGCCCGAGGGCCACGCGGCCAAGGCTGTTGTGGCCTACAACACCGCCAACCACACGGTTACGGTCAGCCTCGCGGACGCGGTGGCGGGGGTGAGCTGCCGTGAGGTTGTGCAGCGGCTGTGGGGCCCGGAGGCGGGCGGTCACGCGGGGATCGCCGGAAGTCCTCGTGGTCAGACGATGACCGCTGCAGACGCACGCGACTGTGTTCACGAGATTGGCAACCTTCTCACCAACGCCGTGGAGGCTTCATGTCGCTGAACGAGCGCATCATCAACATCGCGCCGGAGCCGATGACGATCGGTATGTACGACGGCGAAGAGGACAGGCTCGCGCGGTCGGAGTGGCCGTCTGGACCTTGGGACGCCGAGAGCTTCGACTGGGGCACATGGTCGGACGCGGAGTCCGGCCTTCGATGCGCCATCAAGCGAAATCACTCCGGCTCTTGGTGTGGCTACGTTGTCATTCCGACAAACCATCCCATCAACGAGCGCACGCCCGGATCCGAGGAAGAGGAGGACTACGTCTCCGACCTGACGGCGGGGTATCCAGTCTGGCTTGCCGTGCACGGGGGCGTGACGTTCCACGGCTTCTGGAGCCTGAAAGAGGCAGACTTGTCTGGGTGGGCAGTCGGCTTTGACTGCAGCCACTCCTTTGATACGAGTCCCAGGTACACGGCTCTCCACTCTGGCGGCGAGTACCGCGACTTCCCGTACGTGGTAGCGGAAGTGCGGTCTCTGGCGAAGCAGCTCGCTGAGTACGAGCCTCTCAAGCAGCTTGTCTCCGGCACCAACGCAAATGAGGAGTCCCAATGAGCAACGGAGCCGCGCACGTCACCGTCATGCTGGACGAGGAGTACGGGTATCGGGAATGGGTCTGGCGTACGGGGATGACCGCCGAGGAACTCACGGAGTTCTGGCGCAACATCCCGACGATGGGGCCGTACTTCTTCTCGCCCAAGGGTCTGCCCGGAAAGGTTCTCCTGCTCTTTCCGAAGGACGACCAGAGCGACGAGGACTACGAGCGCCTTCGCGAGTCCTACCGCAAGGAGGCAGCGGGGTGGGTGGCTCACATCCACGTCGAGGACGACAGTTACCTCAAGACGCCTACGGGTGAGGAGGTGCTCCACGCCGGGTACCAGCGGGTGAACGCATGACTCCCTCCCAGGCGGACGTGTCCGAAGCGCTGCGCATCCCGAGCGACTTCGCCTACAGCGGGGACCTGCCCATCGGCATGACGTGGTCGCTGGGTCCGATGATCCTCAACCGAGACTCCGGCCCCTTGGAACAGGCCAACGCCCAGAGCGTTCGGACTGCTTTCACGGAGGCGTTCGGAGAGGAGAGCGAGGACAACGGCTGGACGGTGACCCGCTGCAACCACTGGGCGGTCGGGTGGGTGGAGCATCTCTCCTTCAAGGCCATCGACGAGAACGGCGGCCCCTCCGCGCAGTTCCTCGAGATGCTGCGGCTGAACGCAGAGGTCGAGGAGAACGTGGTGCTCGACGAGGATCTCCTCTGCCAGCTCGAGCATGAGAGCCTCATCGAGTACCTCGAATGGAACGCGACTCGGTGGCTGTGCGACAGCGTGCCCGACGACTGGCCCGAAGTGCTGGCTCGTGAGGTCAGCGCAGAGGTCATCTACGAGAGCGGCGGCGTCTACATCCCAGAAACCATCATCATCAACGCCCTCCACAAGCTGGAGTGGCTGGACGAGGAGGTCTGACATGACGAACGAACAGCTCAAGACGGCCGTGAAGGCGTTCACGGCGGTGTTCGGGGAGTGCAAGTACGAGGTCAACGCTGACGACCTTGAGATCTACTTCGAGGCGCGCGGAGCCCCGGTAGTCATCGGCCTGGAGCCTGTCGAAGTGGACAGCGTCAACGGCCCCATGACCGTTGCGGGCTTCCGCGTCGGCGTCTACGACGAGGACGGTGAGTTCGAGATGGAAGTCGCCACGGCCGACCTCTGGGAGGCGATCATCGTCGCTCAGGGCCTCATCGCCGAGAGCATCCTGCAGGAAGTGCGCTGGAGCGGGTTCTCCTACGAGTTGGAGCAGCAATATGAGTAGGGACAAGGTGTTCACCGCGATTGCGCAGGCGGTCTCGGATTACGAGACGCACTACGGGGTCATGCGCATCCGCTACGCCGACTTCCAGCGCATCCGATCGATGGCCATGTTGGTTGATGTTGTGAAGACGAGGTTCTCGGAGGTTGACGCGCTCTACTGCTTCGACAGCCAGACCATTTGGTTCGAAGAGATCCCCTGGGCCTCGGCGGCAGAGGACAAGGCTGACTGGCATGAGAAAGTCGATGATGAAGTAACCACCGGGTACTGGGTGGAAGTGCCCGAGGCTGAGGTCGACGAGGAGAAGGGCTCAAGTGTCCGTACGACTTCGGAGCGCATCATCGTGTACTCCAACGAGGTGGGGTTCACTTTCTACGAGAAGCATGGGGATCACGAATACACTGCGCCCTGGCTTTCGCTCAAGACCATCGCCAAGTTCTTCGGGGAGGAGTGATGCTCAGCACCGCGGACATCATCGGAGAGATCGACACGCTGCGGGACAAGGACGCTCGTGACGAACTGCCCATGGAGATGTCCATGGTGCTTGCCTCGGGCGAGTTGGACTTGTCGCTGCTTGAGACCGGGGTGTTCGAGTCGTTTAGCCACAACTTCGGGTACATCTGCGAGGATGTGGAGCTCCCGACTCTCGAGTTCGACCCGTGGTTCGACAGCGGAGTGCAAGGGTCATGTCTCGACCCGAACGGCGGCGGGCATCAGTGGGAGATGTCGAACATCGTCTGCGACAGCATCGAGCAGGCCAAGAAGCACTGGCAGGCGTACATGGACGACCCGGAGCGGGAGTTCATGATCGTCGTGAACCCCGTCCAGCGGAACCCTGCGAACGCGGGCACCGGGTCAGGATGGCGATGGAAGAAGTGGGGCCCGTACGTCGGCACTCACGAGATCCAGCACGAGTTCCTGGACGACGAGGAGGCCATCGACAAGGTGCTTCTCGCATCCATCATCCAGGTCAACCACAAGGAGGTCTGATGTTCAAAGTCGTCGTGAACGGTTGTTTCGGGGGCTTCGGCGTGAGCGAGCAGGGAGCCGAGTGGCTCCTCGCTAACGGCGCTTCGGCCGATTGTGTCAAGGTGCATCGCGAGGGACAGTTTAACTACGTGTCCGTTCACCTCAAACGACACGACCCCCTCCTCGTCCGCATGGTCGAGGAGCTGGGAGAGGCGGCCAGCGGCGACTACGCCAATCTCTTCGTGCACACGATGACCCAGCCGTTGTACCGCATCGACGAGTACGACGGCTCGGAGAGCGTAGAGGAACCCGGTCAGGCGGTCTGGATGGACGCCAGCAAGGTGGAGGCATAAATGGAGAAGGAGAAGTTGGTCGTCGCGAGTGTGGGCTTGGCGATGATGACTGGCCGAGTCGAACTGCTCCATGTGGCGATCCGCGGCCTTCGCGAGGAAGCGGAAGCCGGGGAGCTTGTCGGCGAGAAGCTGGAGCAGTTGATCAACACGGTCGAGGCTGCGTGCGAGCATCTGCTGGACGCTCGGCACCCGCCCCGCAGTGAGTTCGAGGACGAAGAGGACGACGACATCGACTACGCGGGGCTCTGATCATTAGGACCATCCACGTCAAGGGCTGAGCAGATCATGTCGCGCAACTCTTCCACCATCGACCTCACCGACCTCCTCGCCCGGCTCGAACGTGATCCGTCGGCGTGTTACAACTTCTCCATCGCCGAGCTCGACGCGGTGATGGATGAGGTCCCGCCGAGCCTCCCGCTCCCGGAGAATCTCATCGACGCTCTCATGCTCGCTCTCGCGCTCGGTCACCGAGACTGAGGTGAGGGTGGGCGGATAGTGAGGGGGCTTCGGCCCTCTTTCGGAGACCACACGCCTGACCACGCAGGTGGGAGGCTACAAACCACTGGAGCAGATGGCCGACGTCTTCTCCGGCGCTTTAGAAGGAGAGCACAGTGACTACGACTGAAATCAACGTGACCCCGAACGTCCTCGCCACGATGGACGTCAAGAACGAGGACCTCATCGCGGTGGCCGTGGCCCGCCGCGAGCGGGCGCTGACCGCAGCGATGCACCGCGCCCACCGCGACCTCCGCGACCTCCAGCGGGAGGGAGGGGAGGCGCAGAAGGCGCTGAAGGCGGCGGTCGCTGCTGCCGTGGCCGAAGCGGTGGGTGAGAGGGTGGAGACCCTCAAGGCGGCCCTCGCGGCGCTTGACGGGAGCGTGAAGGTCAAGGTGTCGGACTTGCGCTCCATGCTCTCCTGGAAGGGAGAGAAGTGCGGCACGGACATCATCGAGGCGGTGGTCACCGTGGAGGGAGCCCACACCACGCTCTCGATGACCGTGTCGTGCTCCAGCACCGACGCGGTGCGGGAGGCGGAGGATGCGGTGAAGCGGAACATCGAGGCCGCCGGTCGGAAAATGGATGAAACCTACGCCCTCAAGGGCGAGATCCAGAACATCGCCTCCACCGAGCGTCAGGCCCGGGCGGCGCTGGCCGAGGCGACGCTCCGCGGGACCGCTCAGGGTCGAGAACTCCTCGAGGCGATGACGAAGATGGCGGGCCTCATGGAGGTCCCCCAGATCGGCATGACCCTCGACGAGGATGCGAAGTGATGGATGCGGCGGATGTGGGTGGGGGTCGCGTCACGGCTCCTCCCGCGTTGGTCCGTTTCGTAGTCGACGCCAAGTTGGACGACGGCCGCGTGGTCGACCAGGTCGACCTGTGGCACCTTAGCGACGACCTGGAGGATATCCTGTCGGCCGCGGAGTTCCACCCCGTCTCTTCGGTGGAGGAGGCAGCGGGAATCGCGAGCGCGTCCGGGGCGACTGAGGAGCTGTCCATCTACGTGCATTCCCTTGATCCGTGGGACCCCGCTTTAGTCGACACGTCTCCCCGCTATGTCCCCCACAGCGGCTACCGCGGCCGCTACAACGTACGGAGGCTCTGGATCCGACCCGGACTCATGGGGGGGCTGGTTCCCCCTGAGCAGATTCAGGACGAGGCCCACAGCTGCGGGGAGGCGTGGTGCACCACCATGGTTGACCCCCGCTCAATGGTCGACATCAAGGTCGATCAGGTGTTCATCACGGTCCAGAAAGGTCCCCTCAGCGCCCGCTGCATGATGATGCACTACCAGCATGCGCGGGGCCACACCAAGCGAAAGGCCGCAGCCAAGGAGAGAGCGCACAATAAGAAGCTAGAGTCTACGCCCTCCGCCCAGCAGCTGCACGCCCTTATGGACGCGATGAGCGATCTGTGGGTCGTAGCACCGGCAGACAAGCGCGGGGCCGTAAGCCTCAGCGTGTCGCAGACCTGCAGGGGACCGCTCTCGAAGCGGTCCATGCCCGTACTCCGGAAGATCGTGCCGCGTATGATGGAGATCCAGCGGGCGCTGGGGAATCCTTGGATCAAGGGGGATCGCTACGCTCACCAAGTGCAGGTAGTCAAGGCGACCCTCCTGCATCGGGAGGCGATGCGGAAGTCCGAGGACCCGGTTTGGCGGGACCTGTTGACCTACCTGGAGGAGATCGAGCCCCAGCTCATGAGTAGGTGAAGGGCTGAGCAACACTGTTCAGGGCCCTCGTACAGCCTTCGAGATCAAGCGCGCAGGCGCAACAACAAGGAGAAGTAATGGATACTATCAACGAGTCGTCTCCGGCCCCCATCGACCACCTGGAGCCTTGGATCTCCGCTGCGTACGGAAGGGCGTCGGGTCTCACCGGCAAGTTCCGCAACCTGATCTTCACCCCTGAAGGTGAGGGCCGGGTGGCGCAGATCGCTGGCTGGCTGGTCGGGCTCTGCCACGCCGGGAAGCGCGAGGAGGCGGAGAAGATTGCTGAGGACATCAACTCGCAGTTCTCCTACCTGAACGAGTACGGCGGAGACATGACGGACGCCACCTTCGGCGACGGCAGTCCGATCCTCAAGGTCCCGCGCTTCATGGTGCGGATCGGCGATGACGGGACCTTCGGGGGCTTCACGCTCGGGTGGTACCGCGCGATTCGGGAGGGAAGCGAGCAGGACGGAGATCGTCGCGCCTTCCTGCGAAACCGCTGGGACAGCCTTGTTGACCATCCTCGATGGGGCCAGAACAGCGCGGGTGAGCGCGAGGTGGTGCGCTTCATGTACGCCTACAGCATGAACGGCGGCCTGCTCTACCACGGGCCCGGCGGGGGAGAGACGTTCAGCGTCTCGGTTGGCAGCCCGAGGTTCTGGTCGATTCACACGTAGGAGGTGAGGCATGGCGAGGAAGAAGAGCGGCTACGCGGAAGCGGAGCGTCGTTACCTCGCCATGCGGGCGAGGGAAGCGGCTGGGCCCAAGCGGACGCTGGGTGACATGATGAACATGCGGCTCCGAGTGCGGGAGGACATTGCAGACTCCGTTGACGCAATGACGCGGTCACTGGACAAGGTGTACGGGGACGCGACGGGGCCCGTGAAAAGCGACATTCTTGGCCAGTCTAAATACAGGACTCTCGCCTACCCGTGCGATGGCTACGAGGGGCCGCGGTTGGCAGTCATCTCCTTCGGGTGGTCTTCCGACCACGGGCACCTGCCAGAGTACAGGTACTTGCGGAGCTGGAGCAAGGACTTCTACCGCGGGTACGATGACCCGGACCTGATGCGGCGTCTTCTGCGTCGCGAGATCCGAGGGGAGATCGACGCGCTCTCCGCTGCGTTCGAGATTGCGACCTTGTTCGAGAACAACGACGAGGATCTGGTTCGCGAGTTCGACCGGCAAAGCCACCGCAACGCCCAGTTGTTCTACCGGCTCCGTGTGGTTGAGATGGCGATCGAGAAGACTGTGACAGGCCTCCTCGAGAAGAAGATCCACTGGAGGTTGCGCCAGGGTCAGGACTGGACGCGAGTGAGGCTCGATGACGGGAGCTACCTCACGGTCACGGACACAGGTTCGGTGATGTTTGGAGACAGAGTGAAAGACGCAGATCTCTCCCTCTCTGACCTCCCGACCAAGAAGCCGTACGGGCCAAGTTTGGCACTCTTAGACAGGCAACGTCGAGCACTGGAGCGCAAATGACGCAGCACGAGGACGACTGGAAGCGGATGATGCAGGAGCGGTCTGACCTGCTCGATGCTCTGGTCAAGGTCACGGCCATCGCAGCCCGGAACGAGGCCGCCCTCGTGAAGATGGCGGAAGAACTTAGAACTGCCAACTCGGCCCAGAACTACTGGCTCGGGGAGTACAACAAGAAGTGCGGAACTATCAAGGATCTTGAGCATCGCATCAACGAACTCACCTCGCCTCTGGCTGAACTGGCGCGAAGCGCCAAGGAGTGAACATGCTCGCTTTGATCAACATCATCATCAAGCGCACGGTCGATGCCATCCTCGCTCTCTTCGCCCAAGAGAAGCGACTGGATACCATCGCCGAGAACGCCACCGCGGAGATCGCCGAGCGCATCAGCGACTCGCCGGACACGCTCCGCAAGGTTGCCGCGAAGTTGGACCTGCGAGGACTGGCTGAGGAGGTCGGAACGGAAGATGTCGCAGGGGCCATCGACATGTACGAACTGGCGGGATGCGTTGACCTGTCAGATCTCGCTGAGGCCGTCGAGGATCGCCTGGACAAGGACGATCTGGCAGAACGGGTCGCTTACCACATGAAGCAGATCTCTCCGGCTCCTGAAGAGACTGCCGAGACGGCCGGCTGGAAGCTGGTAGACAAGGTGATCGAGCGCGCCGTCGAGACGCTGCTTCAGAAGGCAGATGAGGCGGCTCGCAACGGGGAGCTGTGAGCAGTGGGGTGCGACATCCACGTCCTCATGGAGCGCTTCTATAAGGGCAGGTGGGTTCCCGTGAACCCGCCTGTCCATGAGGGCGAGGTCACCTACTCCAGACCAGCTCCGTGGGGAGCATTCAACGACCCGCCCGACCCGCTGGAGGAACTCGTGATGGAAGCGCTCTCCTTCGAAGACCGGGTGCCCTCGAGGGCGCAATGGTGGCACTTCGGACGCAACTACGACTCGTTCGGAAGGCTCTCGGGAGTCCGGCGGGACGAGATGTCCTACCGGGAGCCTAATGGCATCCCCGATGATGTGTCCGATCAGGTGCAGGTGCTCTGGGGCCCCGACGAGTTGGGCCGAAGTGACTGGCACACTCCAACTCATTGGACGCTCGAGGACTTGGACGAGTGCCATCGCGAGGGGACTGCGGACGACCCCAGCGGGTACGGCATTGCGCGCATCAGCGAGATGCTTCAAGAGATGTGGCGGGTGGCAAGAGAGTACAACCTCGAGCCTGATCAGGTGAGGGTTGTCCTCTGGTACGACAACTAAAGGAGCGACAATGGGACAGTACTACGTCATCGCGAACACGAGCAAGCGGGAGTTCATCGACCCGCACTTCTTCGGCAACGGGGTCAAGCTCATGGAGTTCAGCATGGACGGGAGGAGCACGATGACCGGACTGGCTGTCTTGCTCGCTTCGAGCAACGGCACGGGAGGAGGAGACCTCCACCTGAATGGCGACTCGAAGTTCCACCACATCCCTGGACGCTGGGCCGGGGACAACATTGTCATCGCGGGAGACTATGACAACAGGGCGGGCAGCCCCGGCTGCGGGGTATACGGTCTCTGCGGCGAAGTCTCTCCGCTGCAAGAACTGGCAGAGGCGTTCTCGGCCGACACGGGCACCTTCAAGGACATCTCCGCTGAAGTTCTTGGGTGTCTGCTCGAGGACGGATGGTTCCGGCAGCAGTTCTGCTCCGTTGATTCAGACAACGACGCCTGGTCCGAGTTCACGAAGCGGCAGCGTCGAGAGGCGTGGGTCAAGGCCCGCCCTGACGACGCCGTGCCCGAATCGCTTTCCTGATCGACTGACCGACAACCACCACGATTCACGAGGTAACGCATGACCTTCGACAGCATCACCAGCACCCTGTTCGAGATGTGGCTCACCGGCGTGGCCGAAAACAACCTCCAGACCGTCTGCCTTCTCGGTGCGCCGGGCATCGGCAAGACCTCCGCCGCACGTGAGCTCGCGGCCCAGATGACCGAGCATCGCCGCAAGTCCGACCCGTCGGCCAAGCCCGCGGTCGCTCGGGTGCTGGACCTCTCGTCCATGCTTCCCGAGGATCTCATGGGCCTGCCCTACAGCAAGGAGCGGGGCGATAACCGGGTGACCCGCTACGCCCCGCAGGAGTGGCTCG
>Ga0209357_1000779_pt1 | contig 12833 bp, 9 predicted proteins | sample LauGreFBDMM110SD_2_FD_187573 | JGI IMG/M metagenome (GOLD analysis project Ga0209357, IMG submission 187573) | Freshwater lake microbial communities from Lake Michigan, USA - Fa13.BD.MM110.SD (SPAdes) (version 3) | ecosystem: Environmental > Aquatic > Freshwater > Lake | place: Lake Michigan, USA... | reverse complement strand
AATTATCAGCAGTCTTTGCGTGGCTGAAAAAAACGTGAGTGAACTACTCAGTCAAATCCCGACCACCCAGCCCAATATGTCGCAACACCTCAACACCTTGTACCGGGCCGGTGTGCTGGGAAAACGCCGCGATGGCGTGCAAATTTACTACCGCATCATCGACGAGCGGGTGGCCCAGCTTTGCCGCACTGTCTGCCTGCAGATCGCCAGTCAGGCCGACTAAGTCAGCCAGCGACCGCCGAGGCGGCCCTGTACCGGTCGTCATTTCCGCGTAACCTTTCGGTGGCACAATACGTATGTTCTGAAGGCCCTTCCTGCCACAGTCGCATCCGCTAATCGGTCCAGCCGTGCTGCGGAAGGTTAACTAACCAGCTTTAACCAGCTAATGTTTCCCCAAGGGAAACGGAGGTCAGCGGATATGAGTTCCAACGCGCCCACACCGGCATCGGTGTATGCAGCCTATCAAGGCAATACCTATCTTTTCGGCGGCAATGCGCCCTACGTCGAAGAGCTTTACGAAAACTACCTGGCCAACCCTGGCAGCGTGCCCGATACCTGGCGCGAGTATTTTGATGCGCTTCAGCATGTGCCAGCCACCGACGGCAGCAACGCCAAAGACGTACCGCACCAGCCCGTCATCAGTGCCTTTGCTGAACGCGCTAAAGCCGGCGGAACCAAGGTTGTTTTGGCCAGTGCCGACGCCGAAATGGGTCGTAAACGCACTGCCGTTCAGCAGCTCATTGCGGCTTACCGCAATGTCGGTCAGCGCTGGGCAGACCTGGACCCGCTCAAGCGCACCGAGCGGCCGGCCATTCAAGACCTGGATCCGGCTTTCTATGGCTTCAGTGACGCAGACCAGGAAACGGTTTTTGATACCAGCAACACCTTCTTCGGTAAAAATAGAATGTCGCTTCGCGAGTTGCTCAATGCGCTGCGCGAGACTTACTGCGGCACCCTGGGCGCCGAATACATGTACGCCACGGACCAAGCTGAAAAGCGCTGGTGGCAGCAAAAGCTGGAAAGCATCCGTAGCAAGCCCAACTTCACTGCAGACAAAAAGAAGCTGATCCTCGAGCAACTGACGGCTGCCGAAGGCTTGGAGCGGTTTTTACACACTAAATACGTTGGCCAAAAACGCTTCTCACTAGAAGGTGGCGAGAGTTTTATTGCGGCCATGGACGAGTTGATCCAGTCTGCGGGTGCACAGGGCGTGCAGGAAATCGTCATCGGCATGGCCCACCGCGGCAGGCTGAACGTACTGGTCAACACCATGCGCAAATTACCTGGCGACTTGTTTGCCGAGTTTGACCACACTGCCCCGGAACACCTGCCATCGGGCGACGTGAAGTACCACCAAGGTTTCAGCTCGGATGTCAGCACAACCGGCGGTCCGGTTCACTTGTCTCTGGCCTTCAACCCTTCGCACCTGGAGATCGTCAACCCCGTGGTTGAAGGCTCGGTGCGCGCCCGCATGGACCGCCGTGCCGATCCTCTGGGAAAACAGGTCTTGCCTGTGCTGGTGCATGGCGATGCCGCCTTCGGCGGACAGGGCGTCAATCAAGAAACCTTTGCACTGGCCCAGACCAGGGGTTACTCCACCGGCGGCACGGTGCACATCATCATCAATAACCAGATCGGTTTCACCACCTCAGACCCGCGTGACATGCGCTCGTCGGTGTTTTGTACCGACATTGTCAAGATGGTCGAAGCGCCGGTACTGCACGTCAACGGCGATGACCCGGAGGCCGTGGTGCTGGCCACGCAGATGGCGCTCGAGTACCGAATGACATTCAGCAAAGATGTCGTTCTCGACATTGTGTGCTTTCGCAAGCTCGGTCATAACGAGCAAGACACGCCGGCTTTGACGCAGCCGCTGATGTACAAAAAAATTGCCGCCCATCCCGGCACCCGCAAACTCTTTGCAGACAAGTTGTCTGCCCAAGGCTTGGGCGATTCCTTGGGCGATGACATGGTCAAGGCTAACCGGGCTGCGTTGGATGCCGGCAAGCACACTGACGACCAGGTATTGACCAACTTTAAAACCAAGTTCACGGTGGACTGGGCCCCGTTCCTCGGTAAAAAATGGACAGACGCTGGCGACACCGCCATCCCTCTTGCCGAATGGAAGCGCCTGTCCGAAAAAATTACCACCATCCCTGAATCTGTCTCGCCGCACCAGTTGGTGAAAAAGGTCTATGACGACCGCGCCGCCATGGGTCGGGGCGAGATTCCTGTGGACTGGGGAATGGGTGAGCACATGGCTTTTGCTTCCCTGGTGGCCAGTGGCTACCCTGTGCGTTTGTCTGGTGAAGACTCGGGGCGCGGTACTTTCACGCACCGCCACGCCGTGATTCATGACCAAAAACGCGAGAAGTGGGACACCGGTACTTACGTAGCTCTGCAAAACGTCACCGAAAACCAGGCACCGTTTGTGGTCATCGACTCCATCCTGTCTGAAGAGGCGGTGCTGGGCTTTGAGTACGGCTACGCCTCCAACGACCCCAACACCATGGTGATCTGGGAAGCCCAGTTCGGCGACTTTGCCAACGGCGCGCAAGTGGTGATCGACCAGTTCATTGCCTCAGGTGAAGTGAAGTGGGGCCGCGTCAATGGCCTGACGCTGATGCTACCGCACGGCTACGAAGGCCAAGGCCCCGAGCACAGCTCGGCGCGTCTGGAGCGCTTTATGCAGCTGGCCGCCGACACCAACATGCAGATCGTGCAGCCCACCACGGCCAGCCAGATTTTTCATGTGCTGCGCCGCCAGATGGTGCGTGACCTGCGCAAACCGCTGATCATCTTCACGCCCAAGTCGCTCTTGCGCAACAAGGACGCCACCTCGCCGGTTTCCGAGTTCACCAAGGGCTGCTTCCAGACGGTCATCCCTGAGAACAAAGCGATCAAGGCCGACAAGGTCAAGCGCGTGCTGGTGTGTTCAGGCAAGGTCTATTACGACCTGGTGAAAAAGCGTGAAGAAACGGACGCCAATGACGTTGCCATTCTGCGGGTCGAGCAGCTCTACCCTTTCCCGCACAAAGCGTTTGCGGCTGAACTGAAAAAATACCCGAACGCAACTGAGCTGGTCTGGACGCAGGACGAGCCGCAGAACCAGGGCGCCTGGTTCTTTGTGCAGCACTACATTCACGAGAACATGCTTGCCGGTCAAAAGCTGGGTTATTCGGGCCGTGCGGCGTCTGCCTCGCCGGCCGTGGGTTATTCGCACCTGCACCAGGAGCAGCAAAAAGCCCTGGTCGAAGGCGCTTTCGGCAAGCTCAAAGGTTTTGTGTTGAGCAAGTAATCCTCTTCCACTGACACCCCTTATTCAGAATTTATTCCCGAAAGATAAAAATGGCTATTGTCGAAGTCAAAGTTCCGCAGCTCTCAGAGTCCGTGGCCGAAGCCACCATGCTGCAATGGAAAAAGAAAGTTGGTGATGTCGTTGCTGCTGATGAAATCCTGATCGAAATTGAAACAGACAAGGTGGTGCTGGAAGTGCCTGCACCCTCCGCCGGGGTGCTGTCTGAAATTTTGGTGACCGACGGAGGCACGGTAGTCGCAGAGCAGCTGATCGCCCGTATCGATACCGATGGCAAGGTTGGCGCTGCCGCGCCTGCAACCTCGGCTGCTGCACCGGCCGCTGCACCTTTACCGGCTGCTGCCGCTAATGCGTCTTCCGGCATGGCCGGTGTGGCCATGCCCGCTGCCGCCAAGCTGATGGCCGACAACAGTCTGGCCGCCGGTTCCGTGCCAGGCACCGGCAAAGACGGCCGCGTCACCAAGGGTGATGTGCTGTCCGCTGTGGCTGGTGGCGTCAAATCTACAGCCGCTGTGATCCCTACAGGTGTTCCGACCAGCACATTGCCACAGGTGTCTGTGCCTACAGCCAGCCTGGGCGATCGCCCAGAGCAGCGTGTGCCCATGAGCCGCCTGCGCGCCCGCGTGGCCGAGCGTCTTTTGCAATCGCAATCAAGCAACGCCATCTTGACCACCTTCAACGAAATCAACATGGCCCCGGTCTTGGAGATGCGCAAGAAGTTTCAGGACAAGTTTGAAAAAGAACACGGCATCAAGCTCGGCTTCATGAGCTTTTTTGTCAAGGCCGCTGTGCACGCGCTGAAAAAATTCCCGGTGCTCAATGCCTCGGTGGACGGCAATGACATCGTCTACCACGGCTACTTTGACATCGGCATTGCGGTCGGCTCACCGCGCGGTCTGGTCGTGCCTATTTTGCGCAACGCCGACCAGATGAGCTTTGCCGACATCGAGAAGAAGATTGCTGAATTCGGCGCCAAGGCGCGCGACGGCAAGCTCGGCATGGAGGACATGACCGGCGGTACTTTCTCCATCAGCAACGGGGGCACCTTCGGCTCTATGCTTTCTACACCTATCATCAACCCGCCGCAGTCGGCCATTCTGGGTATCCACGCCACCAAAGACCGCGCTGTCGTTGAAAACGGCCAGATCGTGGTGCGGCCCATGAACTACTTCGCTATATCTTACGACCACCGCATCATTGACGGTCGCGAAGCCGTGCTGGGTCTGGTCACGATCAAAGAAGCGATGGAAGATCCCTCACGCTTGTTGTTCGACATCTGATCGGAAAGCAAATCATGTCTCAACAATTTGACGTCGTCGTCATCGGCGCAGGTCCCGGCGGCTATATCGCGGCCATTCGTGCGGCCCAGCTGGGTTTCAAGGTGGCCTGTATCGACGAGTGGAAAAACGCGGCCGGCGGCCCCGCACCCGGTGGCACCTGCACCAACGTCGGCTGCATTCCCTCCAAGGCCCTGCTGCAGTCCAGCGAGCATTTTGACCACGCCAACCATCACTTTGCAGACCATGGCATCACCGCCACCGGCGTGAAGATGGACATCGCCAAAATGATTGCCCGCAAAGACACCGTCGTGAAGCAAAACAACGACGGCATTTTGTTCTTGTTGAAAAAGAACAAGGTGACTTTCTTTCATGGCCGCGGCTCGTTTGTTGCCGCTAAAGACGGCGCTTACGAGATCAAAGTGGCCGGCAAGGCTGAAGAAACCATCTCCGGCAAGCACGTGGTGGTGGCCACTGGATCAAGCGCTCGCGCTTTGCCCGGCGCGCCGTTTGACGAAGACAACATCCTGTCGAACGACGGTGCTCTGCGCATGGGCGCCGTGCCCAAAAAACTCGGCCTCATCGGCTCGGGCGTCATTGGCCTGGAGATGGGTTCGGTCTGGCGCCGTCTGGGCGCTGAGGTGACGGTGCTTGAAGGCCTGCCGACTTTTTTGGGTGCGGTGGACCAGCAAATCGCCAAAGAAGCGCACAAATCTTTCATCAAGCAGGGCCTGAAGATCGAGCTCGGCGTCAAGGTCGGCGAGATCAAGTCAGCCAAAAAAGGCGTCTCAGTCGCCTACACCAACGCCAAGGGCGAAGCCGTATCGCTGGACGTTGACAAGCTGATCATCTCGATCGGCCGCGTGGCCAACACCACCGGCCTAGCTGCGGATGCCGTGGGCCTGCAACTCGACGAGCGCGGCGCCATCGTGGTGGACGCCGATTGCAAGACCAACCTGCCCAAGGTCTGGGCGGTGGGTGACGTGGTGCGCGGCCCCATGCTGGCACACAAGGCCGAGGAAGAGGGCGTGGCCGTGGCCGAGCGCATCGCCGGCCAGCACGGGCATGTCAACTTCAACACCATTCCCTGGGTCATTTACACCAACCCTGAGATCGCCTGGGTCGGTCAGACCGAAGAGCAGCTCAAAGCGGCCGGTCGCGCTTACAAAGCCGGCACCTTTCCGTTCATGGCCAACGGGCGTGCCCGCGCCTTGGGCGACACCACCGGCATGGTCAAGATGCTGGCAGACGCTGCCACCGACGAAATCCTCGGGGTACACATCGTTGGCCCTATGGCCAGCGAGTTGATCGCTGAATGCGTGGTGGCCATGGAGTTCCGTGCCAGCAGCGAAGACATCGCACGCATCTGCCATGCGCATCCGTCGCTGAGTGAAGCTACCAAGGAAGCGGCCCTGGCGGTGGACAAGCGCACGCTCAACTTCTGAGCGCAGAACGTAAGCCGGCGTCCATGTCCGTTCGTTCTGCCTACGAGGCCGAACTGCAGCTGCGGGGTTACAGCAGTGACCCCGCTCAGCTGCGTGCGGTCGATGCGCTCGAGCGCTGCGCCACAGAGTGGGCCGGCTACAAAGTAAAAAGATCGAACTCGCTCAAGAAGCTGATCAACCGGCCGGCTATTCCGCGGGGTGTGTACATGCACGGCGGAGTGGGCAGGGGCAAGAGCTTTTTGATGGACTGCTTTTACAACGCAGTGCCTCTCAAGCGTAAAACGCGCTTGCACTTTCATGAGTTCATGCGCGAGGTGCACCGTGAGTTGCGCGAATTACAGGGTACGGTCAACCCGCTGGATGAGTTGGGCCGGCGCATGGCCTTGCGCTACAAATTGATATGTTTTGACGAGTTTCACGTGGCCGAGATCACCGATGCGATGATCTTGTACCGCTTGCTGGCGGCACTCTTTAACAATGGCGTGGGCTTTGTCACCACCTCCAATTTTGAGCCTGATGCGCTTTATCCCAACGGTATGCACAGAGACCGCATCTTGCCGGCCATTGACTTGCTCAAAGCCAACTTGGAAGTGATCAACGTGGACAACGGTACCGATTACCGCTCCATCACTTTAGAGCAGCTCAAGCTCTATCACATGCCATTGGGTCAGACGGCCGACTCTGCCATGGCAGACGCCTTCGAGCGTTTGGCTGAAAAGCGCGACGAAGACCCCGTGCTGAACATTGAGTCGCGGCAAATACGTGCCCGGCGCAAGGCCGGCGGCGTGGTCTGGTTTGACTTCAAGACCTTGTGCGGCGGCCCGCGCTCGCAAAATGACTACCTGGAAATGGCCAGCCGGTTCCACACCGTGCTGCTCAGCGACGTGCCGCACATGCCGGTGCGCATGGCTTCTGAAGCCAGACGATTCACCTGGTTGGTCGATGTGTTGTATGACCGGCATGTCAAGCTGATCATGTCGGCCGCCGTGCCGCCCGAGGCTCTTTACACAGAAGGCCCCCTGGCGCATGAATTTCCACGTACCATTTCAAGATTGAATGAAATGCAGTCGACGCAGTATCTGGCGCTGGAGCGCCGTATTGTTGACACCAGGATCACATGAAACTCGTCCTCTTTCTGTTTTGCTGCAGCCTGTCACTTGGCGCAGCAATGGCCCAGTCGCCAGATCAGGAAAAGACCAACAATGCGCAAGAGCGCAGCAAGATCGCTGCAGAGCGGGCGCGGCTTGAAGCCGGTTTCCAGGCTGAAGAGGCCGCTTGCAAAAGCCGGTTCGCAGTCAATGCGTGTCTGCAAGAGATTCGTCCCCGTCGCAACGCGGCCATGGCAGACCTGCGCCGTCAGGATCTTTTAATCAATGAGGCAGACCGCAAGGCGAGGGCTGCCGATCAGATTCAGAAGACCGAAGATAAAAGCAGCCTGGAGCGTCAGCAGCAACGTGCTGAGCAGGAAAAAAAGGCGCAACAAGAGGCTGAGCGTCGCTCAGAACGCCACGATCAGCGTGAACAGAGTCAATCCAAGTCGGCGGCTGAAGCCAGCGCTAATGTGGATGCCGCCCAAACACGTCAAAAAAACAGCCAAAGCAAGGCAGAGGAAGCCAAAATCCGGCATGAACAAGCCGCCGCCAATGTTGAGGCCGCTCAAGCACGTCAAAAAAACAGCCAGAGTAAAGCAGAGGAAGCCAAAACCCGGCATGAACAAGCCGCCGCCAATGTGCTGGATGCCAAAGTGCGTTCTGAAAAAGCCGCTCAAAACGAGGCTGAACGTGACAAGCGCTTGAAGGAAAAATCCAAAAGCGCCCGTAAACCACTGCCTGCGCCGCCCTGACTCACCCATTGACCCCATTTCTTGCAGCTTGCCTGCGCGAAAGTCGCCTTGTGCCTAACCACTGTCTCGCTGCCTCAGGCCCCACCATCGACTTACTTGAGCAGCCCGTCTTGCCGCTGCCAGAGACTGCTTGATGGACCTGGAGCAGCAGGTCGAAGCCGCCTTTGCGCCCGGCGGCATTTTGTCGCGAACGACGGATCACTTTATGCCGCGCACCGGTCAGACCGACATGGCCATGGCGGTGGCCAGGGCCATTGAGGGTGCCTACCCTCTGGTGGTGGAAGCCAGCACCGGCGTTGGCAAAACTTTTTCCTATCTGGTGCCGGCTTTGCTCAGCGGTGAGCGGGTGATGTTGTCAACTGCCACCAAGGCACTGCAAGACCAGCTGTTTGGTCGCGACTTGCCTAAGCTGGTTCAGGCTTTGGGCCTGCCGGTCAGCATGGCGCTGCTCAAGGGGCGTGGCAGCTATTTGTGCTTGCACCGGATGCAGCAGGCTCGAAGCGAGGCCATGATGCCAGAGCGCAGCACCTTGCATGCGCTGGCGCGCATTGAGGAATGGTCACAAACCACCCGCACAGGCGATCTGGCAGAGCTGCCCGGGCTCGATGAACGCTCGCCGGTGATTGCCTTGGTGACATCAACGCGTGACAACTGTCTGGGTTCAGCCTGCCCGAGTTTTCGGGCCTGCCATGTCAATCTGGCCCGCCGCGAAGCCTTGGCCGCCGATGTGGTGGTCATCAACCATCATTTGTTTTTTGCTGATCTGGCGGTGCGTGAGTCCGGGGTGGCCGAGCTGCTGCCGACCGTGCGCATTGCAATTTTTGACGAAGCTCACCAGCTCAACGAAACCGGAGTTCAGTTTTTAGGCAAGAACATCACCACCGGGCAATTGCTGGACTTTTGCCGGGACATGTTGGGAGTCGGCTTGCAGCAGGCCCGTGGTTTGGTGGATTGGCAAACCCTTGCAGCGCAGACTGAGCGGGCGGCGCGCGAGTTACGCCTTTGCGTGGGCAAGGCTTTTCCGGGCACCAAACTGCGCTGGACCGAGGCTGTCCCCGAAACACTCGACGAGGCGGCTTGGACGCTGGCTCTGCTTCAGATGGCCGAGGCTTGCGAAGCTGCGGCCCAAGCGCTGGACAGTGTGAGTGAGCTGGCTCCTGACTTTGCGCGTCTGCAGGAAAGAGCGATTGAGTTCGGTGAGCGCTTGAAGCACTTTGCAGGGCCCTGCCAGACCGGCTCTGTGCGGTGGCTGGAAGTCGGCGCGCAGTTGCGGTTGGTCGAGTCGCCGCTGGACATTGCCCAGGCGGTTCAGTCCAAGGTGCTGGGCAGCAGTCCGGAGGGGGCCAAAACCTGGGTTTTTACTTCGGCCACTTTGGGCGATGACGACAAGTTGAGCTGGTTCACCCAACCCTGTGGTCTGGCCGGCGCGCAGATCTTGCGCGTGGGCAGTCCGTTTGATTACGCTGTTCAGGCCGCCGTCTATGTGCCGCAGGACTTTCCCAAACCGGGTGAGCCCTCGCACATGGTGCGTGTGGCCGAGTCGGCCGCCATCTGGGCCCGTCGCCTGGGTGGCCGCACCATGGTGCTGACAACCACGCTGCGTGCGCTGCGCGTTATTGCCGATGCGCTGCGCGAGAGCTTCAAGGACTCGGGCGAACTGGAAGTGCTGGCCCAGGGCGACTTGCCCAAGCGCGTGCTGATCGAGCGCTTTCGCCGGGGCAGTGATGCGGGCGAGGTCGGCTGCATTCTGGTGGCCTCGGCCTCATTTTGGGAGGGCATTGACGTGCCCGGCGAGGCGCTGCAAATGGTCATCATCGACAAGCTGCCTTTTCCGCCACCGAACGACCCGATGGCAGAAGCGCGCTCCCGGCACATTGAGTCGCTGGGACGGAGCGCTTTCAACGACTATTTTTTACCCGAGGCGGCCGTCGCGCTCAAGCAGGGGGCAGGGCGGCTGATCAGGCGGGAAACCGATCAGGGCGTGCTGGTGGTGTGCGACACCCGGCTGGTCGCTATGGCTTATGGCAGGCGACTGCTGCGGGCTTTGCCGCCCATGCAAAGACTGAGCTCAGAGTCTGAGCTGCTGCAACGCCTGGATTTGCTTACCAAAACTTGTACCACGCGCCCTTAGCGTCTTTGGCATCTTTTGCGCCCTTGCCGCTCTGAGAAGTGCCCCGCGTGAAGGCGCTGTCCGGATAACTTTTTTGCATGATACGCAGGGTGTCGTCACGCAACTGGGTCATACCCATCGCATCGTAGGAGCGGTACAGCAAAAACAGCGCTTCTTCAGCGGCCGGCACATCGCGGTAATTGGTGAGTGCACTTTGGGCGCGGTTGATGGCTGCGACATAAGCGCCACGCGTGAAGTAATAGCGCGCCACATGCACTTCAGACTGAGCCAGCGAATTCACGATATAGCCCATGCGCAAGCGTGCATCCGGGGCGTAGCGTGAGTCTGGAAAGCGCGCAACCAGTTCTTTGAAGGCCTCGAAGGACTCCTTGGCAGCTTTTTGGTCACGCTCGGCCAAGTCTTGCCTGACCAAGTTGCCGAACATGCCCAAGTTGTCATTGAAGTTGACCAGACCCTTGAGATAAAGCGCATAGTCCAGAGCGGAGCTCCCGGGGTGCAGCTTGATGAACCTGTCAAGGGTGGCGACAGCCTGTACCAGTTCGCCTGCTTTGTACTGGGTGTGCGCCTTTTCAAGTTGTGCTTGCTGAGCCAAAGGGGTGCCGGCGGCCCGACCCTCCAGCTTTTCATAGAGCACGATGGCTTTTTCGAAAGCGCCAGAGCTGGCTTCGTCTTTGGCCTCAGCGTAAATTTTGTTGGGGCTCCAGCTGGTTGTGGGGTCTGTGGGCGTGCTGGAGCAGGCGGCAAGCAAGCTGCTCAGAATTAAAACTGCAGCAGCTGCGCGAGTCGTGGCATGAACCGCCGATAATTTGAGCAACATCGTGATCGACTCTCTAATGACTGTTTCTGAACAAAGCCCCCTAATTATATCGAGCGACCCCGCAGTCGCAGACCCCTCGGGTGAGTCGCAGGAGGATGCGGACAGCACTCTTGAAGTGGAGTTGCGAGAGGCTGAGATGCCGATATCGGCGCACGGCGAGCGCCTGGACCGAGCCTTGTCCGGAATTGTGCCCGAGTTCTCGCGCACCTACCTGCAGCAATTGATCGATTCAGGCTTGGTACGCTTGAACGGTTTGCCAGTGAACAAGGCTTCCTTCAAGGTCAAGGCTGGCGATCGCGTGCAAATTGAACTCAGGCCAACCCCGCAAAGCCAGGCCTTCAAACCCGAAGACATGGTCTTGGACGTGGTGTTTGAAGACCCCCACCTGCTGGTCATCAATAAACCTGCGGGTCTGGTGGTGCATCCGGCCCCCGGCAACTGGAGCGGCACCTTGCTCAATGGTTTGCTGGCACGCGATGACGCGACCCGTTTTTTGCCGCGCGCAGGTATCGTGCATCGGCTCGACAAGGACACCAGCGGCCTGATGGTGGTGGCCAAGACCCGCGAAACCATGGACCGTTTGGTCGAGATGATTGCCGCGCGTGAGGTGAGCCGGGACTATCTGGCTGTCGGGCACCGGTCTTGGCAAGGCTCGCGGCAGCAACAAGTGGCGCTGCCCATTGGCCGCGACCCGCGCAACCGCCTGCGCATGGCCGTTGTCGACCTGGAGCGCAATTCAGGCAAGACCGCCATGACCGACATTTCGCTGCTTGACAACCAGGACGCCCATTGCCTGGTGCGTTGCAAGCTCCACACGGGGCGCACCCACCAGATACGTGTTCACATGGCCTCATTGGGTCACCCGCTGGTTTCGGACGAGCTTTATGGCGGCGAGGCAGCAGCAGGGCTGAGCCGGCAGGCATTGCATGCCAGACGATTGGCTTTTGTCCACCCCAGCAGCGCTGAGGCATTGGCCTTTGTCGCCCCTGTGCCGGACGATCTGGAGCATGCCATCCAGGCCTTGGGCCTGAGCTACAATGGAAAATCGTAGTCGTGACGACTGCGCTGGCGTTGCGCAGACCCGGTGTCTGCCCCCAAGGTGAATTGCGCTGACTTTTGTCTTTTGACACCAGCCGCTGAGCGACCAGCTCGCTCGCATTTTTATCGGATTTAAAAATCATGAATACGTTGGATGCAAAGTGCGTCCTCGAAACGGCATTGATCTGCGCTGCACAACCTTTGCAAGTGCGCGAGATGGAGGTGCTTTTCGACGGCGTGCTGTCAGCCGATACGATCAAACAATTGCTGCATCAGTTGCAAGATGACTGGGCCAGCCGCGGCGTGGAGCTGGTGCATGTGGCCAATGGCTGGCGCTTTCAGAGTCGCCCTGCCATGCGTGAATTCCTGGACCGCCTGCACCCCGAAAAGCCTCCCAAATACACCCGCGCCACACTTGAAACCCTGGCCATCATTGCCTACCGTCAGCCGGTTACCCGCGGCGACATGGAAGACATTCGTGGCGTGACCATCAACAGCTTGTTGCTCAAACAACTCGAAGAGCGTGGCTGGGTCGAGGTGATCGGCCACCGTGAAACGGTCGGCAGGCCGGCGCTTTATGCCACCACACGGCAGTTTTTAGACGATCTCGGCGTGGAGTCCCTGGACCAGTTGCCTGTGCTGAGCAGCGGCGAAGGTGAAGGCGCTATGCTTGAACAAATCGAGTTCGGTCTGTCGGATTCCGCAGCTGCCGTTGAGGTCGCCGATGCAGCAGACTCCGCGCAAAACCTGCTAATTCCAAAAGATGAGCCCCTCGAGCACGCCCCAATTGAATCAGTTGCCAAAGAAGCTCCGGATACGGTGCAAAAAGATGAATTCCCGGCTGGCCAGCCACCGCTCGCCAGCTGATTGAACGACGGATGCCCCGGCGGCCAAACCATAAAGGCCGGCGGACAACCCCCTGAGCTGAAAGTTTTGAAGCTTGCGCAAGCCCTGAAACCCCTGCAG